>JAAGOD010011305.1_pt1 | contig 20113 bp, 16 predicted proteins | sample 8389681 | NCBI WGS metagenome assembly JAAGOD01 (sample SAMN13964374, study PRJNA552185) | sponge metagenome | biome: deep-sea hydrothermal vent fields; feature: spots directly above weak diffusing fluid; material: seawater and sediment | host: Tedaniidae sp. KZ-2020 ... | reverse complement strand
CCTAATTCTCTTCACGAGCTTTATAATTATTGTATCCTGTCCTAAACTTATTATCATAACTATAGCCAGTGTATAACCCATTTAATCATTCATATGAACCCCTATTTAAGGATAAGGGATTTGAACCCTTAATCTTTAAGATCAAAACTTAACGCCTTTGTCCATTTCGGCCAACCCCTAACCTATTTAAATAAAACTACGAACCCCACCAATACATAAAAATAAACAAAAATAACCACACCACATCAACAAAATGTCAATATCAAACTGCCGCATCAAATCCTAAATGGTGACGTCTAGTAAACTGCCCCTTTATTAGCCTATATAAACAAACTAATAAAAACGTACTTCCTATTAATACATGCCCCCCATGCGCACCCGTCGTAACAAAGAAAGTTGAACCATACACTGAGTCCGATATTGTAAAAGGAGCCTCATAATACTCCATTCCTTGTAAACCCGTAAAGATTAACCCCAAGATAACGGTTAACCCCAAACTTATTATAGCTTCTTTTTTTTTACCAACAATCATCCCGTGATGTGCCCAAGTTACCGTAGCACCAGAACTTAATAAAATTGCCGTATTTAACAAAGGAATTGAAAAAGGGTCTAATGGTTTTATTCCTATTGGCGGCCATATAGCCCCTATCTCTATAGTGGGGGCCAAACTATTATGAAAAAAAGCCCAAAAAAAAGAAAAAAATAAACAAACTTCCGATAGGATAAATAATATCATACCGTATTTTAAGCCTTGTCTTACAATATATGTATGACGCCCTTGATAGGTCGCCTCTCTTATAACATCTCGCCATCACACTACCATTGTTGCTATTATTAGGACTAACCCCAACACTAATAATCAACTTTGACTATAATGAAAATACACTACCCCCCCCACCGTAGTAAAAAATGCCCCACAAGCCCCAACTAAGGGTCATGGACTAACATCTACTAAATGATAAGGATGATATGCTAACTCCGCCATGAACTTTAGAAATTTTCTACCTTAATTTTCATATCTTTAAAATCCTATATTATCTTCCCCTTATGTTCAACAGGACTCGAACCCATAATCTTTTACTTAGAAGGTAAATGCTCTACCATTGAGCTATAAACATCCCTTCCTACAAACCCTTACTTACTAATGAAGTCCTATCGTATCCCCCAAATAAATTGTAGTTAATAAACAAAACACATAAGCCTGAATTACCGCCACCATCAACTCCAATAACGTTATAAACCCCATAATCAGCACTGGAAATAAACCTAAAAAATAAAATCCATTCAACAACAAATTAAAGGCAAATCCAGATAAAATTGCAAATAATAAATGCCCTGCTGATATATTTGCAGCTAACCTAACACCTAACGATATCGCCCTAATCATATAACTTAATGTCTCTATTATAACCAAAAAAGGAGCAAAAACCAATGGCACCCCTCCTGGCACTAATATACTAAAAAACTCAACTTTAAAAGTTAAAAGGCCTAATATAGTTACTGCAATCATAATTGATAAAGACAAACCAAAAGTCACCACTATATGGGCAGTTGGAGTAAATACATACGGAAATAAACCTATAACATTTAATATAACAATAAATAAAAAAATACATAAAACAAAAGGAAAATATCTCTGTCCAGTTTTACCCAAATTCTCATGAACAAGAGAACGGATATTAGTATGAACTAATTCCATTATTACCTGTCACCTATTAGGTATTAATTTTTTACCCTTAAATAATAATAAAGCTAAAATAACAGTTAACACTACCATTAAAGAAGTATTAGAAAAAACTATTCGTCAATCCCCACAAAGAGGCGGACTTGTTATTAACCTAACAACATTAAACTGATCAAAATACGTACTTAACATTTTAATTTAATAAAGACCTTAATATTAAAGTTGAACTCTCTTCATTTACAAAATTATCCCTCTTTTTACCCCTTTCAACTCAAATACGTAATACAAACTGTTGCTGTAAAATAGGTAAAAGCCCCAAAACAACTATAAAAAATAATAACAACAAAGCCAATAATATTCATAAATAATGCATTAGATAAGATACTACATCTAATTGTGGCACTTAAGTGCAACTGGAATTGAACCAATACCTACAAATTAAAAGTCTGTTGCTCCACCAAATAAGCTATACACCTATCATCATAAATTGGTGTTATTAACTTCTAAATTACTTTATAACAAGAAAGAGACTCGAACTCTTCTATTTTCCGTTTACAGCGGATTACATACCACTCTGCCATCTTATTATCTTATTATCTTAAACTGAGATGGAATTGAACCAACTTCTCTATTGTTATGAGCAATATGCTTTACCCTTAAGCTACCAGTTTATGCCAAATTTTCAATAAATTAGTATTTAGAACTTAGTAGTCTTATGCAATCCTAAAAGTATTAATTTAACACAGACCCTATCACGTCTTATTCTCAAACGTTCTTATTAATGAAACATACAATAATATTTTACTTCTCCCTTTAAATGCTTTCAAAAATTATTTTACCTTTAAACCCTAATTATAATAATTAAACGCCAATACTATCGTAGCTACCCAACAATTTATTTTAACCTAAATAATTGGCTCACCAGAGGATATCTATCACTCAATCCTTTCGTACTAAAGTATAGTTATATCTTATGTTTCAAAACAAAATTGTAGATAGAAACCGACCTAGCTCACGCCGATCTGAACTCAAATCATGTACGATTTTAATGGACGAACAGTCCAACCCTTGGAAGCTGCTGCACCTCCAGGACATCACAATTCAACATCGAGGTCGCAAACATCGTCATCAATATGAACTCTCAAACGAGATTACGCTGTTATCCCCCTGGTAACTTTTATTCGTTGCTCGTTAATACACCCACTCGTAACTAACGGGTCATTATAACCCACAGTATTAATTCACCTAATATCATTAAACCTGTGTCAGCTTGGGGGTCCCCCTTGCTATCAGGCTTTACTTTAAACTATTTTCTTATTTACCTTTGTTCACCTTCGTTACTCTTTAGAAGGCGGTCGCCCCAACCAAACTGTCCAACTTAAACTTCCCAATAAATATTGGTTAATTTTTTATATCTAAAGAGTGGAATTTACAGATATTCCCACATAATCTACACCTTAACTTTAAAAATTATTTAAGCCTCCAGTAAAGCTCAACGGGGTCTTCTCGTCTTACAATTTGTTTGTAGCATCTTCACTACAATTTCAATTTCATTGGTCTTTATCTTGAGACAGTAGGGCATTCGTTACGCCATTCATACTGGCCAACAATTAATTGGCTATTTATTTCGCTACATTATCACGGTCAGAGTTACCGCGGCCATTAAATTGTCTTTAATCAAATAACTTATTTATTATTTAAATTTAGATACAACCATTGGGCAGGCCTCACCTCCAATCCTTCAAGCCAAAGGCTTTACTGAAAACTATGTTTTTGGTAAACAGTCGACACCCCCTCTTTTCCGAGACTAATTTCCAACCTATTACTCTTTAAGCCCAAAATTAGCACCCTTTCTTGCAAACTTACAGAGTCATTTTGCCGAGTTCCTTAAGATAAATTTAACCATCCCCTAATGCCCACTTGTGTTAGTTTTAGTACAGTCTATTATAAAATAGTTTTTTACACTTATTATTTTTTCCCATTACACTATTAACATTTCTTTTCTTAGGGACTGTATAACCCATTAATATATATATATTTTTTTGGAAACCTTGGGCCAGGAATAATGATTCTCACATTATTTTTTACTCATGTTCGCATTATCACTTCAGACATACTTTCATAATAATTAATTCAATTTACTACAGAACGTTCTACTACCATAATATCTTATCCAGAGTTTGGGTCTCCTCCTTAATAACTTAAGCCACCCCCATTTTTAAAGCTTACTAATTCATTAAATGAGCTGTTACGTCCTCTTACAAAGATGGCTGACTCCAGGCCTACTTCTTTATTATCTCACTTAATAAACTCCTTTCCCACTTAATTATCCCTTAATGACCTTAACTTCTGATCTAGGTTGTTCCCCTTTGGACAATGGACCTTCTCGCCCATTATCTGTTTATCCTTTTTATTCTTACACTTTCATAGTTTGTTTACAAATACCCTATAGGTATTCCTATTCAGTGCTTTACCATGTAAAAACTAAAACTAAAGACACACTACTTAAATAGTTTTCGTAGAAAACCAGCTATTTCCAAGTTCGATTGGCTTTTTACCCCTAACCACAGATCATCCGAGATTTTTGCCACAATCACCGGTTCGCTCCTCCATTTCCAACTAAAGAAACTTCAAACTGCCCATGGCTAGATCACTTGGTTTCGGGCTCTATTTGACTAATGCTTAAAAATTAAAACTCGTCTTCACTACACCTCCATTTATTAATTTAAATTTGCCAAATAATCATCTCGCGAACCCATTATTCAAAAGGTACGACAAATATTGTCTGCTTGTAAATAACTAATTTCAGGTTCTATTTCACTCTCCACAATTAATCTCATACTTCTATGAAATTCCTCCTCATTCTCTTCGAACGATTAGCCTCGTCCTGTTCAAACGATTGCGTTTCTGTCATCTTTCAGCTTTCCTTCACAGTACTTCTCCACTTTCGGTGTGTTATAATTTTTAGATTTAGATGTATGGAACACCTCTCTTCAAATAATTCTACTCTTTTAATCTATTCCTTGTCATTTTCACGGGCCTATTACCCTCTTTGTTTTTTTTTTAAACAAAGAACCACCTTTCCACTTTCGCTCGCCGCTACTCACAGAATTTCGCTTGATTTTTTACCTTTAGTACTAAGATGCTTCAATTCCTAAAGTCTTATTTCAATTATGGGATACCTTTAATTCTCATACTAAAGACTTCATATCATACGCCCCCCCTTATAACACCCCATCCATCCCTTTTTTATTTATTCTTACTAATCTATCTTCACATGAATTTTAAAAGACTTGAACTTATCCTCTCGTGGTGTAAACACGACACTCTACCAACTAAGTTAAAAATTCCCTAACTTTCTTAATCGCTTATCTGTACATAACGGGACTTGAACCCGCCATTAATGATTGGAAATCACTTATTTTACCTGATAAATTACACGTACTTTCCCCCAAAAGCATTTTCCAATACTCTCACTCTGTTACGACTTTCTCGACCTTATATTTTTTTCATTATATAATACACAAAATAAACACTTACTTGCCCCTCTCGCCCCAATTCTGTTTTTATTCTTATTCTAAGTCTTACACTTTAAAAAATTATACTTAGTTAAGGTGACGGGCGATTTGTACGAACACTAAACCCATATTCACCAGAGCCCCCTATTCTCCGATTACTATTAAATCCCACCTCATACTCTTTATTTCAAAAACTATTCCGATTTAACTTTCTACCTCTTCTTCTTGTATACACATCAAAGTAGCGCATATATAGCCCAAAACATTTAGATCATAACGACCTGACTACATCTTTTCTACCGTAAAGATTCTGCCCTTTCTATTTCTTTCAAAACAAAAACTAACAACGGCCATGCAATACCGATGTACCTTATAATAACTTAAAAACACCCTACACTCCCTCCAGCTTTGGTAAAATTATTTGTGGACCATCAAATTAAACTACACGCTCCTCTAATGGTATTAAATGAACCGCCATATTTTTTAAATTTTAATCTTGCGACCCTACTCTCCAGGCAAAATTTTCTTAAGTTCTCACAGATTCTTCTATAATCTAATACTCAGAGTTTACAGTAAGGACTACCAGGGGTCCTATCCCGTTTGCTCCCCTTACTTTCGTATATCCGTTTTCGTTTAAACCAGTAAATTACCTACGCCTTTGATATTATAGCTTATATCCCTAAATTCAATCTTTACATAAACCATTCTATTTACCACCTAATAACCTTCTTATCGCACCTACACACCCTTTACGCCTTTTATAATAAAGACTCAGGCCTTACGTTTAACCGCGTCTGCTGGCACGTATATTAGACAGCCTTATTTGTGACATCTCTGTGTCATACCCTCATACATTGCACAATATTCTCTACTGCAGCCTCTATCCAAGACTCCCCCTTGTTTCAGTCGAAGCGTGGTCTCTCAACTACGCATCTAAGTCTAGCTCTTACGCTACTAACCTAATACGATCCCGAGCCATCAATTTACCATGCAAAATTATATATTACCCCTAGTGAAATTCGCCAGCTCTAAAACATTCCTCACTTATACGGACAAAAATCTTTTCATTTTCACCCTAACATGTATTATAAGTGTCACTCGCCTTATATTTACCCCAAAATTAAAGGTTCTTGCCTAAAAATGGATTTGAACCAAAAACTCAAACATTTTCAATGTTTTGCTCTAACCATTAAGCTATTTAAGCGCCTCAACCCAACACATATATTTCTCTAAAGAAACCCCCTCCACAACAATAGGCATAAATGAATGATTTGCCCCACAAATCTCAGAACACTGACCATAAAAAACTCCAGGTCTTTTTAAATAAAAACTAGTTTGATTTAATCGCCCAGGTACAGCATCTATTTTTACAGATAAAGATGGTACAGCAAATGAATGTAATACATCACCCCCAGTCACTAATACTCTCACTACTGTCTGTATAGGCACTATTAACCGATTATCCACATCTAATAGTCTTAATTCCCCTTTTTTTAAATCAGAAGTAGGAACCATATAAGAATCAAATTCTATTGTTTCAGACCCATAATCCGAATATTCATATGACCAATACCACTGATGCCCCACCACTTTAACCGTTAAAGATGGATTTATCACCTCATCCATTAAGTATAACAACTTTAAAGATGGTAAAGCAATAAGTATTAAAACCCCCGCAGGAAACAAAGTCCAAATTACTTCAATTAATGCCCCTTCAAATAAATACTTATGATAATAATTAGTTGTTAAAGCCTTTATTATTATTCATAATACAAAAACTATTATTAAGACTAACAAACACATTACCTCCTCATGAAAAAAGATTATTTTTTCCATAACTGGGCTTCCCGCATCTTGAAAACCTAATTGCCAAGCCTCTGGTAAATCTTTTTTTAATCATAAAAAACACACTTATAGCCCTATATCTTAAAAATTTGTCTTCCCATAATTGATCTAGCCTGGAGTTTACTGGGCTTGAACCTGCAACCTTAGTCTTGCAAAGACCATACTCTACCATTAAGCTAAAACCCCCAAACCACTAAAAATACCGATAACCTGAAATAAAAAAAGCCATAAAAATAATCATTATTAATACATAGTTAAACACCAAACCAGATTGAAAAGTACTAATATTTTGAGTACATCTTATTAATAGCCTTGATATTCCATTAGGTCCCATTATTTCTAATAAACCCCTATCAATAACCCTATAAGCCACCAAATGTGCAAAATAAAAAAGATTAAAAATCAAAAAATGATTAATAACATAATTAAATTGTCAAGCTGAATTTAAAAAAGTATAACCCGCATAATACCCGTCTAATCTTCTTAACCTTAATCCCCCCTCCCCCACTAATCCCCTTATTCTAATAATATTAATCTTTCTACTAATATAATCATAAACCCCAAAAGCTAATAATGCACCTAATAAGCTTAATGTTAAAGGCACTATCTTTACAGAATCTGATATTATAGGCGGGACAATATTTGATAATATTAACTCTTTACCCCAATAACCCACAAACATACTTCCAAAAGCCAATAAAAGTAAACACAAAGTTATATTTCAATAAGACTCATATACTTTTATAAAAACCCTTTTTTTTGAATTAGTATTAATAATAAATGTTAAATAAATTAATCTTAAACTATAAAAAGCTGTCAATAAAACAGAAAAACTCCCTAACCAATAAGCAAAAACAATATAATGCGTCTCATATGTTAACTCCAATATTAGATCTTTTGAATAAAACCCAGTTAAATAAGGAAACCCCATTAAAGATAAAGACCCAATAAAAACCATAACATAAGTAAAAGGAAGAGAGTTTAACAGCCCCCCCATTTTTCGCATATCCTGCTCGTCACTTATCGCATGTATAACGGAACCTGCACTTAAAAACAATAAAGCCTTAAAAAAAGCATGATTCATTAAATGAAATAAACTAACAGAATAATTTGATAAACCACAAATCATTATCATATACCCTAATTGACTACAAGTAGAATAAGCCACCACTTTTTTCAGATCATTTTGAACTACCCCCACCATAGCAGCAAACAAGGCTGTTAAAGCCCCTACTACAGTTATAAGTGTTAAACCTAGAGGAGACCCTTCAAAAAAAGGCCCGGATCTTATTATTAAAAAAACCCCAGCAGTTACCATTGTTGCCGCATGAATTAAAGCAGATACTGGAGTAGGCCCCTCCATCGCATCAGGTAATCAAGTATGTAACCCTAATTGGGCCGATTTACCTACTGCCCCTATAAACAATAATATACAAATTATAGTTATACTTTCTTTATTAATATAAACAGGATGATTCAAACTCAAAACACTATCAACAATAGAAAACTCTAAAGCACCAAACTCTTCAATAATCTTTATCATAGCCAAAACTAAACCTATATCCCCCACCCTATTAATGAACATTGCCTTCATAGCTGCCTTATTAGCTTTTATTCTTGTTAACCAAAAATTGATTAAAAGATAAGAACATAAACCCACTCCCTCTCAACCTATAAATAGCTGAACATAATTATCGCTCGTAACCAACACTATCATTAAAAAAGTAAATAAAGATAAATACGCCATAAATCTCGGTATATGCGGGTCGCCTGACATATACCCGGTTGAATAAAGATGTACTATCCCCGATATACTAGTAATAACAACCAACATAATCGAAGTTAAACTATCAAACTGAAGCCCAAAATACGTAGTTAATAACTCAGAATCAAATCACCTTCATAACTTTATATAAGTTACAGAAGAATTTAAAACTGTTTCATAAAAAATTCAACAAGAAACAATTAAACTAATAACTATACAACTAAACGTTAATATACCGGCCCCCCTCGCCCCTATTTTTCTTCCAAATAATCCAGATACTATTGCACTTAATAATGGCATAAATAATACTAAAATATACACTTATCTCTTCATTATATATATACATTTATTGTGGCATTATGGGCCATCTGTAATACTCAATTAGGAGATACCACCAAAAACAAAATCATAAAAAAAACAACTCCTAAAAGAATAGACTTCCTTAAATTAATTCCTTCTAATCTGTTTATAACTTTTTGTCAAATTAACCAAAAATAATTTGGAAAATATATGATTTGCACAACCCGCACATAATACACTCCCCCAATTACCGAAGCCACCACTATCACCATACAAATTAAATAATAACCACTAGAAATCCCCGATAGCAGAATAAACCATTTACCTAAAAATCCAGCTAATGGGGGAATCCCTGCAGTTGATAAAAACGTTAATCCTAATGTTAAACCTATTACAACATTCTCTCTAAATAAACCACTTACCTCAATTATAAGAGATCGAGTTAACTTTAAAAACAAAAGTACTGAAAACCCACATATAGACATTATAAAATATATTATTATATAAACCAAACTAGCCTGAATACTTTCAAAAGACCCTATAGCCACCCCCAAAAGAATAAAACCCAAATGACCAATTCCGCTATAAGCCAATAAACGTTTCATTTTGGTTTGATTTAAAGCACCAATCGCCCCATAAATAACTGACAATACCCCACAAAATAAAACAACATTACTTACTAAACCAACTTGTACTAAAACAAAAAATACCCCTATTTTAGGCATTATTGCCAATAAAGCAGTAGTTATAGTCGGGGCTCCCTCATATACGTCTGGAGCTCACATATGAAAAGGAGCTACAGATAATTTAAATAATAAAGATACTGTAATCCAAATTTTACCCATATCTCCTATTAATACGGAATTTACCCCCTGAATACTCATCTCACCGGATACACCATATAATAAGGCACAACCAAATAAAAAAACTCCTGAGGATACCGCACCTAAAACAAAATATTTTAATCCTGCCTCAGCACTATAAGCACTACTTTTTTTTATCGCCACTAAAATAAAAAGAGTTAAAGCTTGTAATTCTAAAGCTAAATAAATTGAAAATCAATTAACGGAAGAAACCAATAATAAAGAACCTAACAAAACAATTAAAACTAAAATAATTCAAGAATCTCCACCCTGTCTTTTTTGACTTTTATAACTATACATCAATAATAAAGAAACACCAGCAATCAATAATACCCCTTTTGATAAATCTGCTCACCCACTAACTAATAATAACCCATTAGTGGCATAATTAACCACAAACATTAATTCCTGCCCCCATAAAAAACTAATTAAAAAGACTAAAACCAACATCATAATAGAAACCTTTAAAACATGTCCTCTTAAGCTATAAATCATTAACCCTAATATAACCAAGCTTAATAAAAACTCTGGAAAAACCCCCATCATCCCCTTCTTTATATAAAAATAGGATTTGAACCTATACTTTTGAGTCATGAGCACAATAACCTGCCATTAGTTTATCTTAATTAAAAGGGGCTTTAATAAACATCATCACATTACCCGTATAAAGTTTATAATCCTTAACTCAATAACTTCTATTCTTACTTTTCATTATCCTTTTCATTCTCCACCTAATCCACAAATATACTTACTTCCTACTAATTTATCTACTAACATTTGGTCCTTCTTCTCATCTCAAGAAATATTTACCAAATCTCTTATTACTTATTCCTAATACATAATTTCCTCTTCCCAAAACATTTAAATATAATGAGACTTGAACTCATAATCTAGCCTTATCAAGACAACGCTTTACCTTTAAACTATATATTCCTCAATTACTAATGAAACTTGAGTTTATATACTCCTTATTATCACTAATGAGATTTGAACTCATATGCCTCAGATTTTAAATCTAATGTGTTTACCTATTCCACTACAGCAACTAACTAACCCCCAAATGCTGGAAAAGCTTGAAATCCTACTAATACGCCAGAAACCATACTTACCATTCCTAAACTCAATGGTAAATAAGATTTTCACAATAAAAACATTAATTGATCATATCTTATTCTTGGATAAGTACCCCGTATTCAAATAAATAAAAAAAGTAAAAAAGCTATTTTTATCCCAAATATTAAATTACTCTCATACATTTTTAAGGGAATTCACCCGCCCCCTAAAAACAAAATAACGCCTATTGTTGACATTAATATTATATGACAATATTCCGCTAAAAAAAATAAAGCAAAAGACATACTAGAATACTCCACATTAAATCCAGAAACAAGCTCAGATTCCCCTTCTGTTAAATCAAATGGCACCCTATTTGTCTCTGCCAAAGCCGAAACAAAAAACATAATTGCAATAGGAAATAAGGGAATATTATATCACATTATTTTTTGGGATAAAACTATATCCATTAAATTTAAAGAACCAACACATAAAATAACAGAGATAATAATTAACCCTATAGATACCTCATAACTTATCATTTGAGCTGCACCTCTTATAGCCCCCAAAAAAGCATATTTGGAATTACTAGATCAACCCGACATTAAAACAGCATATACGCTAATTGAAGACACAGCAAATAAATAAAGAATTCCTATTTTTAAATCACTCAACACCACCCCCAACCCAAAAGGCACCACCCCCCAAGATATAAAAGCCAATGTTAAAGAAAATATAGGAGATAATATATATATATACATATTAGCATGATTTGGGATAATTATTTCCTTAGTAAATAACTTTAGTCCATCGACTATGGGCTGAAATATGCCGTATAAGCCCACCACATTAGGCCCTTTTCTTCCTTGAATATAACCTAAAACCTTTCTCTCTGCCAAAGTTAAATAAGCGATTGATACCAATAAAGGCACCAATATACATAAAACTTTCATAAAAACTACTATCATAAAACTCTTAGACGCGAACTGGAATCGAACCAACACTCAACAGTCCTGCAAACCGCCCCAACAACCTCATCGTACCGCACCTTAAACCAAAATTATAAACTTAAAAGAAGAAGACCGGAATTGAACCGGCATTATCTTTAACACTGTTTTCAAAACAGCTGCATTGCCTTTATGCTACCTCTTCAATATTAAAGGAAGTTCATTATAAGTATGTGGGACAGGAGGAGAACTTTGTACCCACTCTAACGAAATATTACCATGTCTCTCTTCTACACCTGGCACAAAAGAAATTTCAAAGTAATAAGCCTCTCAAATTATATAAATAAATAAAATTACACCTAAAATAGAAATAACTGATCCTAACGAACTTATTTGATTTCATCCCACAAAACTATCGTGAAAATCAGAATACCGCCTTGGTAAACCTGCCAATCCTAAAAAATGCTGAGGAAAAAAAGTTAAATTTACCCCAATAAACATCAATCAAAAATGAATTTTACCATATACCGGATTATAACAATACCCTGTTATTTTCCCAAATCAATAATAAAATCCACCGAATATGGCGAATATTGCCCCCATAGATAGGACATAATGAAAATGAGCCACCACATAATAAGTATCATGCAATACCACATCTAAAGCACTATTAGCTAATATTATTCCAGTTAGTCCACCCATAGTAAATAAAAAAACAAATCCAATTGCCCAAAGCATTGGAACATCTAATCTTAAAGCTCCTCCAAACATAGTCGCAACTCAACTAAAAATCTTTATTCCAGTTGGAACAGCTATTATCATTGTAGCCGCCGTAAAATAAGCTCTAGTATCTACATCCATACCCACAGTAAACATATGGTGAGCTCAAACAATAAATCCCAATATCCCTATTGAAACCATAGCATAAACCATACCAAGATATCCAAATATTTGTTTTTTAACAACAAATGTAGGAATTATTTGCGAAATTATACCAAACCCAGGTAAAATCAATATATAAACCTCTGGATGCCCAAAAAACCAAAATAAATGTTGATATAAAATAGGGTCTCCCCCACCCGCAGGATCAAAAAAAGCAGTATTAAAATTTCTATCCGTTAATAACATAGTAATTGCACCTGCTAATACTGGTAAAGATAATAATAATAAAACCGCAGTTACTAATATAGACCAAACAAACAACGGCGTTCTATCCATTGTTATCCCCGGTGCCCTCATATTTATTATAGTGGTTATAAAATTCATGGCCCCTAATATAGAAGAAATCCCCGCTAAATGTAAACTAAAGATAACCAAATCTACTGAACCCCCGGAATGGGCCTGAATCCCAGATAATGGAGGATATACTGTCCACCCAGTACCCCCCCCTTGCTCCACAAAAGCAGAAGCCAATAATAAACTTAAAGCTGGAGGCAATAACCAAAAACTTATATTATTTAATCGAGGAAAAGCCATATCAGGCGCACCAATATATAAGGGCACAAACCAATTCCCAAATCCACCAATCATCACTGGCATAACTAAAAAAAAAATCATAACAAAAGCATGAGCAGTCACAATAACATTATATAAATGATCATCACTTAACATTGACCCTGGAGCAGATAACTCTAACCTTATTAACATACTAAAGGCTGTCCCTATCATCCCAGCAAAACCACCAAATAACAAATATAAAGTCCCAATGTCTTTATGGTTAGTTGAAAAAAACCACCTTTCACGCGTAAATACCATTGTAAAATATTGCCTCTCTTTTAATCTCCTTCCTGTCTTTTTCTAATCCATTACCCCCCACTCTTTCAAATAAGATTATTTCCACCTTCAATAAAACGCATTCTAAAAACTTACTTACTAACCCAAATATCCACACTATATCTATCCCAAAAGTTATACCTAATAACCTCCCATCAACAGACTCAATGATCCATCCCATATGTTCCATTATGCTCTCATACAGACTGATTCCCCACAAATTCCTGTTATACCCCCACACAATTATACAAATTAAAACAAGCCTCATAATAAAAGATATCGTAACAAACTTAAACCCACTCATCCTAAAAAACCTTAATACAGACAGACATAATACCCTTTTACCCACGCAATAAATTCAAAGTACTTACTGATATCGTTCCTCTTATCCTATAATATACAATAAAAATTGCCAATCCAATCGCGGATTCTGACGCAGCGACTGTTAGAATCATCAATCCAAATAATTGCCCAATAATATTATTTAAACCTTTAGCATTATTAATAAATAAAAAAGACACTGCCAACAACATTAATTCAATAGACATTAGTATAATTATCAGATTTTCCCTATTAAAAACCACACCGAAAACACCTAAAATAAACAAAAAAATTCCAATGTTAAAATACACGTGTCATTCCAAACCCCCTCTTATTCATTCATAAACTAATCCTATTACTAAAACTCCCAAAAACAAATACATAACCCAAATACCAAATAATTTTATTTGACCTAAAACGACACATCAAGGAAAAAGAAAAGAAATTTCTAAATCAAATATTAAAAAAAGTATCCCTACTAAAAAAAACTTAACAGAAAAAGGAACCCTAGAAGACCCAAAAGGATCAAAACCACACTCATAAACTGACACTTTCTCTATATCGGGTTGTTTAACCCCCACTATATAAGAAACCCCGGATATTACCATAGAAAGAACTATACTACATAATATTAATACAAATATGCCTAAATACTCTATATTTATCATCTGCCCACATTTAAACCCTTAATCTTTATATTTGAGATTAACAGGAATTGAACCCATATTAATCAGACGACAACCGACTATTTTACCTTTAAACTATAACCCCTTTATAAACTTAATTAACGGCTAATCTGTCAAAAACTCTCCTGTCTCTTTATTTCAACCTCAACACTAAAAGTTAAAACAATGGCCCCTATCATAGCCACCAATAAAATAAAACTAGCTAAAATAAATAAATAAGCATAATTGATATATATCACCGCCCCTAACACTTGAATGTTAGATAAATTTTCAATCAAATCTCATCTAAAAACCCCCATACCCCCCAATAAACCACTAAACCCCCAACTAGAAAAAATCAATACTTCAAAAAAAACCACCACACCTATTATAACCCCCGCTGGCATATAATTGGACATGTCTAATAAGCCCCTTAAATCCATTAAATTTAACATCATTATAACAAATAAAAATAAAATAGCAATAGCCCCCACATAAACAATTAAAAATATTAATGCAATAAACTCTACACCCAAAAAAATAAAAAGCACAACAGCACTAGAAAACCCCACGATTAATCAAAGCACCGAATAAACAGCATTTAAAGCGGAAATTACCATAATACCAGAAAAAATCAAAAACATACAAAACAAACTAACAATATTAAATGCTTCCAAGAAGATTTGAACTTCCAACTTTAAAACGAAACTCTAATATCTTGCCATTAGACCATAGAAACTATGGAAAGAGGGATTCGAACCCCCCCCTGCAAACCCACAACTCACCTACTCAACCCCTAAGCTATTTCCATCCCACCAATAACACACCCAAAGACTATCATTAAAAGAATGTCACACAACATACATACTTCACTAGATTCCTATATATGTTAACATTACTCTAATAGTGCGCCTATAACATAAAAAACTTATTCAAATCGCCTTGCAAACTGTGCTTCTAATTAATCAATCGTTTTATAAATATTTTCCTAATCAATATTATGATTCTCGTACTCAGCCCTCTTATTGATATGAAAATCATAACCCTCTACAACTAATTCACTAGAAAACATATTACCTGTCCCAACGCTAAAACTCACATTTACTCCAACATAGCCTTAACTTCCATAGAATTACCAGACAAATAATTAACAATATGAATACTACTTTCTAATTGAGCATCTGTTACAAAATGAGTATAAACTTCCGTTTGAAGTCCTGCGCTCCATACTTATTAATAAATTCCATAACTACCGGATGAGACACCTCTATCAAACCGTCATAAATATATACAAACCCTAACGAACTGTTATACGTTCAGCCCCCCACCTAGCGATTGCAACTCGGCTTTAAACCCATACAGCTGAGGTAGCCCAAGCTCATACCGATAAACATCCCTCCCATTGTCCCTTAACAAACTCGAATTGTTATAAAGGTTCCATATAACTTTCATTTTACCATTAAATTAAAGGAACTATTAACATTCACAAACAAATATTATCGACCCCTTAATTACATCTACAACCAAAAAGGGAAACACCCCCATTAAAACTATTAACACCACCAAAGGTAGTAAACTAAAAAACTCCTTACGGCTTAAATCCCTTAAAAATTTTAAATATTTTGAAGATACCCCAAAACAGATTCTATTAAACATATAAAGAGAATAACCAGCAGACAAAACCATACCCCCAGAAGCAAACACCCCCGTAATCATACTATACTCAAAAGCCGCTAATAAAGAATAAAATTCCCCAATAAAATTACAACTTAAAGGAATAGAGGCATTAGCTAATATCAAAATTAACAATAACAAACTAAACAACGGCATTGTTACAGCCATCCCACGATAGTATTTAATTAAACGAGTGTGATATCGATCATATATAAAAGTTACTGCAATAAACAAAGCAGAACTCACTAAACCATGAGCTAACATTAAAAAAACCGCTGCTACTAAGCCTTGAACTGTATGACTAAATAATCCTAAAGTTACTAGGCCCATATGGGCCACTGAAGAATAAGCTATTATACGTTTTAAATCCACCTGTCGACAAGTAATTAAACTCCCATAAATAATAGCAAATATACTCAAAGTCATTATTAAGGGCCCAAAATACTCGGACGCCTCAGGAAATAAACATCATGAAAACCGCATAAAACCATAACCCCCTAGTTTTAATAAAACCCCGGCTAAAACTACCGAACCCGCTACAGGGGCTTCAACGTGTGCCTGAGGCAATCATATATGAAATGGCATTTTGGGAATTTTAATAGCTAAACTTAAAAAAAAACCTAAAAAAACCAAATATTGTAATTCTCTTTCTATCTTTAAACAACATAAAGTCTGATAATCGCTACTCCCCACATAACTATAAAACAAAAAAATACCCAATAACATAAATACTGAACCGATAAAAGTATAAAAAAAGAAATAATAAGAAGCCTGTATTTTATCCTCCCTTGACCCCCAAATACCAATTATTAAAAACATTGGTATCAATACCCCCTCAAATAAAATATAAAACCCTACTAAATCTAACACTATAAAAACGCCCATTAATAATAACTCCATAAACAATAAACATATTAAAAACTCCTTTATCAAATATTTAATAGAATTTCAACTTATTAAAACACAAATGGGAATTAATAAAGCAGTTAATAATATAAAAAAAATTGACACCCCATCAACCCCTAAAACTATGAAATTAAACCCCGGCTCCACACTAGATATTCATTCTAAACTTTTTACTATTTGAAACGGACCATCCCTATCAAAACAAAACCATAAAAGCATACTTCCGGTTAATATTAACACCGCCCACTCCAAGCCCACTTTTCATAAAAAGATAATCTCCTCTCTTGGGATTATCAAAAGAGCCAATATTCCCATTAAGGGCAATATAATCATTGATTCTAACATATTTTTTATTTGTCCCAATCACATCAGGAAAATGGGATTTGAACCCATAACCTTCTACTCCCAAAGCAGATAATCTCCCAATTAATTTACTCCCTGTATACTCTTATAACCGCATATTCTAAAACTTATAAATTACCCCACTACTAAAACCTCTTCCTTGCCTTATAAAGCCGTCTCATTAATTTATACTATATTCCGCCCCTTCCAACATTAATATTTTGGCCTATAGTTGACTACCTAAAAAGGAGTTGAACCTTCAATCTTCTATGCCGAAAATAGACGCTTTAACCAATTAAACTACAAGGCACAAATTTATTTATTCTTTCTTCCCACTTAAAAAATCATTTCATAGTCCTAATCTCCCCTTATAAATTAACAACGAGAACGGGATTTGAACCCGCACAAGATACAAACTCTCCACAATTTAGCACACTGCTACTTTCACCTACTCAGTCACCTCGTTCTTTATATTCTAACCCTTTAAAGTCCAAATAAAATTAAAAAAGCAATCATTAAACAAAACAGACCCATAGCCTCAGATATTGCAAACCCTAATATAGCATATGTAAACAACTGTTGTTTTAAAGACGGGTTTCTTGCATACCCTATTATTAAATTTCCAAATACAGTCCCTATACCTGCACCACTTCCCCCTGCCCCAATAGAAGCCGCACCTGCCCCTATAAATTTCGCCCCCATTAACATTTCTGTAACCATCATCAAATTTTACTATATCATATTCAAAACAACCCATATATTAGCCCCTGATAGGATTTAAACCTACAACCCTTTACTTACAAAATAAATGCTCTACCATTAAACTACAGAAGCACCAAAAAGTTTATCTTCATTTAATTAAACCAAACTAAGTTAAATAATTTATTTTCTAAGCCCCCAACTAACGGTATAAAAATTAAAAAATAAACAAAATAAACCCCCGAAACCGTTTGCCCTATAATTAGATAGGGCTCTTCTACTGGCTGACCCCCTATTCAAGTTAATAATATAAAATTTCCCACTAAAAATCAAAATCCTACCTTACCTATAGGCCGAAATCTTACCCCTTTCCATCTATTTTGATGTATATGAGGTAAAAATAATAAAACTACTAAACTGAATAATAAAGCAACTACCCCTCCTAATTTATTAGGAATAGAACGTAATATGGCATAAACAAATAAAAAATACCACTCAGGCTTTATATGAACAGGTGTCACTAAAGGATTAGCTTGTTTAAAATTCTCCGCATCCCCCAATATATAGGGGAAAAAAAAAACTACTATACTCAAAACTATCCCCAACATGACCAATCCAAAAAAATCCTTTAAAACATAATAATAATGAAAAGGTACTTTCTTCGCATCAGAATTTACCCCTGTAGGATTATTAGATCCGCTCTCATGTAAAGCTATCAAATGTACTATTGCCAAAACTATTAATATAAAAGGCAATAAATAATGTAAACTAAAAAAACGATTTAAAGTTGCATTTGAAACACTAAACCCCCCCCAAACCCATCTAACAATATCCCCCCCCAAATAAGGTATTGCAGATAATAAGTTTGTTATTACTGTGGCTGCCCAAAAAGACATTTGTCCCCATGGCAACACATAACCAATAAAAGCAGTTAATATCATTAAAATAAATAATCCAACCCCAACATTTCAAACTATCACTTTTCTATAACTACCATAATATATCCCTCGGCCTATATGCACATAAACACATAAAAAAAACATAGACGCACCATTAGCATGAAAATATCTTAAAACAAACCCGTAATTTACATCACGAGTAATATGCGCCACAGATGAAAAAGCTAAATCTATATCCGGGCAATAATGCATTGCTAAAAATATTCCAGTAATAACTTGCATAATTAAACAAAATCCCAATAAAGACCCCATATTTCACAAATAACTTAAATTAGCTGATGCTGGCAGATCAATAAACAAATTATTTATTAATAATACCAGGGGATTCTCTTTTCTCAAACTTTTCCCCATTCGATAGAAATTAGAATTGAACCAATATACTAAGATTAACAATCTTATGCTCTACCATTAAGCTATTATATCAATAAGAATAATAGGATTCGAACCTACATAATTATGACCCTAAATCATACGTGTCTACCTCTTTCACCATATCCCCTCCTACTATTCAAGAGTTCAACCTGTAAATAACGAATCTATTCTATAATACTTAATATTAAATCTATTCAATAATCGCAATCTAAAAAGGCCGAATTTATTCAATAAAATCATACCAAACAAAGAATGCTGGATTTGAACCACCGTTTCTGACTTTGAAGGCCCTTGGTTTACCATTAACCTAATTCTCTTCACGAGCTTTATAATTATTGTATCCTGTCCTAAACTTATTATCATAACTATAGCCAGTGTATAACCCATTTAATCATTCATATGAACCCCTATTTAAGGATAAGGGATT
>JAAGOD010054993.1_pt1 | contig 20264 bp, 22 predicted proteins | sample 8389681 | NCBI WGS metagenome assembly JAAGOD01 (sample SAMN13964374, study PRJNA552185) | sponge metagenome | biome: deep-sea hydrothermal vent fields; feature: spots directly above weak diffusing fluid; material: seawater and sediment | host: Tedaniidae sp. KZ-2020 ... | reverse complement strand
CGTCACTAGGTGCATATTTAATTAAAGCGTCTGCTCCGCCAAGATGTAAAAAATCTCCGCTTCGTGTTGCATCATTATTTTTAAAACTAAATCCAAATAAAATATTTCTTGGATAAGTTCCGCTTTCAGATAATAAACTCATTGGAGAATTGTTTAAATATGAACCTGCAAAAGATGCAAATTCTGTTTTAGTCGGGTAATACCTGCGATTGTGACTTGCCGGTTGTCTTAATAAAGTTGCGTATTCCGAATTGCCATCGTCTGGTAATCCGTTCACAATTCCTGTTCGTCTTATATCTTCGTCAAATAATCCCTTAAAAACTGGAGTAACATCTTCTGGACTAATTCCTTGAGACGATACTTGTCCAAAAGTTCCAACACCTGCAAGATCTGTAAAATCATTTACTAAAGAAACTTCTTTTAAATTTTCTACCTGTTCGTCTGTAAATATTTTTGTTGTTGGAGTCGGTATATTAGCTTCAGGAATATCAGGCTTGTTTTGTATAAACGCAGGAGAATTAGGATCTGCATTATTAAAATCTGATTGCACTTGTTGAACATTTACTTGTGCATTTTCTGCAATGCCATCAAGTTTAAGTGATTGAGCATTTGTTATTCCAACTTTCAAAGTATTTAATGCTGTAGCTGTTTTATTTGCACCTATTTTATCTTGTTCACTTTGAGGAAAACTTCTTTTTAAAGTGTTTAATCTAATTTCTTCTGCTTGCTCTGGTGTTAAGCCGACAATACTTGTTATTTCAAAATTAAATCTAATTCTATTTTCACCTGCTCCATGACCTATAGGCTGTGCAGTTCTATAAATAAAATATTTTTTGTCATCTATATATTTAATCTCTCGAAAAACTAAAGCATAGCTGTTGTTAGTATTTGGAAACCAATTAGAGCTTGACGCAAATCTTGTTTCAATATTACTAAAATCTCCCTTAAATCTTGTTGCGATATAAAAAAACTCATTAGATGAATTAGGCACTGTGTAAATAATATTTACTTTTCCTTGAGCGTCTAAAGAATTACCGTCTGTGTTTTCAAGTAATGTTTCAAAACTTGAACCATAACCAGCGATAAAATCATAAGAGTTTGCACCGCCACCTAAAGCACTTATTGTATTGCCGTTTATTTCTATATTATTACCTGCAACCAATCTGTTTTGTTTAGCAGAAATTGCTGTATCTTGTTGAGTATTTTTTAAAGCATTTTCGGTAATTTTATCTTGTTCACTTTGAGGAAAACTTCTTTTTAAAGTGTTTAAGGAAATCGCCCTGTCTTGTTCTGTATTTTTTAAAGCATTTGCCGCAATTTTATCTTGTTCTGCTTGTGAAAAACTTCTTTTATTTGTATTTGTTGAAATTAAAGAGTCTTGTTCTAGATTTTTTGAAGTGTTGTCTGCAATTTCTTGAGCCTGCTCTGGTGTTAAGCTCCCACCTGTTTGACCGATTAATTCGCCAAGCCTTGTAAAAGAAAGTTTTCCGCCAGATCCATTTTCTTTTTGAACAATAACGCTTGTGCTTTCTTTTTCATTATCGGTTACATTTGCATTTCTAAAATCTTTTAATTCTCTGGACATAATTATAAATCCTGATAAACAGCTGGGTTATATTCTAACAAACTAATACTTGCAGAAATATTATCTTTTGGAATAACGCTTTCTACAATATATTTTTTTAACTGTTGATTGTCGGCCTTAATAAATAGTAAGTCATTTTTATAAAATATAAAACCACTTAATGTAACTATTGTTATGTTTGAGGTGTTTCCTGTCTCTTCGCCTACACTTTGGATTAGTATTATTTGATTATTTACCGAAACTTCTTCGCCCCCAACTGATAACTCTTCAAGATTTGTAACTTGTTCGCCTGCGGTTCTAACAACAAAAGGCTCATCTAAATTTATTATTTCACCGCTTAATCTTCGCACTGTAACTTTATAACTTTCACCGGCAACAAGGTTTAAAGAATTTGATAAAGATAAATTAGTTATGTTTGTTCCAGCCTGCACACTTGTTTTAGTAATAATTGAGCTTAGTATTTGTGGGTTAACAATATCCATGCCACCGACTAAAACTAAATCACCGGGCGAAACTGTTAAATAAGCTAAGTCCATTTCACAAGTTAAAGTTTCATTTCTATTTTGCAAAGATTTTACAAAGTAGTTTGCCATTTTGTCTGCGTGATAGGAGCTTAAAATTAATTCATAATTAAACTTTAAAAAGTTAGTTGAGTTACCACTATTAAAGCCCCTGCAATATGATGTTGCAACTTGCAAGTTTGGAGTACTAGGGCTATTTGAAATATAAGAAATTTTAACACCATGAAAACTTTTGTCAGCTGCAAGATTAAAAGAAAAATCTCTTGCGTTGCTTGGAGATATAACAATTTTTTCTTCAGTGTTTATTGTATCAATGATTGCTCTGTACCGCCCGTTATGTCTTATAATTTTGCCAAAACCTATTTGTGCAATTGTAGTTATTGCATCTTCTAAATTTTGATTGTTAACAAATATTTTGCTTACAAAAAAACTTTTTGTAGCACAGAACCTAGCCCACCTTTCAAAAGAAATAAAATCAATCTGCGGATTATTACCTAAAAAATTTAAATTAATTTTTTTTGCAGCCTCTGCCTCAATTAACATATTTAGAATTATATAAGCAGGGTTTTTATGAAAGTTTGAAGATAACCGATAATCCCTAAATCTTATTTGAGGAACGGGCTGATTATAATTAATTGGAATGTTGCTTGGCACTAAAATTTTATTAGCAATCTTGCAAGAAATTACTTGTCCAGCACGAAAACTTGACTGACTTTGTATATAAGCTAAACCATTATCTGACCTAGGGCAAAGTTGCGCCCCTTGCGTATTAAAATAAACATTTAAAAACGGAGTGCCTGTTGTTCGTCTAATTCTAAGACTGTTTGTACCGCCCCTACCACCTGCAAATAAATGCCTAGCTTTAATAGTTATTAATCGGTTGTTACCAATATCTTCAATTCTTATATTATTACGCCACCTACTCCTGACTCTTGTAGATGTTCCTCTTCTTCTTGTGTTTGGAAGTCTATCAGGTATTTTAATATAATATTCCGAGTTCAAAGGCTGTTCGCCTGTAGTGTCGACAGTCCAGCCGTTGGGATATGTGCTTAACTGTCCAGATAGTTTTTCAAATAAAAATACGGGCGTTGGTTTAATTCCAAACACTGGGAGCGTTATCCAGACGCCCCGTGTTGTTCGCACCTCTAAAAAAAATCTTACAGAATCTCTAGTTTTAGGAATTACAATTTTTAAGTCAGAGGTTTCATCTGGCTTAGTTATAAAAGTAGTTCTTTCAGAAAGTGAATTGTCAGGAAAAACACTAGTGGTATTAAAAAGCGGTCTATTTATATTATATTTTGAATTGTCAAGATTTGGATTTGGATTTTGTGTATTTAAATGCGAGTTATAATCTGCATCATTATAGTTACTTCCACTACCACTATTAAAACTTACAAAATCAGCAGATGGTTTTTCTTTACCATTTAGAAAAACATCTGAAACTTGTAAAAAACCTCGGCCTAAAGTTAAAAAAGTAGCATTTACTTGTCTGCTTGATTCAGATTGAAAGGCTTGATTTAAATTTAAAATATTAATCGGTGCAATTGCAGCTGGATAAACCACGCCCTCGCCATAAAATTGAGGCACTTTACCTAAAGGCTTTGCTTGATTTGTTTTAGTTAAAAAAGCACTTGCAAAATTGCCTGTATTTATATCGTTTGGCTTGATGGGCAGAAATTTATTAATCGCATAGCTACCTGCAATAATAGTTGCACCACGCAACAGTAAAGCTTTAAATAATGCACCGCCAGCAAGTCCTGCACCGGGAAAAGCAACCGTTGCTCCAATTGTAACAAGTAAACCTAGTAAGCCGTTGCCCTCTTGAGATCCTTTAGGGCTTAAAAAAACTGTTACATCTGAAATATTTTTTAATTTATAATCTTTTCCACTTGGAATATAGAATTTTTTATTTACTTCTTTTACTAAAATTTCATAATTAAAACTACTTCCATAATATGTTTTTATAATGGCTTTAACAGACTCACCTTTAACTGGCTTAATTATTTTTGTTTTGTTTTCTAAAACACTGTAAAATTTAAATTTCATCTTTAATCCTTAATGCAAAACTAAATCTGCTTAACCAATATTCATGATAAAAAGTACACTTACTGACTCCAACGCCTTTTCTGGTATGCAAAAAATTCTCGCCTAAATAAATTCCACAATGAGCATTGAATTTTCCTTGCACTTTAAAAACTAAAACATCTCCAAATAATAAATCTTTAATATGAGTTATTTTTTTAAACTTCTCTGATTCTATTTTGACTTGTTTCTCAATGGTGTCAAAGTCTGTAATTGAGTAATAAGTCATAAGGCTTGTAAGTTCTATTTTAAGCTCTTCTTTTAAAAATAATAAAACCAGTCCGTAACAATCACAACCTTTAAAAGTTGAGCCTTTATCGACATAAGGAATTGTCAAATATTTAAAATAACCCATTGTAATTATCTTTGTCGAAAGTGTGTATTGGCCAAGATATATCTGAAAGATTATCAAAACCGATTGAGAAAATAATTGCTTCTTGATTAAAAGTAACTCCAAAACAGCTTAAGGAAAAATCACCTGCAAGACTTGTATTATAATCTGCATTGCTTACCATTTTTAATTTAAACACTAATCTTTTTTGAGACACAGCCCCCGGTATTGCTTGACGAATTGTATTTATAAAACTTGGATCATATAAAGGCAGGCTTAATTCTCTAAGCCCTCTCTCTGAATCTCCAGAGCTAGGAAGTGAAATTGAAAAAGGGCTTGCAAGATATTTAACGCCTCTGATTGTTACATCTTCGGTATTATTAATATAACTTCCTATTTTTTCAACCGCTCCACTGCTGGCGTTAACTGTTTCAACATCGAGTAAAAATAAATAAACGCCGTCTGGCTCATTACTATTTAGATCTGTTATTTGGTTTCTAGAGAGTGTCATTTTCAAAAACCCTTATTGATAAACTAGCAGTCCAATAACTACTTGAAAAAGCTGTGTATGTTGGAGCTATTAAAAAATACATTTTAGTTTTAACAAGCAAGCTTGCTTCAAATGGATTAAAAAAATAAAAAGACTTTGTTCCGCTTTTACAATCAACATTATAAAAATTTCTAAGCAAGCCCAGTTCTGTAGTGCTTAACATTAAAGAAGCTACAATATCCATTGGTGCAGAGGTTGTTTTTCGTCTTTTAAAAACAGTGCCGTCATCATAACGGCTATTTATATTATTTTCGCCCTCTGTAAATTCAAAGCCATTAGATAAAAATCTTTTGTTAGGAAAAATCAAAGTTAAATCTTTAATAGGCATTATTTAAAATTCTCCATTTCGATTTAAATTATAATTTGAACCTAGAACGCCGTCAAAGCCTCCGTTGTTCATATTTTTTTTAATAGAGTCACTAATAATAACTTCTATATCACCAGATCCATTTTGTTTTTGCTGAACAGCTGGAGCATTTGTTCTTTGATCTATAATTGTAACTTTTGATTGAACACTTGCAACCCTACCGCCCCCTGATGTATCAAGTTTAGAAAGATTTAAACTTCCTGAACCCAAGGCCGTTGATTTTGAAAGTCCGCCACCTGTCCCACCTGCTGTAATCGCAGAACCAGCCCTCGCCGCACTAGGAGTAAAATATGATTTAGCTCCGCCTGCTATTGCACCAGTAATAAAATCAACAAGAGGGCCTGTTATAAATTTCTTAGTTAAAACTCTATTTAAATCATTTATAAAAGCACTTGCCGCATCTAAAATATTATCAAAAACATTTCCAGTTGATAGCAATGCGTCTGCTAAAGAATCTTTTAAGCTTTCTGCTGGCTGTGCTAATATGCTACTTACTTCTTTTGCATATTTTTTTGCTCTTTCTTGACTTTGTTTATATGCTAGAGCTTCTTTGTCTAGTGACTCTTTAAGATTTTTTAATGTTTTTTGATTATCTTTTTTCTTGTCTTTGCTGTTGCCTAATCCTGAAATTTTATCAAGGCCTGTAAAACCTTTTTTAAAAAATTTATAAGTATTTATTAACAAAGCTTTGTCTTCATTAGCAGAAATTTTAGAATATATATTAAGCTTGCCATTTGTTCTTGCAACAGCTGCGTTAAATTTTTCAGTTAAGTCAAAAACCGTATCACTAAGAGCGTCTGCTGCTAATTGAAACTTAGCACCACCTAAAGCATCTGGTAAAAATGAAAAGATTTTTGCCCAGCCCTCAACCACATTACCTAGTATAATACTAATTTTACCAGTTCCTACAGTCCACCAATCTTGAAGATTTAAAAAAAATCTCTTAGTTGAGACAATAGTAGTTGCAAAAAATCTAGCAAAAGAACCCGATACTGTTTTATCTGCGTCAAATAAAAACTTTTTTGCAAGCTTATCAGTTCCTGTAACTTCATTTATAAACTTATTAAAAGATATGGCCGCATTTTTAAGCGTTGTTGTTACAAATTTAATAATTTGAGGGCCTAATTCTAAGACAGCTGTAAAAACTCCTGTAATAAATCTTTTTAAATTAATAAAAACAATCCCTAAATCTTTTATTCTCTTAGCTTGTAATTTTGTAACATTATTTAATTTAAAAAACTGTTGTCCCATTCCGTTCATTACAGATAAAGCACCGGTTAGTATTTTAGTTAAGTTTATAAATGCTGGATTTAAGTTTTTTCCAAGTTGTATCCACGCCTCACTTACCGCAGATGTAAAACCTTTTTTTAATCCGTCTGTTGTATCGTTAACCTCTCTAGCCATGCGATTCATTGATCCAGCCGCTTTAGTGTTTGCAACCGTAAGTAATCCTGTTTCTTTTGTCGCACCTCGCAGAGATAAAGCTACAAGTCCGCCAATTTTTCCAAAGATTTTATAAGTGTCAGCAACTGAAAGATTAGCTTTGTCTAAAGTTTCAATAACTTTTATAGCGCCTTTGTTTTGAATATTTACATCTTCAATAGTTAATCCATATCTTTTTAAAGCCGCAACAGTATCGGGAGTTGCTTTAGATAATTGAGCAAAGAATTGATTTAATCCACGACCGGCACGACCGGCGTTTAATCCTCGGTTACCTAAAACACCAATGATAGCCGCAGTCTGTTCAATGCTAACTCCCAATGCTCTTGATAATGGAGCTGCGAAACTAAAAGCACGACCTAAAGTTTCGATTGTAACTTTACTACTTGAAGCAGTGTTTGCTAAAACATCTCCAACACGACCTAATTCATTTACGCTTAATCCAAAACCTTTTAAACTTGAAACTGCAATGTCTGCAGCTTGCGGCAATCCTAAAAAACCTGCTTGAGCAAGTTTTAAAGTTTGAGGCAAAGCTACTACTGACTCTTGAGCTGTAAGACCTGCTTGAGATAAGAAAAGTAAGGCCTGACCGGCTTGCTTGGCTGTGAAAACTGTTGTTGCGCCCAGTGTTCTAGTTAACTTATTTAAAATTACAAACTCTTGAGCCGAGGCATTTGTAACAGCTTTAACTTTTGCCATTTGAAGCTCAAAATCTGCAAACTCATTTGTTGCCTTTCGAATTAATAAAAGAGTTCCAATAACGGCGACTAAATTTCTTAACCTAAAAACACTTCTGCCAATTCCTTTTGCAAATCCACGAAAAGCTTTTGAGGCCCTGTTAATAGATGAACCTGCTCGCTTAGCAGATTTACCTAAGCTTCGTAATCTTTTAACTGCGGCTCTAACACCATCAGAATTAAGTTTAATTGCAAGTGAATCAATAAAAGCCATTATACCCTCTGTTTTATTTTTGCTTTTGCTCTAACTGCTGACAAAAAGTTTTGTCTTGCATTATAAATAGAAGTTTTTAAAAATCCATTGGGCCTTTGCATTGACCAACCATTCTCAAGTCTTAAAATATAAGGCAAGTTATTATATAAATATAAATCTCCATTTGCAGACATTTTTTTAGGTAAGGTTTTTTGACTTGTAGTAGGATCTGTTAAATCAGTATCTACCATTTGTCCTTGCTCGCCTTTATTAAAAAACCAATTTGACCTTGCAACGCCGGTATCTCTGGGAGTAGCTTCAACAAGCTGTAAATGTAAATGTCTTGCTAGCTCTAAAATATCTTCGCCGCTTTCAAGTCTGTCTGCTAATTGTTTTGAAAAGATTTCAGTTGTTTTAAAATTTCTTTTTGCCATTTGTATTTTTATTTTTTGACTGCATATATTTTATATAAATGCTATCAAATTCTAACATAATCTCCAACCAAATTGTATCAAAGCCTGACTGGCTTTCATAGTTGAAACTAAAATAAGTTATCATTTCATTATACTTAAGTTCATAAGGCCGGCCTGAATTACTGCAAAAAGCCCTGCCTCGAGACAATAAATTAAAATCTTCTAAAAAATTATTTTCACTTAACTTTAAAATTGGCAATGATTTTTCAATATTACTTTTTTTACCTGATAATTTTTCTATCTTAGAAAAAGCTTCTTTACTTGCAGACTCGCCGCCCTGCACATAGGCCCTAAAGAAGCTTATTACTTTTTTTTATCTATAGAGTGAAATTGTTTATTATCTACAAAGATTAATAAAATTTCGTCAAGCACTGTGTAATATTGAGCAAAAAATCTTGCAAGTAAATCTGGATTAAGCGGAGCTTTTTTTGTTACTAATTTGCCCTGTGCGTTTTTAACTTTGGCTTTCATGTCCCAGTCTAAAATAATGGAGCCGATTAAAAGTTTACAATATTTTTTAAGTGTTACTAAAGATTCCTCTTCGGTTTTAGGTGTATCGCTATTTATTTCAGCTTCTACTCCCTCAATTTTAGAAAGTTCAGTTCTAAACTTTTTACTTTCACGGACATATTTCAGTTTAAAGTTAACATCTTCAAAATTAAACCATTTGCCAGATGCGACTTTTTTATCGTAACCGTGTTTGTCATGTAACTTTTTAGGGATTATAAACTGCATATCTTCCATATAAGACTCCTTGTTTTATATGAAATTATATATTTTTTATAAAAATAAAGTCAAACTTATAATTTATAAATACCTATTTGATAACCCAATTCTGGATCTGCGATTGCCGAACCCGAGGCTTCTAAAGTTACATAACCCTCAATGTCACCAATCTGCGGCTTACCACTGTCGCCTCCTAAAATGATTGCTGGAATATCAATTATGTAATCGCCTTGGTCTGAATTTAAAATATAACTTAAGCTAACTCTTTCTGCAGCTCTTGCTTTTTTAATTAGATCCATATCATTTAAATAAACTGAAAAAGAAGCTTCAACTGTGCATTGCTTCGATGGCAATTCGGCAAAGCCTTTTATTCCTAAACCAAATAATCCCTCAACGCCGTTATTAATTGAAATTGAGCTTGAGGAAACAAAGTTTTTAATCGTATCAATGCCTAAGATTGAAAAACCTAAAACATTATTACTAGAAAAAATTCTTGTGTTTGGTAAAACTGGTACACCAGAAATTGAATTTGCTTCTAAAGATAATTGTTTTGCAAGTAATCCAAAGCTTCCAGTAATTTCACTTTCTGTATTTATATCAAGTGACAATTCATTTACATAAACACCTTTGAATAATTGAAATTTTTCAGAGTTACCATTTTTAAAAACTTCTTGCTCTACAGAAAAAGATTGTTTTTGTACTCCATTTCTTAATCTAGCAGGAAATTTAATACTAATATCTTGGCCTGCGCCCTCTGCACTAATGTTAGGAGGCGTATTTTTAAATACTAATTCGGTTCTTGTTGAGCTTAACACTTGATAAAAGCCGTTATTTGCTTCGTTACTAAACCCTGATATTTTTATCCAATCGCCGTTTGACACAGTATTTAAAAAACCATTATTTGCATCAACAAGTTTTGCAACTCCATTTGCGATAGTTAATGCGATGCCGTCTTCGTCTTCAATTGGCTGTACTGGCTGCGAAAAAGAATTAAATAAAACTCCCTCAAGTAAAGCGTCATGTGAATTTGGCGAAAGTTCAAAGGGTATTGATCCGCTTGAGCTTTCACTTGTCTTAGCAACATCTGCAAACTGCCGATCTTGTCTTAATTCTTTGGACGAAACTGTATTTATACTTGCACCAATGTCAATAGTTCCTGTGTTTCTAATTGCTAGCCAATTAGGATTGTTTGGTAAAACTCCCTCTGATTGTTCTTTTGCAATATTTATTTTACTTTCATTTGGTGAAGCCATATTGTCCCCTTAAAAAAATTTATGTGTATTGTAGTTTATTTTGTCTGTTAAAATAATAAAAAGCAATTATTCTTGTGCCTTGATGTGTTTTGTCTATCCCTAAGTTTTGAAAATTAAGAGAACCTGTTAAAATAAGTCCCTCTACACCTTTAGTAAAAATATTTGACATCGCTTGCACGACTGCTATTTTATCGCCTCCAACAAGCAAAGTAAAAATATTTGCTGTTGCCGCAACTGTAACCTTTTCGTCATAAGTACTATTTATGCTTTTTCTTTCTTTGGTTAGTACATCAAAACTAAGCCTTGTGTAATTATTTTTTAAATTAGGTTTTGCTATATTGTCGCCAATAATTAAATCAGATAAATCTCTGTTAAAATCATTTGAAACTCTTTTAAATATTTCAGTTCTAGCTTTTGTAATATTCATATTAGCTTGTGCTTTCTGCTATGTATAAAATAGCCTCATTGGTGTTTGGATTTAATTCTTTAACATTATCTAAAACAAAAACCTTACCGCTTGACTCAATAACATCTGTTACCTCTGGCACTACTTCTGCGTCTGAAGATATATAAATATCATTTACAACCCGAGTAATAATTTCAGAATTTACAGCCGTTGTTATTGTTCTAGGAAATACTACAATAGTGCATTGTGATGTTGTTTTAGTTTTTACTGGTCTAAAATTTTCATCTTGTTGTATTGTAGTTCTAGTTAATGTTGCAGGTGTTCCATTTAATGCAATTAATTCGGTCGCTGTGTTTGTTAAATCTTCAAAAACCATAATTAATAATCCAATTCAAATTTATTTGCAACACTACTTGAATTTTTATCACTAATAAAATCTCTTAAAAGTTTTTGTATGTATGTATATGATGAAGATCCAGTCTCGCCTTGTATTACTGATTTTTCAGAGACATCATATTTTGTAACTGTTTCTAGAGGGCCTACTTTCTTTTTTTCCTCTGTAATATTAGAAGAGCTTTTAGCTCCTGAATTTGTAGGCAAGATTTTTAATTTAAATGCTAAATACGCACACTCACAAGCTACATCTTTAATTGTTAATGGTATTGAATAAAAAATAGTTCGCCCAGCAGTATCAAACTGTCTAGGAAAAGACAAAGATTGGTCTCGGTTAATCTTATCGCCTAAAAAATCAAAATTACTTTCAAGATATTTTGAGCCGATTAAAATATGTTTAGATTTTGCACTATCGCTTAAAACAGCCCAGTCAGAGTAACGGACTGTTAAATAACTATCGGCATCTGCAATATTAATATAAGAATTAGTTAAGGGATTGCCGTATCCAAACTCTTTAAACACTCCCTTAACTTCTGCTCTTAAATATTTATTTGTTAGCTTAAGTTTTGCTAGGAAAGAAACATTTTTATTTACAATAACAACAGCTTCGTCTGATGTTTGATCTTCGGTGATAGTTATTGGATTGCTTTGCTCATTTCCTAAAATCAACATATTAAGCCTTTATATCAAAAAATGTACATCCACCTTTAGGATCTGATTGAATTGTTTTTTCAACCATTTGTTTCATGTATGTATCGTCTGTGTAAAAATGTTTAACGCCTCTAAAATTTTCAGATCCTAAAAATTCATCAGCAGACAAAAAGAAACAATCAAAAGGAATATTAGAAGTGTCAAATGCCGCTTTAGTATTTGAAACAATTATTGCAATTCTACCGGCTGAACCACTAGTTTTTTTTGAAAGATTAAGCTCTTGAATTTCTAAAGCATTTTCTCTTTGCTCTAATTCTTTTTCTTTTTTAATTAGCATATCCTTACTAGTTTTTTTAGTAAGGATATTTTTTTTAATTTCGTCTTTAATTTCTTCTGACATATTATAAACTCCCTTTTTAAGTTAATTTATAATATGTTTTCATAATTTTAAAGTCTAGTCAATTCTGTGATAAATTCCTGCACCTGCACAATCTAAATCTTGCTGAACATCTTTCTCCCAGTTCAAGGCAACACCAAATTTTGCTTTCGTGTAAAGAGAAGTTACCGCTGCTTTTAATTTAAATCCTTTTATTTTATAAGCCGTGTCGTAAACGCCTGCGATTGTTCTAATAAAGTTATGACCTTTAACAGAGTGATCTTCATCTAAGTTAATCTCATCTAGTGAGCAGTTAATCGCTCCCTCTTGTAAAGTTAAGATTAAATTTACTGTTTTATCTTCACCACCTACAGAAATAACAGATTGTAAAGCTGGATCGTCTACCTCAACAATTCTTTTGTCGGCAAAAGTGTAAATTGTAGCAGAACCTACTGCACCAGTGCTATAATTTACAGGCACAATACGCTTGTTTAAAATTATATCATTTTGGAATAAGGCAACAGATTCAGATCTCATTACATAACATTTAAGTAAGCCACGATGTGCTTTATAAACCATGTCTAAAGATGTAAATACTGTAGGATTCATTTTATTAGCTGCGATAGGTGAGGCTAAAGTTCCATCCTTTGAAATTAAAGAAGCTTGAGATGCAATAGCTGATGCTAATGCAGATATTCCTGTTTCTCTAATTCCTTTTAACATCCATGTTGCATGGTTTGCACCGATCCCTTTAAAAACAGAATACTTGTCATCTAACATTCTAGTTAAAGTATTTTGTGGGATTCCAGAAGCGTAATTTGTCTCGTAAAAATCTTTTACCGCTGCGTTTGTAGTTTTTAAAGATTTTAATAATTTATGAACACGATACTCTTGTCTATCGCTTACAGATAAATCAATGCTAGGAAATTCTCCCTCAACATTGTTTGGATCTCTGTCTCCAGTAGGATCAACTCCTGCCTGAATAAAAGTTTCACTTTTTAAATCTTGTGTAATTAATTTACTGTCTAGTCCAATGCAACCGAGAGAGTCATCATTAAAGACTGCTACATTTTCAATTACTTTTTCTGTAGCTCCAACTTTAATTGCTTCTTTTGGTTTGTAAGCTGCGTAATCACTAATTTTGAAAGGCATAATAAACTCCTATTGTTTTATATACCAACAATTAAAATACAAAAAAAAACTTTCTGCAAATAAAAATAATAAAAATAAGAAAAGTACTAACCGTTAGTTTAAAAAACTATGAATATCTTTCTTGCACTTTCTTTTGACCTCGAGCTATTGCATCTTTTATGCAATCTCTGCTTAAGTTATTATTCATATCTGCATCTTTTTCGTATTGGCTTGATGTAGATCTTGGAGTTTTGTTATCAGATCTTAAAAAATTATCTTTAATGCCAACACCAGTAGGCACTTCTTTATTAAATGCTCTTTTATAAACATCATGAGTTCTAAGAGTTTCAACATAATCATTAATAGTCATGATGTCGCCGTTTTCATTTAATTTTACTGAACCATTTTCGGACATTACGCAAGGCAAGCCATCGGCTGAATATCCTAACTTAACAGCGGAGCTAATTAATTGCTCTTCTGCATCTGCGTCTTTACAAGCTTGAGATAATAAATAAGTTAGTTTATTTTCTTTTACTTTTAATTCCATTTGTTTTAATTTTTGTTCTCTTTGCTCAAATTTTTGTTCAAGCTCTTTTATTCTTTGGTCTTTTTGAAGATTGTTATTGTTTTGAGGTAGCTCTCTATTTTTAGCTTCAAGCTCCTCTTCTTTTTCTTTTGTTCTAAGTTTTTCAGCTCTTAACTCTTCTTTTAAAGAATAAAGTTCGCTGTTGTTTTTTTTAATATCGTCTTGAAAATTGTCTTGCCTCCGAGCTACACTTTTATTTAATGAAAATGTACCGTCTTCATTTTCTGTATATAAAAGTTTATGAGAGTCTGAAAGTCCCTCTAGAGTATCAAGTTTTAGTTTAAACATATATTATCTTCCTTTTATTTTGTTATATTTTACATTTAATTGTTTAATATTAAAAAATCTCCCATTGTTAGAGACTAATTGTTTATATTCTAAACCTTTAGTTTTAAATAGGTCAAACTTTTTTTGTCCTAACACAGACCTTTGAAATTGTGGACTTTGTGCATTAAACCACTGACCATATGTTGTTTTAATCGGCACTCGACCAATGTTATTTTTGCCCCATAAAAAACGCTCTTTTTTTATAAGATTATTTCTTTGTTTGGCATTAAGACTTAACCATTTTTTAGATCCTATTTTAGATCTTGCGTCTTTTCTAAAATCAATGCGTCTTGCCTTTGGTGTGCGCTTATCTGTTATTGTATTTCGCTCGCCTAAAATTTCATGATTAAAAACTGAAACATAAGCAGATCTGCAACGCATATGTGCAGGTATGCCGGGCCTTTCTGCATATTTATAAATTGTCCCGTCTCTTTGTCCGCAAATCGCCGTTGTTCTGCCATCTAAAACAGAAGTATATCTAACATGACTTGCGCCTAAAGAATTTAATAAAATATTTTGAGTTTCTTGTTGGATCGATCTAAAACCAGTTCTTGTAACAGCTTCTGCATTATCTTGAGTGATTTTAAAAATACCGTCTTTGTAATTAAAAGCTTTTGTTCCTCTAATTTTCTGCACTGCAACACCTAAAGCATCTCCCTCAACAAAACTTTGAGTTATTCTTGTTTTAAATCTATCTATACTTTTAGCATTTAAATCAGTAAGCCAACTACCTTGGTCACTTATTCTATTATAAAAAAAAGGTTTACCCAGTACAGATGAAGTATTTGCAATTGCTTTTATTTGATTAATTGTTGGCAGGTTTAAAGCTACATTTATGCCTAAATAATCTCTAAAAAATTGCCTATGAAAATCATATTCAAGCTTGCCAAGTTCTGCAATGTCTTTGCTTAGTTCTTTTCTAACATTTGAAAAACCTTTTGCGTAAATGCCATCAACAAAAGAAAGGCTTTTTTTAAATCTTCTAAGCTCGGCAATTGACCTGTTTTGACCGGGCCTATACCTTGCAACCATTTGCTGTAATACCTCAAGCTCCATTTTGACTATTATCTTTTTGATTTGTCTGACTTGATGTGTTGAAAAATCATTAAAGATTAATTGACGCTTTATATATTCGTCAAAATAAATCTCATTTATACTTTTAGGCATTATTCAAAAGGTGTATCTTCTGGGTTATTAAATGTAGTTAAATCTGCATCTGTTTCGGTCTTTAATTTTTCCTCTTCTGTATCTATGTCAAAGGCTGGATCTAAAACGCCTTGCTTAACAAATTGATCAAGAGTTGACTCACGAGATAGGACTCCAGTTTTATTTAATTCAATTAATATTTTTTTGTTTTCAGAGCTTATAAATCCTTGGCTGTTTAAATTGATTTTAAATTTAAAGTCTAATCTATCAAGGTTTGGTTTGTTCCATGCGTACGCAGTGTTAAAAATATCATTTAAAAAAATCTCCATATTTTTAACATATTTCTCAAGCTTACTTAAATCATTGTCTTTGTTTATTTTAGACTCTGTTGCTGTTTTTTCCTCTGACATTTCTTGGCCTGATTTATAAAAATCAGATATGCTAGTTTCAAGTGATTGTTTTGCAATTTCTATATCTTCTTTGCCTGCGTTAATTCCAGCTCCCTTAGTCTCAACTGAATAAAACTTTGCTTGTTCATTTTCAGAGCTAAGCCAAACAAAAGGATCAAGTTTATTAGGCCCTTCAGGAACACCTGTTGAGGCAAATATAGGAAATCTTGAAATTTTTAAAATTGTAGTTTGATAAGCCTGATTCTGAAACAATGCTCTGTTGCCATGAGCTACTGCTAAAAGAGGTGGTGGAAGTAAAAAAGGATCTTGTTCTTGTCCTAAATTAAAACTTAATAACTCGATTGGTAACTTATTAAATCCTGTTAAAATTATATCTTCGCCAATCTGTGTCAATTCAGTTTTATCCTCTTCTCCCTCAACTGTCTCTTTATCTTCTCTAAACTTTCGTACAATAATTTGTTTTGTGTCCCTGTCGATAATATACATTAAATAATTTTGCTCACATTGAGTTGATATTTCAAAGTCTGCGTCAACTTGTGGAGTTAAAAAGTTTTTAGATGAAATAACAAAATGGCTTAATTCTCCCATGTTGTTTAATGAATAATTAATTATATTTGATTGATCAATTAAGTTAAAAATAGGCATTGCCTTATTTGCGTTAAGCTGTGTGTTTTGAAGATCTGTATTTTGATTAAAATCCACAAGACAAGCTGTTACTCCGTTTATCAGAGTTGACTGAATTAAGTTTGATAGAAAGTTTTCAATACTTAATCCGTTGCCGTCCATGTTTATAAGACTTGATTCAAGGTTAGGGTATGACTTCATAAGATCTTTGTCCCATGAAACAGTCGCTTTTAATAAGTCGCCTGATATTTTTGCAAAAGATTTAGCAACAAAATTGTCAAATCTTACTTGGTTAAATCTTGTTTCAAATGACTCTGGAGTTTCGGCTTGAAATTTTTCTAAAAAGCTATATTTGTTTTTGCTTATTTCAGATATGCCTCCCAGCAAACACTTTACAACGGCTACATTTTCCTCATAAGATTGTTTTTCTGCTGATTTTTGATTTAGTTTCATGTTGTCCTTTTTTTAGATTGTAAAGTATGAGCTAATGTTACTTGAAAATTTAGAATTTGCAAATGTGCAAGCATACCGTGACTCATCAAATGCATGGTCTTCTTGTTTTAATCTTTGGTCAATATCTTCAAGCTTTAATGGGCATCTTTGTAATTGCGGTAATGTTCTTATCGTGTCTTGACAATTATCCCATATAAAAAAACCTGCATTCTCTCTTATTCCATTTTTTGGTATAGCACCGGTTAATAAATCAATTAATAAAGATGCAGAGTTTACCCTGCTACTTTTGTCGGCTGGTTTAAATCTTATGCCTCGACTTCTAAACTGTTTATCAATGTTGTTGTTATTTTTTTCAGCGAAAATTTGGTCATCTGCAATGCCTCCTGAAACATTAATTCCTAATTGTTTATATAAATATCCATCTACTTCTTTAATTTTATCGGCGATAGCTGTATTAGTCCACTCAAGACCTATTTTTTTTGATGTTAGTTTTGATTTAAATTTGCCTCCGTAAATTTCATATATTTTAAAAATATCTCCAGCGATTGTTTGCACCATGTTGCCCTGACTATTTGTATATGAAGATCCGTCGCTTATTAAATAATATCCAACAGCAAAAGGGCTTGAATAGCCCCAGTCAAAACTTCTAAAGCATTGCCATTGTTGCGGTACTCTGAAAGGATATAAAACTTGATGTTCAGGTGACCATGCCGCTTCTAAAAAACCTCCTACGACAAAATTCCAATTTCCAAAACACCATGCCTGTTTTTTTGCTTCACTAAATAAACTCAAACTTGTTAAATAAGGTATTCCATCTTTGCCCCCTAAAATGTATGGATTATCTGTTAGGTCTGAAAAAATATGCGAACAATATTTGCCGTATTCATTTATAAAAATAGTTTCTGATTTATTTTCACTAATTTGAAATACTTTTTTAATCCAGTCCCTGCCAGCCCCCCACGGGTTAGTCGTGGCTGAAAATCTTGAGTATATCGGTAATGTTGTTCTGTTTGAGGATAAAATATTAGTCAAAACTTCTTGATCTTCAAGCATTGATAATTCATCAAAGCCAACCCAAGCGTACTCTTTTCCTACTAAAGTTCTTGCTTGTCTTTCATGCGCCATGATAGAAAATGTTAAAGTTTCGCCTTGCGGAAATGTTACAACCATTGGCTTAGATCCAACAGCTTTTGCTCCGTAATAACTGCAAAAAATTTCTATAGCTCGGGCTTTAACTTCTGACAAGTCATCGTAATTAGTTCTATATAAAATCCCTTTATATAATCTTCCGTAACCACAATTTAAATGCTTTGCGTAATCTGCCAGTAGTGTTGTTGTTTTTGCTCCGCCCCTTGATCCGTGAAAGAGTTTCATCTGTGCAGGGTTGTCGACTGACTTATAAGTTATTGGCAAATATTCAAATTTGTTCAATTGTTTTTTTCCTCAATCTTTTTTAAAACTTTTTCAAGTAAAGCAGAGCGTCCTGTTGTTTCGTATTTTTCGATTTTTTTATTCCAAGCTTTAACATTTTCCTCTGTAGGTTTTACATCTAATATCTGTGAGGTTTCAAGGGCCTCTGGGTTTATGTTTTCAGTCATGATATTATCTATCTCAATGGTTTGTTTAAAAATATTACTTTTAATTTGCTCTTCTCTAAAATAAACTTTCTTTGGATCTACTTTATAAACTAATTTACCTTTTTCTTTAACGCTTTTTAGTTGTCCTGATTTTAAAGTTACTTTAGGAGGGTTTAATATTACTTGGATCTTCCACATCTCAAGGGTTGATTTATATATTTCAAAACATAATTGAAAATGTTTTATATTTTTAGCCCACTTGAAAAAAGAGTCTCTTGTTATTTTAAGATTTAGATTTTTATATACAAAGCCTGAAAAAGCACTAAATGGTAAGCCTTGAGATCCCATTGTAATTAATAAATCGCCGTAACTCTCATGATAGCCCACGGTCTCCTTATCTGTTATGATCATTCTTTTTTTATAGGCTGTTTTCTTAATTTCTGGCTTAACAACGATCGGGATTATTTTCTTTCCATCTGCTAATTGTCGCCTGTTTAAAGCAATTCTTTTTTTTCTGTCCATTGAAAAATATTACAGTACTTTTAATTAGTTTGTAAACTTAAAAAAAAAATACCATTTTTTATATTTCTAGACTTTAGTTTAAACAATTTACTTTTATTGTGTTTTTTTAAATAAAAATACTTTGACCACAATAAAAAACTAAACTTTAATATAAATATGGATAAAAAAAATATTAACCGTTTAGAAAGCTATGCAAATTTTTCACATTTAACTTCTTATGAAAGAACATTAAAAAAACTAAGCTTTCGCACGCAAGAGGTTGTTAATTTAATTTGCATTCATGGCTTAACAAATCAAGAGGCCGCTGATATTATGGGCATTAAAGAAAGCGGTATAAAATTTCATATAAATAAGACTTTAAAAGTTTTCGGGTATAAATCAATGCGTAAGGTAATTGCAAAATTTTACAATGAAGATTAAATGCAAGAAAATATTATTAAACTAAATGCCTCTGATGTTGTAGATCTTATTTACTCAAAAGATTTTAGCGTTATGTTAACAGTTGCAGCTGGATCTTCTGCCCCTCAAATTGATTTACTTTTTACGCATGGTGGCAAACCTATTTGTAGTAATTCTCAATACTGGGATAAAACAGTTTATAAAGCCTTAAAGCTTCGTGGCATTAATATAAACTTAAATAATATAAATGTTGATCGTGTAAATTTTCCTGACTGTTATATCCCTCAAACTAGTGAATTTTAAGGCGGTGGTCTTATGGCAAGATTTAAAAGGCGTTTGGCAGGCAAAAAAGCTCGCAATCATGGAGAGGTTTTTGAGCGTATTGTTATAGGGCATCTTGCTTCTTTTGGTTTTTCTTATTATAAAATTGAGACGGGTTGTAGAATTGTTAAAATCCACGGCAAGTTAAAACCTATTTTATTAAAAAATGCTGTGGATTTTGTAGCCTGTTTAAACAGTCATACTTTTATTTTTGATGTTAAAAGTAGATCTGCTAACACAATTTCATATTCAGAAGTGAATAAACCTAATTCAAGTTTCAAACATCAGGTTGATAATTTATTAGGCTTTGAAAAAAACGGCGGTAATGTTTTTTTTATTGTTGGATTTAGTGGAATTGATGAAGTTGGCGTTTATCTGCCGTCACAGTTTAGGGCTTTAAAAAAAGGTGAGTCTTTAGATATTAGATCAAGTATTTGTAGTGGCGGTAAATATAATATGATTGATTTTCAATCTATTTATTATTATTTTACAAAAGATAAATAATCGGGTTTAATAATTTCAATAGTTTAGCTAGTTTAAACTGCTAAAAAAGGGTAGTTTTTATAAGTCTATTGGTTTTAAATTGTAACTAACTGAAACAATTCGCTGCTATAACCAAAATAATATTCATCGCTTCCTCTATATTCGACTATAAAATTGTCTGCACCTAAAATTATAACTTTT
>JAAGOD010035455.1_pt1 | contig 20269 bp, 27 predicted proteins | sample 8389681 | NCBI WGS metagenome assembly JAAGOD01 (sample SAMN13964374, study PRJNA552185) | sponge metagenome | biome: deep-sea hydrothermal vent fields; feature: spots directly above weak diffusing fluid; material: seawater and sediment | host: Tedaniidae sp. KZ-2020 ... | reverse complement strand
TATGCTTGGGGCTATGTATGCTTGAGGGCGTGTTTGTTCAGCTGGTGGGCTGACTGGGGAGCTCCTGTGATAATGAGGGCTAAGGCTAGGCACTGAAGCCTACATTTCAGCTAATGAGCTTAGAATGTTTCATCAAAGTTGCCTCAAAGAGCTGTGCTAATGATCAGTGGTGCCTACCTCAAAGTGCAGTGTTAATGATTAGTAGTGCTTCAGTCGATCCCTCCTAGATCCATCTCCAGGGAAATATGCATTTTTAAGCCACTGGGAGGGCCTCACCCCTACAGACTTTGCTCTGGGGTGCTGGTTTTTGACGAAATGCCAAATGCCAGGATGGACGAAGTGGTGTGGATGAGAATTAAAACTACACCTTTTAGTCTCCTTTCATCCCAGATAGCATTTCTGTGCTTCTGAGAGCAGGCAAAACAGTGAGAGTGTGATGGTGGCAGCCTCCCATCATATGACACAAGCCCTTCGCACTTAGTGTGCTGTGTTGTCGTGATGTTTGAGCTGCTCGGCTCTGCTTTCATCTCATCTCATTTGTTAGCACATGAATTGGCAGTAGATGGGCATGAAGTAGCCAGCCAGTAAGATGTAGGGCATTTTGGGGGTGTGGTTTGGTAGATACATTGGCATGTGCATGTTGCTGAATGCTGAGCTGTTTGGTGCTTGGTGGTGTGTTATGGCTGGACTGGCATAGCTCCCCCACTCCACCTTAGTCCTGGCTGGCTGCTGGGTAACTGGACTCTCACACTAACTCGCTGCTGAATACCTATGAGGAGGCCTTAGAGCAAAGAATGCATGCCCTTCAAGAGCTCTTGGCTATGTGAAGTTTTAGAAGTGTGACGATGAGTCTCTCTTTGTCCTTGCAGCTGTTCCCCCAACTGGTCTGGAGAGAGCTGTTCGGAGTTTGTGTGCAATGGAACTGAGAATGTTTGTTTGAATGGAGGCACGTGTCTTGCTGACCCTCTTAACTCCACCAACTTCTACTGTGCCTGCCCTTCTGATGTGCTCGGAGAGCGTTGCCAGTACAGACTCTTTGCTGGTAAGGGAATGTACTATATAAATATGTGCATACTGTGTATGTATTGGAGTGGTGTAGGCCTGTTGACTGTGGTGCCATCCTGAGTGGCTGTAAAGGAAATGGGTCCCAGACAGTGTTTGTATTAGAGTGAATGCCTAGAAGAGAGGATGTGCATTGCTGCACTGTAAGGCCTGTGTGTTGGGGATCAGAACCCTCACAAGTGCATTGGGGTGCAAGTGAGGATTGCAAGCATGGAGGGAGAGGGGTGGGGGTGGCTGCTTCACTGGGAAGGGGCCTGAGAGGTTAAGTGGATTCATGGTGTGTTATTAGCATCATTCACATAGTGGGGCTAAGGGAAGGAGATGAGCTAAGTCCATGTATTGGTCTGGTTAGCATGTTGTTTTTGGTGGTATGTCTCTGCCTGCATGCTCTCCCAGGCTAGGGGCTAGGGCCTGGGGTGTGTAGTGGTGTGTCTGCCCCCCCCCCCAGGCTGACCCAGGCAGTCTCTGCCTGCATGCTCTCCCAGGCTGACATTGCCATGTCTTGAGCCTGGGGCTAATAGTGGTGCTCAACATGGGAGTGGGCATGTTCTCTCACTCTGATAGCCTCCCACACCTCCTGTTCTCCCAGGCCTGTGAGGTAGGTGGGGGCGTGGCTCAGAGTCAATGCTGCAGTTGTTCTTCCATTGTTTAGAATGGGAGTGTGGAGGGTGAATCTTTGGGTTCTGTCACTTGGTATAGACTGCTGTGGCATGTGTGGTTGTTATCTTGAGAGCTGTTGTAGTTTTATCCTTTGCTAGTAAGTCATCATAGCAGGAGTGGAGGAATGGCAAACACCTTTTGTTGTTCTTGTTTTGGTCGGCATGTTGGTGGGGAGGTGTGGTGGTGGAGTTGGGAGGGTGAGGTGAGGAGGGTGTCTCTGCGTGATGGGAGGAGTGGACTTGGGGTGGGTTGGTTGGACACAACAAGCAGCACATTCATGCTGGTGAAATAGACACCAGATCTCATGGGTCCTGGTATGGCAACCAACCTGAAAACCTCTGTATTGTTGGTAGCAGTGAAAGTGCTGGAAGTGAGGGTGGAGGGGTTTCCAGTGAAGGTCTTATCTCATGGCTTGCCATCATGGCTTCCCTGCCCACTATCTTTGCTCATCAGTGTCCTCTCCACACCCACAGTGTGCCTAGCCCTGGACTTGCCTGCACTTGCCTGCACGTGGAGAGTTGTGTCGCTCCCTAGCCCATTTATGCTTATCAGTTGTGGTTGTGTATCAAGGCTTAGCCTGTCAATTGCTTGCTGATGGTGGTAGCGAAGAACTCTCTCTCTCTCTCTCTCTCTCTCTCTGAGCCGTGCTGCAGTGCAGTGAGCTGTGGGAGAGCTGGGTATGTACCTGGCCTGGTTTGGAGTAAGGGTGGTGTCATACTTGGCATAGCTGAGAAATGGGCGAATTAGTGTGCATCCTGCTGGCTGCCTCTTAATCAAGTCAACGTCAGCCCACCAAATACTTGGTGTGATTAAATTCAAAGGGTTATCAGTTCAAGCTAGAGTTCATTGTCCTCCCCCCTATGCACACATGCAAACACACACAAACTATTCTGTGTTCTTGTATGTAGGTGCCTGCTCGAACAGGGACTGCAGTAACGCTGGGAGTTGCGTTGGCACTGCTGATGGTGACTGGGAGTGTCTGTGTAATGAGAGGCAGTTTGGTCCCAACTGTGAGTATGCAGGAGATGATCCATGTGTGGAGCCAGCCAACCATTGCCACAACCGGGGCGTCTGCACCTATACACCTCTCAGTGGGAGTGAGGTGCGATTCAACTGCACCTGTTATGACGGCTATGAACCCATCTTCAATTGCGAGTTTCTCAGAGTGCCTATGTGTTCAACGTTGGGAGAGGTGTGTAAGAATGGGGGCAACTGCTCCAACAACGTCACCTCCTACACCTGCCAGTGTCCTCCAAGTGAGTCAGCGTAGTGTACTGTGAGGCAGTGTAACATGCTGTGATGTCTTCAGATTATACTGGCCAGAACTGCACTGAGGAGTTTGATGTGTGCGAAGGCGCCTGTAAAAATGGAGGGACCTGTTCAGTGGTAGCTGACGGGCATTATTACACGTGTTCCTGTCCAGCTGGTTTTACAGGCTATCGTTGTGATGTGCCTCTGCCCCCGTCCCCGGAGTGTATGAACAATGGTTCCCTCACGGGCATGCCCCCTGACACCATGTGCAGGTGTCCCTCTGGGTACTCTGGGCAGTACTGTGAGCTGTTTGGTGCCTGCTCCACGGCCCCCTGCTCCAACCACACCCGTGCCCCTCACTGTGTGGACTCCTCCAACAGCTCGGGCTATGTCTGTGTGTGTGAGGACGGATGGGATGGGCAGCACTGCGACATAGACCACACCCAGTGTCCAGTTTCATCAGGTGAGAGGGAGGGGCTGCCTGAGGGAGAAGGGTCTGTCTGAGAAAGGGAGGGGGAGTCCTGGGGACCAAGATTCATTAGATTTGCATGAATTTCCTGCCCGTCAGCCAGTCTAAACATAACCAAGTTATTCATTGCCATTGCTATGGGAATGCTAAATTCTTTGATGAGATTCTAATTTTTATGAATATTCTCTGTATCCTGCTGCTACTATTCATGTATGTATGTATATGTGGAATGTGGAATTCATTGGTCTGTGTCTGTGTGTGATTTCAGCCGCAGAGTGCCCCCTTGATCGCTGTGCTACTCTAGCTGGAAATGGCCAGTGTGATGTAAGTTCTCCCTGTGTAGCCACCGGGCACACTCTCACTGAGTTTGTTTGTTTGTTTAGGAGGAGTGCAATATGGTGGCGTGTGGGTTTGATGCTGCTGACTGCCTCCCGTTCACTGACCCGTGGGAGGCGTGTCCCCGCAGTGCCAGTTGTCGTTTCCACTTCCTGGACGGTGTTTGCAATGTGGAGTGCAACAGTGCCGAGTGTCTGTATGACGGTGGAGACTGCTTCCCTGCTCAGCCGGCTTGTGAGCGAGTGGAGGTGTGCAGCCAGGGGGTAGAGGACGGCAGTTGTGACCCCAGCTGCAACAGCCCTCAGTGCCCCTATGACGGGGTGGACTGCTCTCTTGGCACCACTGACTTTGTAAGTCCAGCTTCACATGTGCACTGCCCCCTCTCATTGCTGACTTGCATGTGGCCTCAGGCGGACGATGTCCTGGTGCTGATCCTCTATGCGGATCGAAACAGACCCTTCACCAAACCGTGGAGAGAGGAGTTCCTAGCCAACCTCAGTCGCTTGCTGAACAGCATTCCTGTGTTGCTGGGGGTACAAGAGCTGTCTCCTGAGGACTTAAAGAAGCTCGGACTTTCTCCTCCCAGTAGCCAGCAGCTGTGAGTCCTGGTAGCGTAGCGTGGGCCTGTAAGGAATGATTGAAACCCTTTCCCTCCTTGCAGTGTGTATCGAGTGGAAATGAGACTGGACATCAGCCAGTGTGAAGGCCGGTGTGTCAGTAGTGCAAATGAGGTGAGTTCCTTGCTACCATATCTCCCCTCCCCCTGGCTCCAGTGACTCACCTTTCTTTCCCCACTCTGCTGCAGGCTGTTCGTCTCATTGAAGCTGCAGAGGCCAGCGGCCATCCCAACCTTGGACCCTACACTGTACAGAGTGCCTATTGTAAGACGTCCCCCTCCCTCTCCCCCTCCCTGCCTCCCCTTACTCTCCCTGTGTCCCTGCAGCACGGCCTCCTCCTACTCCTGAGCCGCCCAACACCCCCAATGATGTGGTGTATGGTGTGGTGGGCACGGGGGTGGCGCTGGTGGTGCTGGCTGTCCTGGTGGTGGCTGTACTCATTGGAAAGAGGAAGCGTGTCTCTGCAAAGATCTGGCGCCCCAACAGTCCTTCTGACAGCTCCCCTGGAGAGGTGGCTGGAGGAGCCACGCCCACAGCAACTTCCACCACACCCACAGGAGACGCTGTACTGTGAGTTGACCACACCCCTTTCTTGCTAACTCGTAGGGATTTCACTGCTAGAGATTCAGTGAATTGCCCTCAAACAAATTCCCAGTCCTGAATGTCCTCCCTCCCTCCCTCCCTCCCTCCCTCCCTCCCCTCAGGGCCAAGGAATCTGAGGACTACTTTGAAGGGTGTGCCAAGAAGTCGAGGATGACGACTTCAGGTCAGGTGACGTGGGAGGATGTGACTGATGGAAATGGAGCAGTGATTGGTCAGCGCGGCCACGACCATCGCCAGTGGACTGTCGCCCACAGGAGTGATGTCGGCAAGCTGGTGCAGCAGTACAAACGTGCCAATGGGTCCACCCTCAACATCGACACGCCCGGGCCAGGGGGGTTCACGCCTCTCATGCTGGTGGTCATGCGGCGTCCAGGCACCATCTCCAGACTCAACTACCAGTCCCGCAGCTCCTCTGAGTCCAGTTCTGACGACCAGACAGCCCTCATCCCCACTGCTGCCCATCGTGGCACCCCATGCCACAGTCACATGATGTTGCCCCCTGTAGACAGCACTGTGTCCGCACTGCTGGAGGCCAAGGCCAACCTGGATGCTACCAATGACTACAACCAGACTGCCCTGCACCTGGCTGCCTCTTGCTCTCGTCCAGAGTACGTGGACCAGCTAGTGGAGGCTGGGGCCAACCCCAACATCCAGGACAACTGGGGCCAGACACCACTCCATGCAGCCATTGGTGCCGGGGCAGAGGGAGCCTTCATGGTAAGACATGCACACATTGTGGTGCGGTGGAGTAGGGGCAATAACAGTTGATGTGAGTTAGTGATGATTTGGTGCTCTTTAGGTGTTGCTGAACTGCCCACGCACAAAGATCAACATGAAGTCTGATGGCGGAATCACTCCCCTCATGTCTGCCGTGAAAATGGTGAATGGCTTCATGGTGAAGCAGCTTCTGAAGAAGGACGCAGAGATTATCTCCAGCACAGACGATGATGGGCGCACTGCGGTGCACTGGGCTGCCATGGTGGACAACATTGAGGCCCTGAGGATGCTGGTCAAGTGTGGCTCGGAGACCATCAAGGATGCTCAGGACAGCAAGGTAATGTGTACTAGTGGAGCTCGTTCCAGGCTCAATAAATCTCTCTGACATCTGAAATTTTCCTTACCATTGTCCGACCATTATGTTCATCTGCCAGGACAAAGTGTCAGATGAGGAAGGTTGCTATTAGCAAATCAGGCCTTTATCAGCCAATGGGTTTTGAATGTGTCGTAGCTGGGAGGTTCCACTGTAAAGTGTTGTATTGAGCCGTGCTAACAATGTTTCTCTGTTTACAGGGGCAGACTCCACTCTTCCTGGCCTGTCGAGAGGGCTCAGTCATGTGTGTCAAACATCTCCTGGACTGCTTTGCTAATGTGACCTTGCTGGACAGCCTGGAGCAGTCCCCCATGCAAATTGCCATGCAGAAGCAGCATGCTGACATTGTGGAGATGCTGAGAACCTCTGCCCATGGTCCTCTGTACATGCGGCCTCCAGGCCCCCACAACAGCTTCCTCCCAGAGCCCTCCACCTACTCTCCTGCCCACCACCCGCTAGTCACGCCCCCCATATCAAAGAAGAAGAAATCCAAGAGTGCCACCTCCAGCAACAGCCACTTCCACCCCTTCAGAAACCAGGGTCAAGGGTCATTCCAGGGCGCTCCCTCTTCCCACATGGCTATGTCCGAGCTGCAGACCAGCCACGCCCACTCCATGGCCATGACTGAGCTGCAGCATTCAACCAGCAGCACTGTGACCCAGGCCACACTCACTGCCAGTTATGCCCACCAGCAGCCTTCTCCTCCCAATTACCCTCCAGGGCCGCCTGGCTCTTCCCGCTCTCCCCCCCTCCTGCCTCCCCACTGCCAGCAGCTCTATATCCCCACCTCAAACCCCGCCCACTACTCCATGGCCACACCCACCACCTCCTCGGGGTACTCTGACCCCAGTCCCCCCAGCTACGACCCTCACCAGATGATGGGGGAGGAGGCTCACTCCTCGGTCAGCTCCTCCCTGCAGCACTCGAGTGCCGTGCTTGACAACTACCCTCTCTACACCCCCATGGAGACACGCCCACTCCAGCACCTCCCTGTGGAGAGCGAAGCAGACATCCAGACCTCCTACGCCGGCACCCACCACACCATGGCCGAGTACGGGCAGGCCCAGGGAGGGGCGGCCTCCCCTCCACAGTCAGGAGGGAGCGTCTCGCAGAGAAGCCCACCATCGGCATTTCATGCCGGCCCTTCCCCTAACTCAACGAGCTATGGTGCCAGTCCTCAGAGCCTGACGCCTTCCCCCGAGTCCCAGCACCCCACCATTGCCGTGGGCACTCTGCATGGGACTGTGCAGGTGGAGCAAGGGTATGGCTATCCTCACCACCACCACAACATGCACCAGCAGCACTTCATGGGCAGCAGCATGAGCAGCACTCCAGTCTGAGTGAGTTCCCCTGACTCTCAACACTTGCTCGCTCCAGGGGGTGTGGCCATAGATATCTACATATGTACGTCTTTCCCCACTGTGTCAACATCACCACTACCTCCCCAAGCTAGCTACAGTGCTGGTTGATGTTTATGTGGCCCACGCACGCACATACACACGCACCACATTATCATGTCAAAGGTCAATCTGTCTCTCTCCACATGTACATTAATTGCTATTCACTCATCCCCCAAACTTTATTTTTCTTCATGAAATGTTTGTCCAGACTCCCTTCATCTGTGTCTAATTAGAGTGCACCTCATGGAACTACTAGCACAGTTGTATTCAGTTATTCCCCTTTGAAAAAAATAAAATATTTTTATCACCACAAAGCAACAATAAAAATTTTAGTAGTTGTCAAGTTGACTGGACTGTTCGAGTGAAGTGGAGACCAAGTAATCCCTGAGATATGCCACTGCCAAAGGCTGGCGTTTGGAGATCACGTTGACCAGAGGACCAGGCACTTTACCAAAATCAACCTAAGTGGTTGCAAAGGGTAGAGTTAGGCACCTTAGCTGCAACAGAATGGTGCTAAAACCACAGCTCTAGTTAGTTTGGGTGTGCATTATTTAGATAATAATTGCAACTGGCATCTCAACTGACCTGCAGAAGGTAGGTCACTTCAGAACAGAGCTTTCCTTTGACTTGCTTGGGCTCCACAACCCAGCCACTGCAGTGCACCTACACACACAGCAAAACAAGTCCACTCGTACACACCGCAATCAAACCAAATCGGACTTGCCAGTGCTACTTAGCAACATGCAAAAACTTTAACACCTACTAGCACCTTTCATTGTGAAATATGGGCCCCTTTATAACGGACACTGTAGGTTTGATCTACGTATGTGACACTTCTCAGAAGGATACTGCTCCTTTAAACCCATTACCTTGCCACGATGCATGCTCTGGCTGGGGGGACAGTCAGACGTCTCTATTGAAAACCCAGTCAGTAACTTCTTATTAGGCTGCACAGAAAGGAGAGAGCGCTAACACTGGTTTACCACCGTGTGAGGGCTCACCTCAGAACGTTCACTGACTAGAATGCAGAAATCCCTTGCTTGCTTGATGAAGCACTGGGTGGTCTCATGGTGAAGGTGCACTGTGTATGTGTTTGTTGAGACAGGTCAAACCAGACCACACAGCCACATTCACTTACGGATAAAGAGGCCCTCTTCAATATGACGAACAACATGCAGTTCCTGAGCAGGACAGAGCCGTGTAAACGCACACAGCAGCATGCCAACACCTACGCCCATTATGTACGTACCTTGAGCATGCTATCATACATGAACCTGAGCTGTGGGTTGCGAAGGGAGTTGAAGATGTACTGGGGAGACAAGGGGATGATTCCCTTCCCCATGAAGCTGGAAAAGGTCTGCTCAGGAGTGCTCTTACTCAGCAGTAACACCTCCTTCTCAAAACCAGCATAACTGTGGCCACAGCACGTACTCACATCACTACGTATGGCATTACACCATGGCAGACGTACCTCCACCCGCCCGTGAGTGCGTCTGTGAAGGTAGAGGAGTCCAGTAGGTCAAGAGTGCTGACGTGAAAGACTTCCTCCAACACCCGAGCAGCGGTTTGGTTGGCCAGAGTGCGATAGTCCACCTGGCCAGAATCGTGTCCTACAGAGAAGAGGAGCTGCTGGGTCTACATTCCCCCACACCACAGAGCAGCACCACAACATGCTCGCTTACTTGGGTAGTGAATATTCTCCCTCGTAATGGACTGCAGGTGAGAGTCCTGCACAAAGAATAGCACTAATTGCTCATGACGGCTGGCACTGACCCACATACCGTCACTTGTCCCGGCAGATGCCCGTTGCCAGGGGTGTACTGAGAGAGCTGCAGTGCTGCACGGTTGCTGGGGACAGAGGAGGCTCTACTGCGGGACTCAATGGAAGTGGTGGAGAGGTCCAGGGAAGTGCTACTCCGGGACTTGTGAGCAGGGGGGGAGGGGTCAAGACTCTGGGCATGAGCAGGGGAAGAGCTTCCTTTGTCGAGACCGGGATCCTGGGAAGGAACCGATAATGCTGAGTCTGCAAGCTTCCCTGCTTCAGGGTCTTTGGAATCTGTGTCTTCATGTTCCTGATCAGAGTCCACGGGAGGAGTCTGGAATCTGTAATGTGCGTCATCAGCTCCCCCAAAAGCACTCCGGCTCTTGGTGGCACTATCTTCTCCTTTCTGGGCCTCAGGTGAGGCCAGCAGCTCACTGGAAACAGGGGGGAGGGAGGAGGGGTCAAAGTGCCACTGCGACTGAGCAAGACGATCTTGCAGCATAGGGCCAGCTGTTGCTGGAAGGGACCCACCTCCCTCCTCATGAGCAGGGGTTGTTGTTGCATTGGGAGCAGCAGCTGCTGCAGTCTGGCCAGGAAGGATCATCTGTGCCGACTCATCTTCAAATGCTTTGGGAATAGGAAACTTTGCCTGGAAGTCGGCCATTGCTTGTGGATCAGCTACCATCTTCTTGTATAGGGGTTCTGCTAGTTTCCTGAGGTTGTGGATGCACATGGGCTGGGATTCTGCTATCTTGTTGACTGCAAATGCTGGGATGCTGCCCTTCAAGTTAACACAAGCTGCATAAGTGACGATGCTCTTGTCTGGTTTGTTGGACATGGAGTGAATCACGTAGCCTCCTCCGAGTAGGTCTGCCCTGACATAGCCCTTCTCTGGAGGGATGCGGTCGTCTACAATAGAGCTGCCCGAAGAGATCCAGGTGGTGTCGTTGACCTGACCACCCACAGAGAGCACGGCAAAGTCCCTTGGCGAGGTGGGCCAGACAGCCTTGTAGAGGAGCTGCACCAACGTCACCGCAGGGGACAACTCTTCCACCACACGAGTCTCTTTCAGCAGGTCATCCAGCGCGGTGGTGTGGACTGGGTCTTGCAGGAGGCGAAGGATGAACTCTGGAGGAGCATCCACCACACCCGTGCCTTTGATGCTGTTGGTTGGAGACTCATCATCCTCTGGCAACTTCTTCAACACGTGGATATTCTTCGTAGTGCCGACTTCCAACCAGCCCTCTTCCAACCCCTCCTCTGCAATAGAGACCAGCTTATTGGTGCACTCTTTGGCCATGTTTAAGTATCTCTTGTTGATGGTTTCCTGAGGAGAGAAAGGAGGGGCAGGCAGGGGGTCAGAGGTCACGCTACTGGGTAATTCTGCCCCCAAAACTGGATGGTGCTGTGCTCCAGAGCTCCCTGACCCTTCCAACTGGAAGGAAGCATCGCTGCTTTGGAAGGAAGAAGAAGTTTCTTTGCTGAAATCTCCACTACTGGTAGTGTCCTGGACGGAGTCCTTTCCCACAGTATTCCTGGGGGCAACTCCAGCCGTCTCACCTGCATGCTTACTCTCAGCAACAGCACTACCAGCAACAGCCCCAGCCGCACCAGCCCCAGCACCACTGCCATCTTGACCCAACTGCTTCATCTTGTCGCTCTTCAGCTGGTAGTGAGAGTAGACTTTAAAATTTCTCATGGTGACGTGTTCCCTGAAGGCGCAGAGCTGGCCCGTGATGAGTGGGGCAACCACTGCCCCAGGCACTGGAGACATGACCATGGTAGCCAAGCATACACCTAGAGGCAGGGGAAAACGGGAGACAGGAATAATACACACACAAGACACTCATCTGGTACATAAACACATGCACTCACCAGGTTGTTTTAACAAAGAGAAGAATGTATAAGTCCACAGGTATGGAAGATTTGATGGAAAGCGTGGCTGGGTGAAGAGGTACCCAAGACTATCGGTCTGTAAGCGCCAAGATCTGAAAACACACGCACACACACATACATACATCTCACAATCAAATCACAAACCCCAAGTTATATTGTTTTTTACCTCTCAACAGTTTCAGTTTCGATCTTGGAAGGAGCGGGTACCAGGCCTTCCATAAGAGGCATATATTTCAGCCAGTCCCAAAGCTTAGAGAGTGCTGTCTCGAGCAGACCTTGAGGTTGGCGTGTCGCCATTGTGAACTGAATCACATGAGAGTTATTGAAGAGTGGCTTGACTAAAGACGGAGGGGAACAGTTGGAGCAGGGGAGGCCAAAGAACCAAGAGGGTAGCTCCTTTACTGATGACACCAGGGATAGTGCACGCTGCACACACAAAAATTATTACACACATCAACCATCCAATTTAAATGAAGCATGTACACTGTTCAAAATGTCCAGAAAGTAAAATTACCTGATACACTGCACATAAGACAGCTATAAATATCAGAGTGTCCCAAAGGAACAATTCCTCTACTACGAACAGGGACTTTGGACTATACACACACACACACCATACCTTCAGGGAAATGTCCATTATCAGCGATGCAGCAAAGATCTGCTTGTTTGAATATTGCTGAAGGGAGTCAAGCTGTCTTGTAAAAACTCTGATGCCATCTTGAGTCCCTTCGAGACTCCAGCCAGAGTTAGGGTGCACTGGTAGGACCTACAGCACCACAAAATGCATTAAGCACCAGAGCTAAATGATAAGCAGGGTACAGTAGAACCTCGGTTATCCAGACCTCGATTATCCGGCATGGATAGTCATAACATTTTTGGTGTGCGTTAAATAGAACTGCACATAGTTTGCTAGCTCTTCCATTGAAAATGTACTATTTCACTTATCCGGACTGTCTAGAGAGGTGGAGTGGTAGAGAGGTGGAGTGGACAAATGTGTCCGGATAATTGAGGTTCTACTGTACTAAACAGTGAATTCAGTTTAGGTGGGGTAGCTAGATAAGATGGTCAGAATATCTACTACCTGTGCAATAAGTCCAGCTATCTTCTGCTGTTGTTCATCACCATAACTGAACTGGCGTTTCTTCTTGTGCTAATGATTAATACAAGATCAGCATTGCTTTAGTTAGCTAGCTCATTTTACCCCTCTCCTATGGTAGTACAATCTGCTGAAGGTGAAGCTTATGACTAGCATAAGCACAACGCCCCCAACCAGCCAGGAACTCAGAAGCCACATAGCTCACCAACCTTCTTGAGCACCACCAGGGTAAGGTAGGTAGGTAAAGGGTTTTAAACGACACAAACTCTTAACCCCACCCCTTTTCTTGGAGAGAAAGTCAAAAGTGGGCGCGCGTTGGACCATTGGACAGTACAGAGCCAAAGAGAGAGCATGGCCACAGCTACTAGGCCCCCTGCTGCCAAGGTAGCCAAACTGGACCAAGGCAACGAGGAGGAAGATGGTGAGAGAGAAGCAGACAAGAGTGAAGAAGATCAGGCTATGCTAGAGAAAGTAGTCGCCATCCAGCATGAGATAGATCAGCTGAATGAACGGGCTTCTGAAGAAATTCTCCACGTGGAGCAAAAGTACAACAAGTTGAGACAACCTCATTTCTTGAAGAGATCAGAAGCTATTGCTTCCATTCAGGAATTTTGGCACACCACTGTATCCTATTAGTGCTGTGCAGCAGCTAGCTGGGTGTCTACAATATACCACTGTGGTGTTCATATTGTCTGGCCCTTAACTTCCATTTCTCCAGCTGATGAACAACTCTCAGTTTGTAGAGTTGCTAAGTGGCGAGGATGAGACTGCACTGCAGTATTTGAAGAACTTGACGGTGGAGGAGTATGAAGACCCCAATTCTGGATATAAAATATCATTTGTAAGCATGGGTGTGGTAGCTAGATTCTGGCGATTTGCGTGAGCTTGCTACTTTCCTGTGAGTAGCATTTCCGTGTCAATCCCTACTTTGAGAATGACGTACTTTCCAAGGAAGTTGTGATGGAGGCCTCCGGCGAGACCACAGTCAGAGGCACGCAAATACTGTGGAAGGAAGGGAAGGTAGGTTGCACGGCCTTACATGGTTGCTGGTTCCAGTGTGTTGCTGTGCAGAACCTCACCGAGCGCAATCCAGTGGACTCTGATGGTGGCAGTAGGAAGAGGGCATTGGAGGAACAGGCCAGCTTCTTCAGCTGGTTCTTAGCTGACAGTGGACTAGAGGAGCCTGGTGAAATCATACGAGATGATATATGGCCCAATCCACTACAATTCTTTCTGGTAGGCCACGTGTAGCAGCCTCTCGCTCTAACGATGATCTTGCTTCCATGTTTTTGTGGCAGAATCCCGAGCCTGGGCTGAATGACACCTATGATGAGGAGGAAGAGGATGAAGATGGATTGGATGAAGATGAAGAAGAGGAAGATCCTGTGTGTAAACCATTGTTATTGTGGTGACTCTGTATCACTGTCTTGTTTTTCAGGAAGAAGTGGTGGATCTGAGTGATGACGATGATGACCCTGATGATGACGTTTAGTGCACGCATCCACGCTCCATCCATTCACCCTCTCTTTCTGAGCAAATCAATTGAGCCGATTTAGCCTGTCCACCACTTTCTTTTGCTTGAAGCATTATAAGAGATTTTTTAACTTTTCTTTATTCTCGTATCGTCTAATTCTTTTTCACATTGCATAATTATAACAAAATTATTGGCTCGAGTGCATCTGTGAGTTATTTGTAAGGTTGCTTTTGTGAGCGTGGGCGGGAGCCAGCAGAGCGCGACTTAGTGGCTGCTTGCTGTTGAAGCTGGTATGCCATGGGATGAATCTTAAACCCATACAACCTGTGTGTAGAAATGATCAGATCAGAACAGCCTGTTCATGAAGAATCAAGTTCTCACCTTGGAACAAACTGGTTTGTTGGTTTGGGAGGTCGAAGTTCAGGGTGCACCATGAAAAGCATGTGTGGAAAACCAGTGCCAAAGTAAACCCCATCAATATGGTGGTGGCGCGAGGACTTTGGAGTGTACACATCACAGCATTTTGGGCAGTACAGCTTGACCATGGACTCCCCAGGAACATCAGACAAACCTGCACAGCACATCTGGATCAGTAGCGGAGAGTTCTACTGCCACTCACCAATAGGCAAGACAGGCTGATTTTCACAAAACACTCTGGAACAGTGCCCAAAGTCACCTTGCTGATACTTTTCAATCTGATAGACCAAGAGAACAAAGAATTAAGCCCCCGTGCTGACATTACCATGCCACTCTAACCATTTGAGCCAGCCCCCTGTTGGTAAGGATGTAGCGTGCATGAATCAACCCATACAGCATTTCAGCTGCTTGCTCCACCAAATCACTCTGATTGTCTTCCATCTCATCATCAGGCTCCAAATCCAATATGGTATCTAGAGCTTGCCTGTAATGTGGCACCTGCTCATTCAACCCAGTCAAGTTAAATTTATCCTGAATGTAATCTTCATCCACCTAGACAGCCACAGTTAAAAGAAAGCCTTATCACCATTAAAAACCTCACCTCACAGAAGAATTCATTTCCACGGAGAGAACAAAACCAAGATATCCAAGAAACCTCTTCAGAACTGCTCATCTTGATGTTCACCTTTAACCCCAACAACAACTTGTGGTGGGCATTATTTGGGATGTGTGGTAAAGATGGCTGAAAGACCTGAGGATCTAAGCCTTCCTGCATCTGTAGTGGCTAGGATTATTAAGGATGCAGTAAGTAGAACAGTAAGTTTCCATTTCCATTTTCATCTTTGATGACTGCAGCTTCCTGAAGGTGTGAATGTTTCCAAGGAAGCCAGGACAGCCATTGGCAAGGCTGCCAGTGTCTTCATTCTCTATGCCACAGCCTGGTAAGAGTCTACTCATATTCCAGTAACATAACTCAAAGCTATACAACTATTCTCGTCTCCAGTGCAAATAACTTTGCACTGAAGAATAATCGCAAAACTTTGAGTGCTGGAGATGTTTTTAGCGCTCTTGAAGACATGGAGTTTCAAGAATTCATACCTGAGTTAAAAGATTGCCTTGAAGGTGATTGTAATGGTGGTGTGCATTTGGATTTGTTGTTACTATTATGGTTTGGACATGCTCTATGCACAGTATACAGACAGGAACAGAGAGGGAAGAAAGAAGCTGCTGCTGATCGCAAGAAGAAAGTGCAGGCATTGCCCTCTTCAAGTGAACTTGGTAAAATTTTGAGTGAGACAGTCACACCGTCAGACTCTGCTGCCCTCTCTCAAGCATTAGCTACTGAGCAGGAGCGACAGACTTTAGCAACACACCAATAGTCACTGAAGTGCATTCATCCTTGTTATCTCACCATGTGAATATTCATGACCCAGAGCATATGAGTAGTGGGAGAGGGGGGTGTGCATTGCATGCAGCCTTCCTTATTAGGCTATTCCTGAAAAGTAGGCAACAATCCAAGAGGGAGGGGGCGTGTCTACAGCATCTTAGCTAGGAGATAGAAATGTCTGCAGCTATCCCAGCATGGAAACTAGCCCTGCTAGAGAGAAAGAAGAAGCAGGAAGAAGAGGAGAAAGCAAAGAAGGCCAAAGTTGAAGAGGCTAAGATTGCTTCTCTTCCTGCCTGGAAGAGGGCCATCATCTTGAGGGAGAAGCAAGCCAAAGGGGTAGTCAGTGCTCCAACGCCCACCAACACCTCAGAACCAGCCAGCAAAATCACTCCCAAATGGCAAGTGGCTGTTGAACGAGTTAAAGGTTCAGGTTCTCCTATCCTCAGCCAGAGACCTAGCTGGAAGTCTGGAAGTCCAGCTCCACCCTCTTCTTCAAAACTTGCTGCAGCGAAAGGAGCCCCGCCCCCTTCTTTCCAAACTCCTCCGGTTGTTGTTAACAAGGTTGTCCAAGGAGCCCCACCCCCCTCTCCCAAACTCACTACCTCAAATACCCTGGTAACAAACAGGTGGAACCACTCACTCTCTTCTTCTGAGAGTAGCAAGAAGGGTAGCAAGAAGGAAAGTGCCAAGAAACCCACTGCATCAAGCAGCTTCAGTTTTCCATCAACTCCAGCAAATTTGCAATCAGCAGCAAGCAACCAAGTTGAAGAGGACCCAAGCCTTGCAGGGCTCCCAGCCTGGAAGAAAGCTCTGATACTGAAAAAGCACAAGGCGCAGGCACCAGTGGTCAAAGAGCAGATCACACCCACTGGAGAAGATGAGCCTGACTCAGCAAACCCGAGTGAAGATAAAACAGTCCTACCTGCCTCTACTACTCGGAATGGACCACCACCACCAACAGATCATCAGCCTGAAGTGGTGAACAGAAGCAATGGAGGGGAAAGCGAAGCTCCTAGTAGGCTGGTGGAGCAGGAAGGAAAGACACTCCATCCACCCATCTACAAAGAAGTGGACGAGTGGGCAAATGTGAAGGAGCAGGACGACAAGTTCAAAGAGCTCCCTCTCTGGAAGCAAGCCCTCATCAAACGACGAAGAGCAGACATAGCAAAGCGTAGTGGACTGGAAGTGCCCACCACAGCATCCACTCCTCCCAACCCTACCTCCGACAAACCACTTGCAAAAAAAGTGGCTCCAGCTCAACACACCAAGAAACCAAACAAAAAGTCGCACACCAATCCTGCTGATAATAAGAAAGGCTCAAAAGTCTACTCACATGAGCGCAAGAAGAAAGCTGGATCAGACAGGCTGAGTAACCATGTTCAAAGCAAAGTTCACACAGAAAGCAGTAGGCCAGTGAGAAAAGCACCGGCAGCACCAACAGCAAAGCAAGAAGAACCTATGTTCACTTACAATTTCTCAAAGTCTTCCTCCTCTCGTCGCACTCTGGATACTGGAGGCTCCTCCAGCGATTCCACGGACTCCGACTTGGAGGATGCAATCATCACCAACCTTGACGATGAACCAGATGAAGGTGACAGTGGAATTGTCTTGCAGAGCTATTCAGTCAACAAAGCCCGTTCCCAACCCAGTCCCACCATGGGGCAAAAGTCAGCAGGCATCAACAAAGCCCGTTCCCAACCCAGCCCCACCATGGGGCAAAAGTCAGCAGGCATCAACAAAGCCCCTTCCCAACCCAGCCCCACCATGGGACAAAAGTCAGCAGGCATCAACAAAGCCCCTTCCCAACCCAGCCCCACCATGGGACAAAAGTCAGCAAGTGAAACAACAGTAGCCAATACCTTCACTTCTGGAAAATCCTCTATCTCCACTGGAAAAAAGGTCAGTCCATGGCCAAACACATGATTATCTTAAACTCACTTAATGTTTCCTTGCAGCATATGCGACGCGTTTCCTGGAGTGACTCGCAACTGGTCTCAGAACACTTCTACCCCAAATATGACTACTCGGACTATGACGACATAGAGAGGGAACAAGAAAACAAAAACAAATTCATGACTGCTCTTGCAAAGGAGAACTCTGGTTTGTCTCACCGCCTTCACCCTTCGCTACGCCGCAACAATGACACGGATGCATATGGCTATGGTGGCTTCAGCCCCACTTCAACCTCTCCTAGGACTACAACACCTGACAACTCCCTCAGCTCATTTGTCCCCAAAACACTCTCGGGCCACTCTCTCCAGATGTTGTCAGGGTACACAGACATCAACCCTCAAACAGGCGGCAATAATGAAGAGGTGAATGAATCACCACAAGAATTGGAAACAGTGCAGGAGCAAACAGATGATTTCTATGCTGATTTGACTTCAAATACAGCAGCATTACTCTGGTAGCAAAATGTATCACTACGATGTGCATTATTTAAAGTATATTCTATACAATTTTTTTGAGATTATTTTGGGTGAAAGTGTTACAATTCATTCTATTTACAGAAACGAGTTATATAGTCCCGTACTTTGCGCTGAAAAGCAGCTTTGTCCACTGCATACTGTTCTGCTGCAGCAGTGTTCAATGGATCCTCAAAATCACACAGGTCAGTAAAAAGAGAATTAAGTCCCCAGACCACATCTTTGAGGGTTCTAGTTGGCAACCAGCCAGTGCCATCCAGTGACTGCTCACGTAAAATACTCAAACATATTTTTCCATCCTCAGTAATGTTGGGGTGCCATAATTTAGTCTTGCACTCCACCAGGGGAGCTTTGATATTATACTCGGGGGGGATCAAAATATGAAAATTAAAACGTCCCCCTTTCCAGTATCCTTCATTTGGACTTACAGTTAAGTCAACTTCCCTCAAATCGTCCACATCTTCAAAGTGCAATGAACAAGTTGCAGGCAGGTAAGCCTGGATTTCAGACACTTCTTGAGTTAGAAATCTGCTCCTTATGCTCATCTGCTTTCCTAAACCGGGAGGCTTAGCAGCCTGCTGCTCTGCTTCTTCCTTTCGCTTCTGCTGCAATTTGAACATGGCTTCACTCCCCCTCTCCTCTCCTCCCAGGCTCCCAAGCTCTCCTCCTTCCTCTCACAATGCTGCGCATTATTTGGAGTACTTATAGCCATCACCACACCCCCATACACAGGAAAGGAAGTGTGCCACGCCTAGAGCTAGAGAGAGGGGCCACACTTCTTGTTGGATGGTCTGGTGTTAGGCTGTGGAGATGTCTCTAAAGGAAGTAGTAGCTACCAGTAAGTCACAAGAGCCGTAGTAGCTAACTAGATGCCTATGTTAGATACTCAGATTGTTTTCATCAAACCTGAAGATCCAAGCATGGGTAGCATTAGAAGTGTATTATGGAGGGCTGGGATTAGTTCTACTATTAGCATGAACCATCTCACACCACTGTAGTTGTTTTTAACTGGTTGACCCTTTGATGTCTCTATTCTAGGAGTCCTTGTTGACATTCTTGGCAAGTTGCACAAAGTAGACAAATGGAAGGTTGGTACATGCATGGACAGTGCGTGTGTGTGTGTGTGTGTGTGTGTCATTGCGTGTGTGTGTAGGTGCTGGTTTTGGATTCCTTGAGCACACGCATCATCTCTGCATGTTGCAAGATGCACGATGTGATGAGCAAAGGGATTACTTGTGAGTAGCTGGCTCCTGGAATGCCTCTCCATGGTGGTGGTTATACCTGTGTGTATCTCACTGTGTAGTGGTCGAAGCACTAGAGAAGAAAAGAACTCCACTAAGTCATCTGGAAGCTGTCTACATTATTGTGCCCAATGAAACAGTAAGAGATGAGGAATATCATTTCAGTGGCCCTTAGATTCTTGAAGATTTGTTGATACACCTGTTCTAAATGCAACTCTAGTTACATGCTTCACATGTGTTCCTTCACGTAGAGTATTCAAACACTGATCAGGGATTTTTCTGGAGATAAACCCCTCTACAAGGCTGCACACATATATTTCCTAGAGAGTGAGTTTATCCACTGGTATGTGTGGAAGTGTATGCATGTATGTACATATTTGCTGCAGAATGTTCTACTAGCTTGTTCTCCAAGTTGGGAGCAAGCAAAGTGGCCAAGAGTAAGTTACGATGGGTTGATATGCATAGGCTGTATTACTCCTCACTATCAGGAATTGTCACACTGCAAGAGGCCAATATGGCTTTCCTGCCCTACGAGTCCCGTGTGTTCACCCTGGACTATCGCAATGCTTGTCAGGATTTCTATGCCCAGATGTCTGGGGGTAAGAGTGGCATGGCTGAGAGGATAGCAGACCAGCTTGCGACTGTTTGTGCTATGCTCGGAGAGTACCCCGCTGTGAGATATAGAAGGTACTGTTTATTCCCTTATCCTGGCATGCACTAATGCTGCACACACTATGTAGTGAGCCTAGTCAAGTGGCCGATATAGCTGAAGCTGTCCAAGTGCGATTGGATGCTTATAAAGCGGATAAGAGCGACCTTGGATCAGTAAGTGAGTGTAGACGTGTCAATGCCTGAGAATTTAGAGCGTGTGTAACTGTAGGGCCCTGAAAAGTCAAAGTCCCAGCTGATCATTTTGGATCGAGGGTTTGATGTGGTCACTCCTCTTCTCCATGAGCTAACCTATCAGGCCATGGTGTACGATTTGCTCAGAGTCGATAATGATGTTTACAAGTGAGTAGAGGATGAGTGTATGGGTTCCAGGGAGCTACGTATGTATGTATGTATGTGTGTATGTATGTGTG
>JAAGOD010046818.1_pt1 | contig 20346 bp, 33 predicted proteins | sample 8389681 | NCBI WGS metagenome assembly JAAGOD01 (sample SAMN13964374, study PRJNA552185) | sponge metagenome | biome: deep-sea hydrothermal vent fields; feature: spots directly above weak diffusing fluid; material: seawater and sediment | host: Tedaniidae sp. KZ-2020 ... | reverse complement strand
CTCCCCCCTCCGACTTGACCACACCTCCCTCAGCAGACGTAGAGGCCCCACCCCTCTCCTGTGCCTCCTTCTCTTCCTCCTCCTTCTTCCTCCTCTCCTCTGCCTCCCTCTTTTCCCTACGGGCAGTCATAAACTCCTGCAAACAAAAAAATTTTTTTTGTTACACTTGGCCACAAAATCTATTGTCTGCTTGGTCATAAAGTTGTTTTTTTAAAAAACTTACTGCAAATCCCAGTCCAGGGGGGAAGAGGCTTTCAAAGCGGGAGCCGTTACTCCTCCTCTCCCCTCTACTGGCTCCATTACTCTCCCGGCCATTCCCCCCCCCCTCCGCACCCCCACCCCCTCCCAAGGGGGTGGCCCTGTTGACAATAGCACGCGTGCTTCTCCTCTCCCCACTGGCCTCTCCGATGTCGTCGTCCCGGGAGATATCGACTATATAGCCCGAGGGGACTTCGGAGCGGGGAGGCGGGTCGTTACGCATCTGTGTCATCATCCGGCGCATCTCGGTCCTGCGCGGAGCCGTCAGCCGGATGGTGCGAGGGGGCGCAGCCATCATGTTGATGTGGAGACGAGACAGGGAGACATAGGCGTGGCCAATGTAGTAGTTGAAGTCTTTGACAGTGAGAGCCACGCGGGTGGCAGTCATGGCATCCGTATCCTGTTGCAGAGAAACATGAAACACCAGATACAGTGCATGCAACACACATGCTCCATGCAACAGCAACATGCAACTCATTCTTCTTACATTCAGGCCCACAGCATCAGCAATGTTTCTCCTGTACTTGACCACACAGGGCTGCACTCTCTTCTGCAGCGCAGCAATGTCATCAAGGAAACGCACATACAGGATGGAGCTGCACGGGTAGAGGGGTCAGAGTTTACAGCACACAGACTGGGAAGCCTCAAATTCCACTCGTTTTCACGTCGGGCGCGCAAACATGCATGCCACATGGCACTCACCTGAGGTTGGTAGGGCTGTCACTCGGCTGATCCAACTCGCTGTACTTGTCTTCAGGGTTCCCTCCCTCTGATGCCACGCCCCCTTCCAGGCCTTCCATGGGCTCCACTGGTCCCCACTCTTCCCCCTCCCCCTCCCCCTCCTCCCCCTCCTTCGTGTCACTCAAGTCCATGTCTTTGCTGGAAGCCGTTGCTGCCTTACGCGCCCTTGCTTCAGCACGGGCAGCCGCTCGCTAGATAACATTACATCATCATGACATCATTGAGTATGATGTCATCAGGAAATGGGACTCACATCGTAGCGATCCAGGACCTTGGTGGCAAACTGGAGACAGCGTCTCACCACTCGGGCGTGGCTCAGAATGGTGCGAAGCTGCCGTCGATTCCTCTCGGCCTCTCTCCGGCGCATCTCCGCCTCGTGTTCCTCTGCCTGTTCCCTCAGGGTCTGCCCCCTCCCCCCGGGGGGCCTGGGAGGGGAAGGGGGGTCCTTGGGGGGCGCTGTGGGCGTGGTTTCCGACTTGCTGCTGGTGCTGGTCTCGGCATTGCGTGGCAGCTGAGGGGCTGCTGCAGCTGGACCTGCTGCCGCTGCTCCTGCTGATGAGGTGGGAGGGGCCCTGGCCTCTGAAGAGCGGTTGGGGTTCGATTTAGCGGACACAGTGGTTGTGTGGAGGGCCCCTGTCCTATCCTGCAAGAACCAAGCAACACAAGACATCTCAAAACCCAGTCTGGGACGGCATACACAATGGCTCCGGCTGGCTCTAGGCCACTAACCACACCCCTCACTGCCACACACCCTTCCCCTCACCGTGGTGATGGTCTCTGCGGAGACTTGAGCCTGGGCTCCTTGAGAGGAGAGAGAGTTCACAATCTGGTCCACGATATTCTAAATGGCGGTACAATACTCTAAATGGAGGTGTGTCACAACCTCTAATGAACAATGATAATTTTACAAGGCAAGAATCCAAATCTTAGAGGGTACAAAACGCACTGCATCTCCAACTTCCACCATGTGACAGCGTACCTGTGTGACCTGTGTGATGTCACTGTGAGCGGAGACAGGAATGTTTCCCAAGATCACCACATCTTGCGTGGCCTGCACCGTCATCCCTGGCCCCGCCCCCATCCCCTCACCCTCCGCTCCCCATGTCGATGATGAACCCTGACCCTCGGCACCAGCACTACCCGCCCCCTGAGAACCAGAGAGAGAGGGAGGTGGACGCTTCACCAAATGGATCACCTTCTCTTCCACACCTATATACAGCCATAGCAACCAGATTCAAGGTAGACAAGAGACCAGATATCTGAGGCCACCTCTGTCGACTATGGCAATGTTAGAGAGAGTCCTCTGCCGAGCTCACAAGCAAAAGGAGGCCCAACCAGAAAATGAAGGTTTGCTGGTTGTAGCTACGAAAATGAGTGTTTTGCTAATGGTTCTTCCAAACTGTTGACCCAACAGTTTCCATACCAACCACGAAAGTTTACAACTGACACTTTCAGTTGGCATAAGACTAGCAATTTCTAGATAAAGTCTTGAAAATAACAAAACTTGGGGCAATAACATGGCGTTGGCTTCACATGCATGGTGGGGAGCCCCTCCAATCTAGAGACACAAAGTGTCGTAACGACAACAGGGGGCGGCCTCAAGTTTGGGGGTGGATTTGCACACTCAGCATAGAAACAGCCACAGTTTTTAGGGTTCCAGGTTGAAAGACAGTACATTTCACATGTCAGTAGTGGCACCCAATTTTGCTTGACATTGCAAGTGTAGGACATGGGACTACATGGAAACATGGTGGTCTTGAGACCAGAAACATGGATTCTTTAACCCACCGTAAGTCTTTAGCTGTTGTCCATCCTTCAGTACCTTCCCTTGAAATATGAGCCTCTGGAGGTCCAGACTGATGCCCTAGCAACAAAAACCACTGCATAGTACAACACATTTCCCCACCATTTCTGGAAACTCACCATCTTTTCAAGGATTTTATCTTTCAGGCCTCCCACAGTCTCCTAAGAGCAAAAAAAAATCCAGTAAAGCAGGGTTTAAGGAAAGTGGCTGGCCTACCTCGTCAGAGAGTTCAAACTCCTGACTGCCAGAGTCCATGGTCTTCACAGTCACCTTCATTTTTGCCTGGCAAAACTTCCCAACTGCTCCAATACACGAGGTCCTTTTTTTATGGGGTCAAGGGTCGCCCCCTTTTTTTAAACTGGGCATGCGCAAATGGTGGGCACTATTTCGAGATGTCAGAAAGAACTGGAGCAGGGTATATCTTGAACGTTTTCAAGGAGGCTGAGGACTCCCTGGACGGGATAGCCACAGTCCAACAGGACAATAAGGTTAGGATCTCCTCCATGCAGCCTGCCCTTCCCATGCTGGACCTCAACGGGGTCACCAGAGCCGAGATCCACACCAGCCTCTTCAGAACCATGCAGGAGAAATTAGTCATGAAGGTGGAGAGCCTGGACAACAAAGGACTGACAAAGCTCCTCGACAGGTGCTTCAGGTACATTGGAGCCGAGGAGGAGCTGAGGTCTGTGTGTCTGTGCATCATGGAGAAACTGCCGTCTGTCGATAGCAAATACCTCACCCACATTTCAGAGAACCACGACCTCTACATGGCATGCCCCCTGGAGGTGAAGCGGCAGATCTGGCAGAGCAACCATGGCCTGTTTGGCGAGGCGGTTAGCCCCCTTCTAGATCAGTATGTAGCCGAGAAGGAGGGCATTCTCAGTCTGTCTATGGGCAGCGAAGGAAAGCTCGTTTCCTTTCTCAGCGGCCCTCCAAAGACGCGACGGAAATGCCAGATTGTCCAGGAGCTGGTTCGAATGGTCGGGACATCCCACGCTCTCTACATGACGCTCCTCCAGTTCCTGCGTACGCTGTTCCTCCGGACGCAGATCAGCCATTACTGCACCCTGCGGGCAGACATCCTCATGAGCCTGCACGACATGGAGAGCAGTATCTGCTCCCTTGACCACTGCTACAAGTTTGCCTGGTGTCTGGACGCGTGTGTGCGGGTGGGGAGTGTCGAGGAGAAGAAAGGGAGAGAACTCTACTCCTTCCTGGAGGCCATAGTGGGGGGAGACGAGATACTAGCGTACGTGTGTGTGTGTGTGTGTGCTAGTGTAGTGTGCTAGTGAGGGGAGACTTAATGATTTTCTGATGCTATTTCTAGTGACGTGGCTATGTTGCTGAGGGATCCGTACGCCCTTCATGTCATCTGCAAGACCACATTATCCTGCCTCTCCAGTTTAGTCGACACATCCAAACTCCCTAGGGTGAGCTGGATTGCTGCAAGATTCCCTAATACCATACTTAACTCTGTGTGTGTGTGTGTGTGTGTGCAGGAGAGCAGCGAGCTGGAGTGTCTGGTGAGACTGCTGCAGCTCAGCCAGCGAGCACTCACCATCATAGACTCCAAAGAATACTATGAGGACAAACTGGTGAGCTGAGGTAGCCCCTCCCCTTTTCCCCCCTCCCCTCCCCCTTCCATCCCCCCCCCCTTCCCTTACCCTCCTCTTCCTCTCCAGGATGTTGAGCTGATGGTGAAGTTCCTGCCAACCCTCCTCTCCCTCATGATGGAGAACTCCCTACGAACCCTCCACAAACAGCTCAAGGAAGAGTACTCCCCCTTCTCCCTCCCCACCCCCTTCATCACCTTCATCTCCCGGCACAGTGGCGCCATGCACATAGCCTGCAGCTACGCCCTCCAGCTCCTAGAGAAGAAGGACATTCGATCATTCTCCCTTCTCCTTCCCGCCATCGCGAAGGCATTCATCAAGTCGGAATCTGTCTTTCTTCCTGACACGTTCCTGCACCTTCTTATCCTGCACATGGACGCACAGAGAGACTTCCTCAAGGAGAGCACATTCCTGCTGATCCTGAGGGACTTTTGGGTGCCGTGTTGCCACAGCAGCGAGCAGGTGCTGCTCCACCTCTTCAGGATGCTCTGGTTCCTGCACAGCAAGATCAACCAGGACCTCCTCAGGGAGGTGCTCGAGACCGTGGAACCGGGAAAAGAGGTGGGTCGGTCAGCCAGTCCAGCAGCAATGGCTTAGTCCGATAGTTAATCTTAGATGACTATATAGGAGGGTGAAATGGTATAATAATATAGATCGTTGATAAAGACCAAAATGGATCACCATGTTCACATGATCATCATGCCGTTTTTCCATTTTTTCCCCCCCTGCAGTCTAGTCCCATGGCCCACGAGCAGTATCAAGCCTTGCTAGACCACATCCAGAACAAATCAAGCATTCTCTAGCCTCTCTCTCTCTCCTTTTCATCCTTTTCCTCTCCTCTCCTATCCCAGCCCTCCCTCCCTTCCTCTCCTTTCCTGACAATCTCAGCATTTCAAGCATGCAATCCTCATTTTAAATTTCTGAGTGGAAATAAATATTTTGAAGCAAAAAATTCTAAGGGCTCTAGTATAAAATGATTTTGATTTCGTGTGACTTTTAATGTGACAGTTACTACACAGTGACTTGATAGTGGACAGGAAATGAATCAAGTGTTTGATTGATTGATGAGTTGGGAAAGGTCTGGCGGGCACTATAAAGAATTGATGGGCACCATAAAGGGTAGGTGGGCACTATAAAGAATTAGTTGAGCAAAACTGGTGTCGGCTCATTGAGCAGGTTGTTACCTGGCGTGGTGACCTCACCTGTTCGGGGACGGCGAGCAAAGGAAAGGCCACGCCCAAGGCCAATAGGCTTCTTCCTGGGGGTGGAGCTAACCCCGGTCGGACGGTGGGAGGCGAGGCCAGGGAAGCTACCCGAGGGGAACCTGTGGGAGGGGGTTGACAAGGATCGGCACTCCAGGGGGGTGGAGCTGGCACTCAGAGTGGGAGGAGTCAGGAGTGGTGTTGTGCTCCTATTGGGAGAGTGGGAGGAAGGGGGCGTGGCAAGTGGGTGTGGCTTCTCCACTGGAGTAGCAGGAAAGTGGGTCCGTGGAGGCTGCACTGCGGAAGGAGTAAGGGTCGGAAGATGCAAGTTGTGAGGCAGAGAAAGGGGGTGTGGCGTTGTGGGAGGAGTTATGAGGCGTGGCCTCATCCCAGGCGAGGGTGGAGTTGGGAGGCTTGACATCTTCCCTGATGGTGGAGTGGGGAGGCGTGGCGTGCCACTCCCCTCGGGAAAGGACGGGGACTCCCCCCACTCCTCCTCTCCCTCCACTCTCCTGCTGTCAATTCCAGAATCATCTCCGCTGCTTTCCTTCTTCTCTGGAGTATCTCGGCTCACATTTCCCTCCGTCTCGTCCTTCCCACTGCTGGTGTACTCTGGAGTGAGGGGAGGATGTCTCACCACGTTCACCAGGGCTCCGCCCAGTTCCTTCTCGTTCTCCAGGCTGATCCACAGCGAGTCTCCTCCCGTACTGATGAACAACTCCCTGTCCCAGTCCTCCACCTCCCCCCTCCCTCCTCCCACTGAAGGGGACTCCCCCAGCGGCCCACTGCCGCCAGTGGACTTTTCAAAAGGATTGGCCTTCACGGCTGCAGTTTCACAGACATCGCTGGTCTCCTCGTACGGGTACACTGTCTCCTCTATGTAGGGGTCCACTCTGTCCTCTATGTGGGGGTCTGGTGTGTTTGAACCAGCCGTGTGCCCCAGGGTAGTCTCGCAGGGATGACATACAGCTTCACTGGTCATCTTACAGGGGGCAGTGTTCTCCTTATCAGGGTCTCCTGTGTCATCTGTATCCTCCTTAGTGGGGTCTCCTGCGTCCTCCTTAGTGGGGTCTCCTGCATTGCTAGTGTCACTGGTATCTTCAGTATCTTCACTGATCTGTTTCACAGCTAGCTCAGTCTCCCCTCCATTGCTCTCCTCCTCACTCTCACCTTCCCAGTGAGTAGGCACAGCATCACGAGTGGCAACAATCTCTTCCGTTTCTCTCTGCACAGTGCTGCCATCTTTGTGCTTGGTGTCATCCCTCCTCGCAGGGACATCACTCTGCTCAAGAGCTTCACCTTCTCCACTAGCCACACCCCCAGTGGCCACACCCCCAGTGCTGTCCTCAGAACCACTCCCTTCCTCTCTGTCCTCCACTGCTACTCCACTGTTCACAGTCACGAGATTGCCTCTTGGTACGCTCTTACCTTCCACATCACCTTTATCCACAGCACTTTGCACGTCACTCAGCACTCCCTCTTCTTCTTCCATCTTTGCTGCTTCCTCCGAGCCAGACGGTGACTGCACCTTCCCTTCTCCCTCTGAGCAAACTTGTCCCTCTGAGTTGGGCACAGACTGCACTCTCCCTTCTCCCTCTGAGCCGGACACAGATTCTTCTCTGCCTGAGCTGAACGCAGCTTCCTCCCTCCCTTTCCCTGAGCTGGACACTGAGGCCTTCCTTCCTCCTCCATCAGAGCCGGACACAGATTCCTCCCTCCCTTTCCTTCCTCCGCCCTCAGAGCCGGACACAGATTCCTCCCTCCCTTTCCCTGAGCTGGACTCTGAGGCCTTCCTTCCTCCTCCGTCAGAGCCGGACACAAATTCCTCCCTACCTTTCCTTGCTGCTCCATCAGAGCTGGACACTGAGGCCTCCCTCCCTTTCCAATGTTCTTGCTGGTGCTGCTGGTCCTTCTTCCTGTCGTTGATCTCCTTGGTGACGGCAATCAGCTGCTGGAAAAGATCCTCAGCAGGACACTCGTTCATATGCCTCAGGATGCTCTTCCTGACAACAAAACAGTCAAAATCACCAACACGAATTATCAGCATTCGTGGCTTCTCGAAAATGTTACTTGAAAGTTAAATTGATGACTTACTTTTTGTGTAGAAGGTATTGGAGGGAGTGTTGGAGAGGCTCCTCGGAGAGCTCACTGTCGCTGCTGGAGGGCGTGGAGATGTTGTCCAGCAAGCTATCGTTACTGCTCCCACCCCCCTGGCAGGACACCATGTTCCATTCCATGTCACCAGCTACAGGCCCATTCCCATTCTCCATTCCACCAGCACCAGTTCCAGTCTTGACCTCAGGCTCGGGCACGCAGTCCCACAGTGGCCTACTGGGGCTGACACACCCCTCAGGCTGAGGAGGGGCGGTGGTGGTGAGCTGAGGGGTGGAGTCTTTAGGCTGAGACAGAGGGGTGTGGTGGTTGAGAGGAACTATCCCCGAGGGAATGTCAGGGTTTCCAGAGGGCATGGTGGAAACTCCAGAGGGCGTGGCGGGAACTCCAGAGGGTCCAGTTGGCTGGGTCTGGGTGTACGGGTACCCAGTGGGAGGCTGGAATGGGTATGGGGTGGCCGAGCGGGCAGGTTGAGAGGCGGGGTTCACCATCATCCTCGGGTCCACATAAAAACCTGGATAGGGCAGCAGTGGGGTCTGCAGAGGGGCGTGGCCAGGGGGTACTTGCATCTGTTGAGGGGTGTGGCCAGGAGGTGGGTGCATCTGCTGAGGGGTGTGGCCAGGAGGTGGGCGTGTCATCTGAGGGGTTTGACCAGGAGGTGGGTGTGTCTGCATGCTGTACTGAAGCCCAGGAGGTGCGTTGTACAGGGCATGGCCTGGAGGCTTGAAAAAAGGGGCGTGTCCAGGGGGCGGGGCTACAAAGGAGTAGGGATTGAGCTGATTGAGTTGCATGAGCTGCTGGTAGTACTGCTTGAGTAGGTCTGTCGGTGCCGGCATAGGGGCCACGCCCATCTCCATGGGCTGCGGAGGCATCATCATGGCGGCACCCACAGCGGATGTGGAGGAGGAGGAGGGGCGGGGATGGAAGACAGGCTGGCTCGGGAGAGCAGATGGTAGGGGAGGGTTCGGGGGAGAAGAGACATTCTGATCCTTGGGGACGCGGACATTTGGCAAAGTTTTGCCATCTCCCTATTGACAATTAATAGGAGAGGGAGTGATGATTCACACGCACACACAAACATACTTGCAAACACACATACATACATACATACATACATAATGCACACATGCACACATGCACACACTTACTCCCAGCTGAGGCTTCTCCAGGCTGTAAGACTCCACCCCTGCACTGTCCTCCTCAGTGTCGGAGAGAAAGAGAGCCAGTCCCTGAGACACCAGCGCATCGTTGATCAAAACATCACGGCTCGTGGTCGTATCCACAAGGTACATAGACATCAGCCGATTCTAAAACCCCAAAACAATGAACAGACTTTATCCGCTGACTCCACACTCGCTGACTCTGCAAAATCCTACTCTTACCTTCACTGCTGTAACCACAGCAATCAGTGGAATGTCCTTAGTCATCTGCTTGAACAGCTGGTTAGCTCTAAGATTCCACACCTGTAGCCGAAACCAGTCATGTGACAGTGAAGCAACAGTCATGTGACATTACTACAGTAGAACCTCGCTAACTTGAATAAAAATGTACGGTATATGTGAGAGTCCACTGTGTTAGGGTCATGTGGTCCTCCTGCATGTGCAAGGGTCATATGGTCACGTGACTCACACTTCCGGCTGGCTTGAGGTGGCAGAGTCTGCACTCTATGGCCTGTGCGGGGAGGATGAGATGGTTGAGCTTGGGGCTGCGTATGGAGGTGAGAGGGACCTCGGCCACGTTCCCATAGTCCACATAGCGTATACGCACCACGTCCATGCACACCAGCTGCTCCACCTCAGCCCGGTACCAGTACCCATCGTTGTTGAACGAAGCACAGCAGGACTGACACAGAGGAAAACAAGATAAAAGGCCGATCTTTCAGAATGAACAAACAGTGTACTGAAAGTGGCTCTTTTTGGGTGACATTGAAGTGAACACACACACACACACACATGCATACCTGTCCAGGGTAGGCGTCCTGTATGACGTACTCCTTCCCCTCCTTGGACTTGTAGAAGGTGGTGAGGTCCTCCTGCAGACACTCCAGCACCTGCGTCGTCACCTTGCCGATCAGCTGCACGTAGAAACAGCTCGGCGTCACCACCTCAGACACATACACAGGGTGAAAGGTCGTGTTGGACGGCTCAGGAAGGTCCGTGAGGACATACACAGAGGGTTTGGCTGGGAGGGGCTTCTTGGGAGAAGCAGCTGGAGACGCTACTTCCTGCTAAAGAGAGCCAAAAAATCTTCAATGAAAACTGGTCAACAAAGCTAATATCTCCACTGCCTAGGCATCTAGGATCACTGGAGATTTTGTACCTTCTCTGTTTCTGCTCTTTTCTCCTGCGAGCCGCTCTCCTCCTCCTCCTCCTTGGTGCGATAGACCATCACGGAGGGGCCATTGGGCGGACGCTTCATCTCCACGCCAGGCACTCGCTGCAGCAGCTCTCCAACTGTGCTGAATCCAAGTTCTTCTTGAGGAAACTCGTAGTCTGTTACTGCCTGTTGGAGATAAAGTGGAAATGACAGGACCCATTGCATCACTCTGGTGTAATCAACCTCATCAGTGAAATATACCACTTCATAGAAATATTCGCCTGCCTAGTAGAACTAGAGGAGGCTAAAATACTAGCTAGCCAAAAAATGCCAACCTGACTTTTTGTCTTACTTGCCTTGAATTTGGCAGGAAAGTCCTGTAGGGGAACTCCCCCTTCCTCCCCCTCCCCCTTTGAGGAGTGTGCCCTCAGGGTGGTATGAACTGCTTGTATCAGCGGCTCCGACAAGTAGGCAGCCGAATGGAATGCATGATTCCCGCCAACTGCCAAAATAAAAATCACATCATTTCATCAGCTAACGACCAGTCCCAAGGGTGGCCGAAACTAGAGGGAGTCCACAACTTTGACCTTTGCCCTTCATACCCCCCCTTAATGCTTAATGTCATGCCCACCCACCCCACCCACCTTTTGGGGGTGTGGTTCCCTTGAGGTAGACCAGCCAGTCCCCTCCTGTGCTGCCCGGTTTCTCCAGGGCACAGCACGGGATGGCCTGCAGCAAGTGCACCACGGTGGAATACCCCAGCGCCTTCACATCCAACTTCTCCTTGAACTGCTCCTGAAAAAAACAACATTGTTTTATACTCCCGACCATGCCCATGTACAGGTCTCCAATTGATGCTTTACAACTTGATTGAAGGGGATACACATTCCTAATTCAATTAACACAGGGATAGCCTCATTCTCAGGTTTGGACTATAAACCCACCTTCCCTCCCCCATCCCTCCACCTCCCCTCCACCTCCTTCTCACCTGGTACACCACAAGGAAGCGAGACACCCAAATCCCCATCTTGTTGGTCAGCAGCAGCTTCTTGATCTTCCCCGCCAGCAGCCATGGAGTTCGTTTCTTTGTCTTTTCCTCGGGCGCCGGGGCCTTCAGGAGCTTCTTCCTCATCTGGGGGCTCAGCTCCAAGGAGTTGAGGCTGAGAGAGGGGGCCTGCTTGGGAGGTTTGGTGGCGAACGCAATATCGCTCTGTCTCTCGCGATCCACGTGGTACCAGTTGATGGATCTTGGTGGTGGTGGTGGTGGTGGTGGGCGTGGCTGGGTCTGCTCCCTCCTCCCCTCCCCACTGCCGCCACCACTCCCCTCACACCTCCTGGACATCTCCAGGGGAAACACGCGCCTCACCATCTCGATGTTTCGCGTGGTGTCTTTCTGTATCTCCAGGACGTCAGGGACCGAACGAACCATCGCCTCGATGGAGCTGAATCCGTAATTCCGAAACGCAATGAGGTAGCCGAACCTCTTGGCAAAGGTCTCGTTGAAGAGTTTGAGGGGGAGGCCATTGGGGTAGGACTGCATCAACTCCCTGAGACGTACTTTGAAATCCGGGGGGACCTCCGGCTCCTTGGGGGCCGGTTTGGTGGTGGTGGTGGTGGTGAGCATGTTCATTCTGGGTGCGGAATCGGTCCACGGAGGCTCCTTCTTGTCCCTCTGCTTGGAGACAAGGTTCTTGATGTTCTGAGTCTTCTTGTCCGCTATGCCATACAGGACAGTGTTGCTCCTTGACCGGCAGACGCTCACCACGTCCGACATGTCATCTATGAAGGCCATGAAGCTGGTGAACCCGAGGTAGTGGTAGGGGACACTCTCCCCCACAAACTGGAGGTAGGCATCTTGCAGCTGCTTGGGCGTGCAGCCGCGCTTGCTGGAGACGAGCAGGGCACGTATCTCCTTCTCCACAGTCTCACGGTCCTTCACCTTGCAATCACTGGCCATTTCTTCTTGCTTGGGTGCAAAAAAATGGCCACGTGGAGGGTCACGTGGGATGAACTGGAGGTGTCAAAGGAAGAAGAAAATGTCAGGTAAAGAGGAGATAGAGGAGTGGGCTGCACAGGTGATAGACTATGGGTATTACTGCCCCCTGAAGTCAGGGAGCATTGATGGAACTGATAAGCTGCCCCATGACCATGCCATAGTCAGGGCACTCAACTCTGACTGTAAGACAACACGATGACGGATTACAGATTACATACAGTTCTGATATTAATTATTACTAATTCTAGACCATCCCAACAAGCAGGTGAAAGGCGACCAGGAGAATACGCTGTTTGTTGCAAGACTGAGTACCGACACCACTGAAGGTGAGAAAACATTTCGGTGCTGTGCCCGATGAATAATGGTGAAATTTTAGATGTGCTTCGCAATGCCTTCTCCAAGTACGGAAAGATTGAGAGTTGCAGGCTAGTGTGTAACATAGGTGAGCTGCCCCCTCCCCATAGCAACCCCACCCATACGTGCACTGTTGTTGCGTTGTACTCCATGCATAGTTACAGGAATCTCCAGATGTTACGGCTTCATTGAATTCTGCCACTGGAAAGATATGGATAGAGCTTACCATGTGAGGAGGGAGGGTTAGCACATGCCACACATGTGCACATAATATCATTGCACTGTGTTTGCTCTAGGATTCCCACCACATGTTTCTGGACGGCTCTCAGCTGGTGGTGGACTATGAGTGTGAGAGGATTCTACCAGGGTGGGTCCCCCGGAGGCTAGGTGAGGCCACACTCAAACTGACCCACTCATTACTCTTTCTCCGTGTCGTTGTCATGGCAACAGGGGGTGGCCTGGGAGGGAAGAAAGAATCGGGACAACTGAGATTTGGAGGGAGGGAGCGTCCCTTTAAGAAGCCAATGTGAGTCACTCTCTAGTCAGCTGGACTAGATACTTCACATGCTGCATACTCTATCTCTGCAGCATGCTGGGGAGCAAGCGTTTGGGGGGGTGGAGCCAAGGTGGGCGGGGCAGCAGGGGTGGTGAGAGGTGGCAAGGAGGAGGAGGAGGGTCGGGAAGGGACTATGGTGACAGGTATCGTGACCGTGACTACAACCGAGACAGAACTCCATACACCAGAAGAGACTCGTACAAACAGTCTCATCACCACTAGTCCAAAAAAATAATAATTGAAAATGTGGTTTCTTGTATTGATGACCCATTTCCAGGTGTGATGGAATACTTACCCAGTTGGTCTAGGTGCATTGCAAGTGTTTCCCTCGCCCTGCTGCTCTCTTGGCATGGTGTGCGGAGGAAGTCTCTGAGCCTCAGTGGAGGGGTGGCTGCTGTGGCCGTGGGCGCCATTCTGACTGCTGCCAGTGGCTGTTTCTGCTTTGCACTGCTGGCTTTCTTCATCACCTCTTCAAGACTCACCAAATGGCGTTCAGCAGAGAAGAAGAAGCTGGAACATGACCACAAAGAAGGTGTGTGGTGTGCAGAAGGGGGAGATAAATGCATGTCTTCACTGTGGCATCATTTGCAGGTGGACAAAGGAATTGGGTCCAGGTGTTTTGCAATGGGGGCGTGGCTACTTTAGCAGCTCTATGCTACATTGCCTGTGTGGGTATGGTGAGCAACCCTTTCTCCCTCCTTCCTCCTTCCCTCCAACCCCCTATGCTGCCACTGTATCAGCTGCAGCCTGTCTCGCAGCCCTGGCCTGTTGCTGTGGCGACACTTGGGCCTCGGAGGTGGGGTCAGTCGTAGGGGGAACCCCCTACCTGATTACGTCATGGCGTAAAGTCCCCCCGGGGACAAACGGAGGTGTGACACTGTTAGGGGTGCTGTGCAGCTTTGCAGGGGGGACAGTGGTGGGTGTGGCCTATTTTGTCACGCTCCTGGCGTTTGTTGGGTGTGCGTCATTTGGAGATGCAATGCTACAATCTTCGGTGGTGCTGGTAGGGGGATTGGCTGGGTTATGGGGGTCGTTAGTGGACTCCTTATTGGGTGCAACACTCCAGTTCTCCGGCTACTCAGAGACGACTTCTTGTGTGGTGCACGGGCCACTAATCGGGGACAATGTGAAGCACATATCAGGCTGGGACATCCTTGACAACCATGCCGTCAATTTCATCTCCTCGCTCATTACAGCAGTGACCTTTGCACTCTACTACTATTACACTCTGTCATGAGAGACAATAATCAATTTTTTATTAGGGTGATTGGTGTGTTTTTTGGTCAGGTAGTAGCGAAGAGAGCTCTCAAGGCTGGGTCAGAGGTGACTTCGGCAGGTGTGGCCCCGTCACAGTCGCATGGGTCTCTAGTGATTGCAGGGGCAGAGAGGAGATACCCCACAACCTCAGTGTGATCACAGCACGCGGCTACATACAGACAAACTTCGCACATCAGTACCAAAGCCCTGGTACAGTGGAACCTCTAACCGTAATGCAGTGGAGTCTGAAGGTCTCTGTCTCGTTGATTAACATCTGCTCCTCTCTCCACCAGAAGCTTCACGACCTCCAGGTGACCTCTATCACAGGCCCAATGGAGCATGCACATGTCCTGTGGGGAGGGGGGGTGGAGTCACGGAAATTCTTCATGTGACGAGAGCACTGCAAACCTGTTCATCTGTGGAGCCGATGTTGGTCTCTGATAACAAAGGTGATAATCTTTCCACCTGCCCTTCTTTACACCAGTCGAATATGCTCTTGTTTTCATCCAGGATCACCTCGTCATTGTTCATTAGTGTGCTGACGACAGGGCCTCCCCCTCCTCCTCCTCCCTCTCTCTTGGCCTTGCTCTCGCCCTCTACGGTGGGAGCCTTATCAATCCTACTCCTCCACTGAGGGTCAAGGCTCTTCACCAGGGCAACGTACTGCATCATGGCTTCCAGTTGCTCCATCTTTCCCAGCTTGTGCCAAGCATCCCTGGAACGACAAGACGAGCTCGCTATCATCTCAATCGATACATCTATAGAGCTAGATGAGTCGTGTACCCACCATTTGGCCCTCCCTGTCATGTCGAATATCCCAGGCTTGTCTGTGTTGCAAGGCCCCTCACTGCCCTGTGAATATTTAACTAGTGGTGACAGGACACAGACCAAGACCAGATGGTTCACCTGCTTGAACAGCCCATAGACGCTCAATTTTTGAGTTGTGGAGAGCTTCAGGGTCTTGTTATTCCTCATCCACTCTGCAGCTTGCTGGAACAGCTCACTCACGTCTTCTGATGACTCTGAGCCCTCTTCCTCCATGTTAAAGCACAAGAACAGGTGCTCCAGCTTAGCCACGCCCCCTTTTGCACTTTAATGAGTATCGGGTGTGCTTCAATTGGAATTCCTGATTAAGTGATAAGACATTTTGGATGCAGTCTAGTCTTCTTGAAGAGGCACAGGAATGCAGCATAGACTTGTTGGTTTTAGCATGGTGAGTTTCTGACTTACTATTAGTGAGTTTATTTTTGTGTTTTCCTCCTTGTCCAGTTGGCTGCCCAGCAAGCCAACAAAATGTCAATCCCTTCCAAGGTGGTGGTCGGACTTCTCATCCTCTTTTACTTATTGGGCTTTATTCCTGGAGTTGGAAACAACCTGGCGATGATTCCAGCATAGTAAAATTGAAATACTTTGTATGAGCCATTGATGTTTACTTCTTCTTCCCCACCCTCCCTTTCCCCTGCACTCTTTCATCCCCTTCTCCAGCTTTGGACCTCCAAATGTGAAAATATGGACTCTAGTAACGGCTCCTTTGTACGAGAGCAGCATCATATCAGTCAGTGATTATATACCTCTCTCCCAGTCTGTGTTGATACCAGTGTTGTGTATGTTTGTGTGTGCGTAGTTGATGCTGGGCGTGGCTGGAGTGATTGGATTCTCCTGCCTGCTGGAGCCTCTCTGGGGGCCCAGGGAGTTCATGGTACGTGCCCAAATGGCATAAAAATATCTTATCCTCCCCTGACAGTTCCGTACCCCCCTCCATAGATCTTCTCTGGTTTGGTGGCTGTGATTAGCCTCGTGTCAGGGTTGTTTGTGACTGTTCTAGCGTATGCTATCTCTCGCTCATATCCCCTTCTGTGAGTGTTCTTAGTTTGAGACATGTGCCAGTTTGACTAACTTCCTCCCATCTCTTCCCTCAGTCTGTCTCCTTTCCATGGCCTTGCTCCACTGCTCTGTGGTTACATAGTGGCTGTCAAACAGCTCCACCCTGACAGCGTGCCCCTCCCACCTCCTGCTCCACCCACTCTCCGAGTCAAGGTACGTCAACTACAAAGGGGGAAGCACTCAATACTCAGGGAGTTATTAACTCTCTCCCTCCTCCCCTTTCCCTTCTCCCCCTCTCCCCTCTTCTCCCTTCCCTTCATCACAGCATCTTCCTGGTCTCTTTGTGTTGCTTTCCCTGGTGCTGGCTGTGGTAGGCGTGGTCTCGTACCCGTTCCTCTGGCTGGTGCTGAGCGGCAGTGCAGTCTCCTGGACGTATCTCCGCTTCTACCAAAAGAAAGAGCAAGGCTCGCGAGGAGACATGTCTGAAGGCTTTGCCTTTGCTACTTTCTTCCCAGAGTGTATCCAGTGAGTATTCGAGATAAGGCATACACTGCCTTTCAACTAGCTAGCTCTTACTTCACTACATTACCACACTGTGTTCTTTGTCTCTCTAGACCACCCCTGGCCACTGTTGGTGGCTTTTTCTTCCATCTTCTGGTCTCCATCAAAGTTTGCCCCAAGACTGTTCGGACCTATGACGTGAGCGCGTCCTCCACCATCAAGCTCACCCTGCCCGGCACGGACCCTGTCGACGCCCAGAGAAGAAAGTGAGAGAATAGTTAGGAAGTTTTTCAGCCCGAAGATCTGTTTTAAATTAAGCTCCATACCCGAACTGTAAATGGAATTTCTGTTTCAGGCAGCGGGCACTGAAGGCACTGGACGAGAGACTGAAGAAGAGCAGTGAGCCTGTCAGCTGGCCCTCCCTGGACGAGGCTGGCTCCAGCAGTCAGGACGAGGCGGTGGTGACCCCCGGCCCCGAGGACAGGGGCAGGGCCCCAGGGGGTGGGGCAGGGACGCAGCAGCTGGAGGCTGTGGTGGTGGAGAAGGCCCCTCCCCCCAAGACCAAGACTGCCCCCAGCCCCATGCCCCATGAACAGACTGAAACTGTGTAATGTCAATCTCATACTCCATCTCATCCTATTTTCTGTCTCTGATTCGGATACGTCAAGCCCTGCCCCGCCCCGCCCCCCACGCCAATGCGCATGCTCAGATGGTTGATTTTTTTGCTCAGTGGTGTAAGAGATTAGTTCTATGGACCCTCTGGATCACATCATTATCACATCATTATCAGGAAATCGAATTTTAAGTCTGTTCTAATTAAACGAACGTCACCATGACTGCGAAAAATTATTCAGAAATTTTAATAAACAGATAATAATGACTTTGCGAAGTGTGAATTATCTTGCAGACTCGTTGATTCGCAGCACCACTCACCCGTGCCTGTGCCCAGATGCATGAAGAAGAAGGGGAGGAGGGAGGAAGGGGAGAGGACCAGCTGGGACACCTGCAAGAGGTGCTTGAGCAGGAGACCAAGTCGAGACAGCAGCAGGTAGAACTCAACTCCAAACTCCAAGACGAATACGACCATCTCTTGAAGAAGCTAGCCCAGGCTGAGCTGCACATTGACAAGCTGAGGCTAGGAGCCAACGTGGATATCCACAGGAGGTTTATTCTCTCTCACCAGGTTGTACGCCCTCATGAGAGTGTCATGCAGCAGCAGGGGAGCACCAGTTACAGCATCAACACCCCCTCCACAGCTGGAGGAGGAGGGTGGACGCATCCTGGCGACAGTGAAGATGGAGATCTGCAGGTCAAAGCAAAGGTGAGTGATGGGTAGTAGTTAATCTCCTCTAGCCATTGTAAATCTCTTGGTTTTGTGGAACACACATAATCTTTTCTTCCTGTGAATAGCAAGGGCCCAGAGACTAAATCTAGTCACTAGCTCCCAAGTTCTATGGTCAGCAAAATTCAGAGGTGCAAAGGTGTGTGAAGTGGTGTGTGAAATCTCACAGGCTTACCACACTGAGACTGGCATGAAAGGCAGGTGTGATTTGGCATTAATTGCAGGCTGAAGGTGGCAGGTGCTCCACCAGGGAAGAGGAGGACCATATTTCACCTCTGTCTTTCAGCGGGGGAAGGCTGGATGACATAGCATCAGAATCTTCACCCCGGTACAGATTCCATGGTCACAATCAGCATGACGGCTTCCAATTTGAGTGGCCTCATTCTGAAAATGCCACTCCACATCAATCTCTGGTTTTGTCTGACAGCAACCCAGAGGACAGCCTCTCCCAGATGTCCACGGGCTACGTGACCACCCAGGCCAGTGCCGAGAGCCAGCACCTCTCGCAGGTCCTCCAAGTCCGCGGCCTGCGCGAGAGCATTGCAGCCCTGAAGGATAAGCTCTGTGCAAACCAGTCCTCCTTGGAGGAACTCTCAGACGATTTGGGGGTCATCTTGGACGAACACGAGAAACTGACAAAGAACTTCTCAGAGTCCACGAAGCAACTGGATGGTTTGAAGCAGAAGTACAAAGACAGGGCATCGACGGAAATTTCAAGAAGGAAGAAGACTTTTGAGAGTGAGGTCAGTGGTTGTTGCCGTGATTGAATATTATTGTCATCATGACGTTGTTTCTGCAGCTGCTTGCTCTGGCCGAGCAGCTTAAAGAGCTGGATGGCCTGCTATGCGCCAAGACAGCCCAGAACTCGGATTTGGGCCCCCAGGATCCTCACCCTGAGCCCAAACCCCCTCAAGATGATGTCGCTGCAGAGCAAGGGGGCTGGGCTAGAGATGGAGAGGTGTCGGACGACTCCTTGAACTCCTGCTCATTACCGTCTCGTTACCTCCCCAAGAAGAGCGTCAACACGTCAACGGACACTGCCCAGAACTCCACCTCCCATTCCCCATTCTCCGATATGGCAGGGCTGGACTCTCTCTCCAACTCGCCCGAGCAGCTAGCAGGCTCTCCGAGTGTTGGCGAGGAGGAGAGGGAAGGGGCCAGTGAGAAGAGGAAGGAGAGGAGGACTATGGAAGCTGAGAAAGCACGTTGGCAGCAGTCCACCGGACACAGTGAGGTGTCTGGGGGGAGGGGGAGGGGCAGGGGGGACCAGGCAATGGAGACGCAAGCGTCCGGGACATCTGCTCACCCGGTTTCTGAAGACAACTCAACGGTACACTCTGGCGAGCCTCCGCCCACCCCTCTCCCCGGGGCTAGAGGGGAGGGCAGCAGCAACAGAGGGAAAGGAACCAAAAATACGACACCATTTCTATCCAGAATCCCGCTGCGGATACGCAGTTCATTTAGCTCCACCCACGATCTGCCGCTCTACAGGACCAGTCCCAGGCGTACCCCAAACAGTGGACACACCCCGATTAAGAGGAATATGGGGACCATTCAACTCAGGAAGCACAGCTCTCCTGCTATACTGGAAGGGAAACGTCCAATGCGTGATGTCCATGGTAGAGAATATCCCGAAGGTGGTTTACAAGCAGAGAGGCCTCAGCAGCCATTATCGCCATCCACTCAGGATCCATTTTTTGCCAGCCCTGTGAACACATCCCATAGGATGGCCGCCTACAGAGCACCTCAATATGATGGCAGGGGGAACGCAGTTGGCACGACCTACAGCCCCCTCCCTCTTCCTGCCACACCTCCAATATCCAGCAGCTATGCTGCCTCCCAAGAGTTCGATTTCTCGAGTGCGACCACGCTCACACCAACCAGCAGGGAGCAGCTGGGAATGAGGGGGGAGGAGCTACGTGGAGACGGCTCGAAGCTAACGGCGTAAGTGTGTCCTGGTCCACTGTATAAACTATGTCTCATTGCTTATTATCTCCATAGAGCTGCAATTGACGCCCTGAAGAAAGAGTTGCTGTCGCTACGTGATCAGATAGTGCAGTCGTCCTCCACCCCTCCCCAATCACTCACGCCAGCCGAGGGGGAGGAGGAGAGGGACTGTTCACCTCCCCCTCTGACACCTGTCACGACCTCCCCCTTGTCCTCTGTTAGATCTCTGTCCGCAAGGGGATCTGCATCCATGGGAGCCCCTTCAGCGGAAGGACATCTGTTCGCGGGATCTCCATCAGTGGGAACTCTCTCTGCGGGAGAATCTGCGTCAACGGGGGCCCCATCTGTCGTGGGATCCACTCCCTCTGTGGGCTCCCTCATCCCGGCTCAAGTTCCGATCACGCTGTCTCTTCCAAACTCGGACACATCCATCCCGACGCCTACCTCCTTGGTGCCTCCCCAGCGTGCACCCAGGCTCTTTACCTTCTCCACCGCACCCATGAGGGCTCGGGCACTGGACTCT
>JAAGOD010067995.1_pt1 | contig 20348 bp, 16 predicted proteins | sample 8389681 | NCBI WGS metagenome assembly JAAGOD01 (sample SAMN13964374, study PRJNA552185) | sponge metagenome | biome: deep-sea hydrothermal vent fields; feature: spots directly above weak diffusing fluid; material: seawater and sediment | host: Tedaniidae sp. KZ-2020 ... | reverse complement strand
TACTTAAACTTTTTTTTCTAATATTTTTACAAAAAAAATAGAAATCTCATATAGCAATAACAATGGGATCAGCATAAACACCATGCTAAAAATATCTGGCGGAGTTAAAATTGCAGAGGCAATAGATAGTAACACAATGGCATAACTTCGATATGATTTTAAAAATTTAGAAGATAAAATTCCCATTACTGCCAAAAGAGAAAATATTAGTGGCATTTCAAAGGCCGCGCCAAAAACTAAAAACATAACAAAAAAGAAAGACAGGTATTCTGCAATACTAATCATGGCTTGGTCTGCAGAAGCGCCAAAGCTTAATAAAAAAGAAAAAGCATTTGGAAACACAATAAAATAAACAAAGGCAACTCCAGTAGTAAATAAAAAACTGCCTATAAATAAAAATGCTAACATAAATTTTTTTTCTTTTTTATACAGGGCTGGGGCTACAAAAATCCATAATTGATATAATAAAAATGGAATAGAAAAAAACACACTGGATAAAAATGCAACTTTAATATATGAGGTAAATTTTTCTGTTGGCGAAATAAAAATTAGTGCTTGATTTGGCAAAAAGCCAACAATCGGGGCTCTAACAAATTCAAATAATTCGTCAACATAAAACCAACAAACACAAAACCCTATTAATAAAATAAATGCTGAGCGAATAAAAAAACTTCGTAAATCTATTAAGTGATCTGTTAAGCTTTGTTTTTTCAATTTTTGTCCGTTGATGTTTTTTCTTTAATCTCGTCTGCTTGCTTTAATAAAGACTCTCTACTTTCGTTAATAGATTTATTAACTTGTTTTTTTATATCATTTAATGGTTCTGTAACGCTTTCTGTAACTTTTTCTGTTGTTTGCCGCCAACTGTTTAATAATTTTAATAAATTTTTAGCTACAGTTGGTAATTGCTCTGGCCCAACAAAAACTACTATGATTATAAAAAGTAAAATGAGTTCAAAAAAACCAAAATTAAACATAACTAAAACAATACGCTTAATTAAAAAAAATACTACAAAGATTTAGAATTATTTACATGGGCCGAAATATGAAGACAGTTTTTAGATATATAATGAAATAAGTCTAAAAATGCTAAAAAATTTTCACTGCAGTATAAAAAAATATCTTTTTTTTCTTCAGACTTTTCAACAGAGGATAATCGCTTATAAGAATAAGTTCCAAGATTTACATAAAAGCCCACTCCAATTATTTTTTTCTTTAAAAATGGAGTAAAAAAACCAAGTGTGTACAGGATTTCTTCTGCCACCTGTTTTAATAGTATTTTTTGCTGTAAATCTTTAAAAGACAGGGCTTTTTTATATTTTTTTGCTAGGGCGCTATGAAGACTATCTTCCTGACAAAGATTTTTACTTAGGCTATAGTGAGCTAAAATAGAGCTAAGATACTTAAGTAGCGGCTGAGACAGAAATAATTTTTTATTTTTTACAGCATCTTCTAAGGTGGAATAAAAAAAAGATTGGGTGTCATTGGTTATAGACAAAAGTTCTTGAGTTGACATATATAATATTAGCATTTTAAACAAAAAGGCCAAAGCTTGGTATTAAAAAAATTAGACCTTAGTAGATAATAATTATGAAATTTGGCATTTATATACACATTCCTTTTTGTAGCAAGCGATGTAGTTACTGTGATTTTGCAGTGCGTACAAAATTTAATTCAAATAATTTAAAAGACTACGCAAGCGGAATAATTAAAGAAATAAAAAATAGAGGGCCGCAAGTTGGTTACAAAAATTTAGAGTCTTTATATTTTGGAGGTGGAACTCCAAGTTTATTTCCTACTAAACAAATAGAAAGAATTATGCTTGCGCTAAAGTCTTCGGGTTTTGTTATAAGCTCGCAAACAGAAGTTAGCATAGAAATTAATCCAGAAAATTTAACAAAAGAAAAATTATCAGAGTATAAGAGTTTAGGGATCAATCGTTTTAGCTTGGGAATTCAAAGTTTTCAGCCTTCGTTGTTAAAAATTTGTAACCGCGAACACAGCCTAAAAGATAACCATAAAAGTATAGAACTTTTACAAGGTTTAAATTTTTCTTTAGATTGGCTTTTTGGTTTGCCAACACAAAATTTAGATTTACTAGAAAAAGATGCAAAATTATTTATAGACGCAAATGCTACCCACATTAGTCCATACCTTTTAAGTCTTCAAAAATTTCATCCTATGAATAAAAACAGACCACTAGATGACGAGCAGGCTATTATGCTAAATAATATTAGAACAAATTTAATAAAAAATAATTTTCAACAATACGAAGTATCTAATTTTTCAAAACCTGGATTTAAATCCAAACACAATAGTCTTTATTGGGAGGATCAAACATACTGGGGGATAGGGTTAAGTGCACATTCTTACTTTCCAAAACAAGAATTATGGGGGGCAAGGGCATGGAATTCTTCTACAATGAAAACATATTTAGAATCTGTTGAAAAAAAACAATTAAAAAAATTATTAGATTACTACCCCAAAAGAAAGTTTGAGATATTGTCAAAATCAGAGTCCTTGCAAGATTTTTGCTATACTCATTTACGCACAAGCTTGGGATTGTCAGAAGAAAAATTACTTAAGAAGTTTGGCCCAGACAGTCTACTAATGGTAAAACAGCAATTAGAAAGCTTTGTTAAAGAAAAGCTTATTGTTCATAAGAAAAAAACTTGGCTATTAACTCCCCAAGGTATAAATATAAGCAATAATATATTTTTAAAGGTAAGCCTATGAATGAGTATATAAAAAATACAGAAAATAATACAGAAGGCAGCACAGAAAACAACAAAGATGAAAGCTCTGAAAACAGTGCTGAAGAAAATGCAGTCACTGGTCAAGAAGAGGGCGAAGAAGGTCTTACTTTAGATTTTTCTGAAGAAAATAAAAAAGACGACACAAAAGATGACAAAAAAACAGACACATCTCCAAAACTTTCTCCATTAGAATTAGCAAAAAAAGAGTCCGATGAATTTAAAACTCAATATGCATATTTAAAAGCAGAGTTTGAAAATTATAAAAAAAATATGGCAAAAGAACAATTACGACTTATAAGTTTTGGATCAGAAAATATAATGCTAGATATTTTAAAAATCTCTGATCTTTTTGAAATGGCACTGCAAACAAAAATAACAAAAGACAATTACGAAAATATTTACACTGGCTTTAAAATGACTTCTGAAGAATTATCAAAAAGCCTAGAGAGCCATGGATTAAAAAAAATAGAAACAAATAAAAAAGTATTTGATCCCCACTTGCACGAAGCTATTAGTTCAGAAAATAGCGAAACTGTTAAAGTTGGCTATATTATAAAAGAGTGCAAGGTTGGATATAAATTGCATGATAAAGTTATTCGCCCAAGTCAGGTTATTGTTTCTGCGGCTAAATCAAAAGATACAGAATTAACAAATGATGACAAAAGCACAAACAACGACAAACCAGCAAATGATTAAAAATAATTATTTAATTTTTTTTTTTAGTTTATTTACATATTTATATCTTAGCTCGTGTGCGCATGTGCCTGTTCCAAAGCCCAAGCCTCGGCTGCACCCGTCTGCCAAGGCTCAGTTAAAAACTCTTTTATATCAATACAATAAAAAACAAATTAATGATTTTAAATTAATTAAAAAATTAAAAATAATAGAGCAAACTTATCCAAATACTCATAGCTTTTTTCAATCTCTTTTTTTAAGAAGCAAGCTGGCCCTTAAATCTGGAGACCTTGGTTTACAAATTCAACTACTAGAACAAATTGCGCTTTCTAAATACAATAGCCCTCTTATAAAAAGGGCAATTTTAAGATTAATAAAATTTTCTGAAGAGCGGCGACAGTATCAATTTGCAGTTTCTTTTATTTTACAATTAAAAATAAAACAGCTAGATGCTCCATTGCAAAATTATTTATATACAAAATTATTTAAATACTATTACCAATTGCAACAATATTTTAATGCACTTGCTGCAGGCCAAAGTTTGGCAGATAACAAGTCTTTGCAATTTGCAATAAAAAAACAAATTAGCTGGATTGTCAAAAATCTTTTAAGCGAAAAAGAAATTGCAACACTTGTTAGAGAGAAAAAATATCCAGATTTACAAATATTTGCCCTTATGAGATACGGAAAACTAATGCTAAAAGAAAAAAATTTTTCTGAAGCAAAAAAAACGTTTTTACAGTTATTTAAAACATCTCAAGATCAAAATGAAAAACAATCGGCCCTTTCTTTTTTGCAAAAAATAAAAAAATATAAAAGTGTAAATAAAAATAAAATTGGACTTATTGTTCCTCTAACTGGAAAGTATAAAAAAATTGGAAGGGCTATTGTAAATGCGGTTTCACTTGGCCTAGGTATTTGGGATAAAAAATCTAACTCGTGGCTAGAGTTAATTATAGTAGACAGTCACGGCAGCAATCAGCATACAGAACTTGCCGTGCACAAGCTGTTAACACAAGATCAGGTTATTGCAATTATTGGAAATCCACTAAGTAAAACATCTAAAATTGTTGCAAAAGCCGCCTCTCAATTTGAGGTTCCTTATATTTCGCTTTCTCAAAGTCCAGACATTACTATAAATCGTCCGTATGTATTTAGAAATTCTATTACAAGTAAAATGCAGTTAGAAATTTTGTTTAATGCAATACAAGAAAACTTTAGTGCAAACAAGTGGGCTACTTTATATCCAAACGACGCTTATGGAACAAAACATTCAAATTTATTTTGGGATATAGTCTTAGAAAATAAACAATCTATTGTGGGTGCTCAGTCTTACCCCTCCAAAGAAAAAGATTTTAACAAAGAAGTAAAAAGCCTTTCTGGTTTATATTTTTTAAAAGACAGAGAAGAAGAATACAAAAAATCTTTAAAACAATGGCTTAGTAAAAATAAAAATAAAAGGCGTGCCCACAGTGTTTCTGTGGATAATTTATTAAAACCAGTGTTGCAATTTCAGGCATTATTTATTCCAGATACTTTTAGAAGTTTAATTCAAATTAGTAATATGTTAATTTATCACGAAATAGATGACATTCTTTTGCTTGGAACAAATTTGTGGAACAAACCTAAATTAATAAAATTTCTTCCAAAATATACAGCACCAATATTATTTGCAGATTCTAGTTTAACCTACAAAGATAAAAAAAATTCTTTTTTTTATAAAGAATTTAAAAAAATATTTTATCAAAGGCCACACCTTTTAGCTAGCTACGCTTACGAGGCGGCACATTTAGTAAAAGAGACACTAACTAAAAACAATATTAGCACTAGATTACAGCTACAAACAGCAATGAGTAAAACTGCAAATTTTTTAGGTGCATTTGAAACTTTGTATATTTCTGAAAACAGAGAATTTACTCGCCCTCTAAGCTTGTATCAAATTAAAAAAAATAAAATACAAATATACAAAAAAGAAACAAAATAACTGTTATTTTATTTAAAAACTAACCCATGGCCCATTAGCTATTTATCAAAAATACCCGACCTATATATATACCTAATAAACAAAAGGAAAGGTCGCAATGAAAAATACAAACTTAGAGATAAGCTTAGCAATATTGCCAGTTCGTGATTTAGTTGTTTTTCCATATATGATAATTCCGCTGTATGTAATGAGACCAAAGTCTATACAGGCTATTTCTCATTCTTTGTCTACAAATAGAGAGCTATTTATTACTGCTCAAAAAAATAAAAATACAGAAAATCCAAATATTACAGACCTTTTTCAAGTAGGAAGTGTTGTAAGTATTTTGCGAATGCGCAAACTATCTGATGGTAGAATTAAAATTTTAGTACAGGGAAAGTCTAGGGCAAAAATTATTAGTAACAATTCAAATTCAGAATTTTTACAGGCTAATATTAGCTCTATAAGCTTGGCATTAGACAGTCTTCCTTTTAATAACGAAACAGAAGTTACTGTTGCTAGAATTAAAAAAGATTTATTATATTTAAATTCTTATAAAAAACTTTTAAATCCAGAAATATTAAACATACTAGACGACATTAATAATATTCATCATTTTTGTGACTTAATAGCTAACAGCCTTGGTTTAAAATTACAAAGTGCTCAAAAATTATTAGAAGAAAATGAATCAGAAAAAAAATTATTATTTATTAAAGAGATACTAAATACAGAGATTAATATTTTGCAATCAGGTTCTGGTCAAAAAAATACCAAGCCTTCGACTGTAAATGATACAACTAATTATAGTAATTTTACAGAGCAAGACAACAATCAGCAGTCAGAAGATATACAAGAATTGCAAAAACAAATTAGTAAAATAAAATTTCCAAAAAAAACAAAGCTAGAAGTAGAAAAACAATTAAAGCGTTTAGGAACAATACACCCAGAGTCTAGTGAATTTTCTATATTAAGAAATTATCTAGACACTATTGTGGAGCTGCCTTGGAACATAGGTGAAAAAAGTGTTATTAATTTAAAAAAATCAGAAGAAATTTTAAACTCAGAACATTACGGATTAGAAAAAGTAAAAGATCATATATTAGAATTTTTAGCTGTAAATAAATTAAAAGAATCTAATTTAAATCAATCTATACTTTGCTTAGTTGGGCCCCCTGGCGTTGGAAAAACTTCTTTAGGAAAAAGTATCGCAAAAGCCATGGGAAGAAAATATCATCGCATAGCACTTGGTGGTTTAAAAGATGAATCAGAGTTAAGAGGACATCGTCGAACTTATGTTGGCGCCATGCCTGGAAAAATTATTCAAGCTTTTCAACAGACAAAAAGTAATAATCCAATTATTGTTTTAGATGAGCTAGACAAACTTGGCGCCGATGGAAAGGGTGACCCAAGTGCTGCAATGTTAGAAATTTTAGATCCAGAACAAAATGAACATTTTAAAGATCATTATCTTAATGTTGAATTTGATTTAAGCAAAACTATTTTTATTGCAACTGCAAACAATCTTGCAAATATACCATCTGCCCTAAGAGACAGATTAGATATTATACAATTATCTGGATACACAAGAGAAGAAAAATTATTAATCGCAGAGCAGTACTTAGTAAAAAAACAAATTGCACAATCTGGGCTAACCTCAGAAAATATTAAATTTGAAAACTCAAGTATTATAAAAATGATTGAGGCATACACTCGCGAATCCGGAGTAAGAACGCTAGGAAGAACAATATTAAAAGTATGTCAAAAAATGGCCAGAAAAATAGTAGAAAAAACAGAATCCGCAATTGTAGTAACAGAAAAAAACTTGCATGATTTTTTAGGTGTTCCACACTTTTTAAAAGAAAACCAATTACAAGAAAATTCAATTGGAGTTAGCACGGGCCTTGCCTGGACATCTGTAGGTGGAGAAATTTTATATGTAGAAGCTTTAAAAAAAGAAGGAAAGGGTCAGTTGCAATTAACAGGTCAGCTTGGTGACATAATGAAAGAATCTGCACAGGCTGCTTTTTCTTATGCAAAAGCACATTACTCTGCATTAGAAATTAAACCAAAATGGTTTGAAAAATATGATATTCATTTACATTTACCAGCTGGGGCGATTCCAAAAGATGGCCCATCTGCTGGTATCACTATGGCAGTTACGCTTATTAGTGTTATGAGTGATAAGCCAATTTCTAAAGATTTAGCTATGACTGGAGAGTTAACTTTAACTGGAAGAGTTTTGCCAGTTGGCGGAATTAAAGAAAAGTGCATCGCAGCACTCGCACATGGAATTTATAAAATTATTTTACCATTAGCAAATAAAAAAGATGTAGAAGATATTCCATTAAATTTAAGATCACAAATTCAATTTTTATTTGTAGAGCATTTAGATGAGGTATTAACTTTAGCATTTAATACTAGCTTACAAAAAACAGAGCTTCTTGGCAGTGGTATAGAAAAACAAAATGCAGCTTAGTGTTTATGTTTAATAAAATTTTTTTATTCTAGGGCCATTATCAAAGTTTTAAGATCGTCTATTTCGCCATGTAATTTTGTGATCTGATCTTTTTGTTTTTGAATAATCATTTTGTAGTCATTTTGAACCGTTGGTAACTGAAGGCCTTCTTCAGATTCTGCTTGATTGTGACTAGTCAAAACTTGATCTGTGTCTTCTGTCTCTAAAGCTATGTCTTTATCAATATTAAAAAAACTATAGGCAGACAAATCTGTTTTAGAAAAAACATTTTTTTTTGTATCAGAAGAAGAAGCTTTTTTTATTAAAGCCTCTCTGTTTTTTGGCTTTAAAACAGGAGGTTTAGGTGTGTGAGGGAACGATATAGAAGCTCTTCCTTGTAAAGACACATCTTTTAAAAAATACTTACCATACCGAAATGCAAATTCTACTTTGTCAGATTTAATCCGACGGCGTAAAGTAGATAAGCTAACTCGATACTTATTTGAGTATTCATTTAAGGATAGCCAAGTGTCCAAAAGATCCTCCATTCCCTTTTAGATTAACAGAGCTAATAAAAAGAGCAACTAGATTTTGCCATTATGCATTATTTTTTTTGACTACTCATATTAAGCAGATTAGTATTTTCTTGTACTAAATATTACAACTTTATAAGCTGATATTCTATGCCTACAACATTTGATCAATATAAAAAACCAGCCCTTGTTTTGGGAGGTGGTGGAACTAAGGCTGCCGCGTTTCATGCTGGAGTATGTGTGGCTCTTCAAGAAAAGGGATTTGTATTTTCTGGAGGCACTCAAAAAGAAGTAAAAGAAACATTAAGTCTATCAAAAAATCAGCCCGTATTTCAAACATATATTGGGTCTAGTGCTGGTGCTATTATTTGTAGTTTTTTGGCAAAGGGCTACAGCATTGAGGATATTTTAAAAGCAACTATTGATAAGGAAGATGTAAATTTTTTTAATCACAGTTGGTTTAAAAAGTCTACCGAAAAACTTCCTGCAATTAAATATAGAGATCTATTTTCTTTTAACTTAAGCCTTGATGAGGGAAAAAATTTATTAAAATCTTTTGTTTCTTTTAATGCGCTAACAAAAACATTTAGCCTAGAGTCATTATTAAAAGCCTACCTTCCAATTAGTGGAATTTTATCTCCCAATAAAATAGAAAAATATTTTAAAAATAAAGTTGGATCAAAAAATGAATTTAAACAACTTGGAGTTGATCTTTTTATTTTATGTTCAAAACTAGACGAGCTTGGTTTAATGGCTTTTTCAAAATATAAAAAAAAGTATCCAGAAATTGAATACGCAGACTACGGACTTATAAGCGAGGCAATTGCCGCAAGCACTGCAATGCCGGGTATTTTTTCTCCATATCCAATTACTAATAAAAAAGATACACAATTTTTTTATGACGGTGGAATTTTAGAAGATTTAGCTCCTAAAATAGCAGATATTCAAATGGCCGATATAGTTGTGATGTCTAATCCAATTATTCCATATCACTATCACGAAAGTAAGGGGTCTTTATCAAAACATGGAATTCCGTTTATTTTAACTCAGGCAATATATCAATTAATTTATAAACAAAATAAAACAGAAAAAGATAGAAAGGCACAACTCCACAATACTTTTAACAATTTAAAAAAATATTTAGATAGTTTAAAATTAAGCGGAGAAGAAAAAGATAAAATTTTTAATATAATAGAAAAAAAAATAAATTTTAAGCAAAATACAAAGTATATTTATATTCAGCCAGAAAAAACTGACTATCGGCTTTTTTGGTCAGATCATATTAGTTTAAATAAAAAATTATTAAGTTACGCATTTAAAAAAGGCCTAAAAGCTGGAATGTCTGCTTTAAAATAAAAATTACTGTTAGTATTTTTATTAAATATAGTATTTTTAAATTTTATATTCTATAAACGCATTTGATATTTGCGATAAAAACTCAATAATATCTTGCGAAAAAAAGCCCAAAGAAATACTAAGAAATGCCAAAACAACAATAGAAAATAAATGTGTTTTGTTCCAAAAAATATTTTTTGTAGAATCTTTTTTTAAAAAAACTGTGTCTAATTTATCATTATCTAAGCTGCACATGCTAATAATCGGTTTAAAATAATAATATAGGCTAATAATAGAGCCTATTATCGCCCAAATACTTAGCCAAAACATTTGCTCGTTTAATGCAGAAAGTAACACTAAAAATTTAGCAAAAAAACCAAATGTAGGAGGCAAGCCTGCAAGTCCTAAAAGAACAATAATAAAACTAACAGACAGTGCAGGCTTTGTATAAAGCAAAGACTTTAAATCAGAAACTAAAAGCACGGGCTCTTGGTCTTCGTCACTAGTATTATTTTTATCTAAATTATTTTGTAATTTGCATTGTTCTAAATAACTGACAATTCCAAATGCCGCTACAGTTAGCGTGCAATAAGATAACAAATAATACAGACTAGACATTAAAGCATAAGATGACTCTTCTCTCATGGCTACAATAACTGCAATTAGTAAATAACCAGAATGCGCAATGCTAGAGTATGCAAGAATTTTTTTTAATTTAGTTTGTTTTAGTGCGGCAACACTCCCAATTAAAATAGTTAGTGCAGACATCCACTCAAAAATATTTAATAAAGATTGTCCATGCGGGCCAAAGGCGATGTCTAAATACGCAAGTTTTAATAAAATAATAAATATAACTAATTTAAAAGATGACGCCATAAAACTAACTACGGCAGTTTCTGCTCCTTCGTATACATCTGGCAACCAAAAGTGAAATGGAAAAATTGCAACTTTAAAAAATAATCCAGCAAAAACTAATAAAATGCCCAATGAAAATAACCTGCTCATAGAAAAAATATTATGTGAAACACTTAAGAGTTCGCTAAAATACAAGCTTCCAACAGAGCCGTAAATAAAACTTAATCCATATAATAAAATTACTGATAAAAAACTTCCTAACAAAAAATATTTAATAGCGGCCTCTTTGCTAAAAGAGGAGTTTTTGCTTAATAAAATTAAAATATACAAAGACAGAGAGGCATATTCTAAGCCAATAAACATTAACAGCAAATCATTTGCCCATAACATTATAATTAGCCCTATTGCTGAATTTAATAATAAAAAAATCTTTTCTTCAAATTGATGGGCGGTAAAGCTTTGGTTATTTTTTAAAAATAATATGCTAACAAATAAACTAACTAAAACTAGTGCAGCCGAGTATTCTACAATGTCGTCTAACTTTAAAGAATTAAATAAAATTAAAGACTGTTGTGACGAAAATACAAAAATAGACACGATAGATAACAAAATGCCCAGTAAAACTTCGATTGTTATAAAGTTATGTGACAAGTTAGCGCCTGTTACTTTAATACTTATTGGTACTAATGCCGCAATAAATAAAAAAATTAATGGCAGTAGAACAAAAACTTGCGGCAAATTAAATAAAATATTCATAACTATTTATTCTCCTGCTCTAACGATAAGTTATAGTTTTGATAATTTTTATTTAAATGTTGCAAACTAATATTAGAATATTTTAAAAATATTTGTGGAAAAATCCCCATAGAAAAAACAACTACTGCTAAAATTACTAAAATATATTTTTCTTTTAAGCATAAATCTAAATTTAAAGAAGTATCTTTATAAAGTGTTGATATTTTTCCAAAAAATACTTTTTTATATAAAATCAACATATAGCTTGCACCAAGTATAACGCCTAAGACTGCAAAGTATGCAATAATTGGGCTTAGCTTAAATGCTCCAATTAAAATTAAAAACTCTCCAACAAAACCATTTGTTAATGGTACCGCCATGCTTGCACATGTAAAAATAAAAAATAAAATACTAAAGTAAGGTGCTACAGATGCCAGGCCTCCGTAATCTTTTATTTGTCTAGTTTTTGTTTTATAATAAATTAAACCAACCATAAAAAATAAGGCGCTGCTTGTAATACCATGTGCTAACATTTGATAATAAGCCCCAGTTAAACCAAAAATATTAAAACTAAAAAGTCCAATTATAACATAACCCATATGTGCGATAGATGAATACGCAATTAATTTTTTTATATCAGTTTGAACCATTGCAATTAAAGACGCATAAATAATTCCAAGCACTCCTATAAAAATAAATAGCCAGCCCCAATATTGCGAAGCTTCTGGAAAAATTGGCAACACAAATCTAAAAAATCCATAAACTCCAAGTTTTAACATTAATCCCGCAAGCATCATTGAGCCCTCGGTGGGCGCCTCTACATGTGCGTCTGGCAACCATGTGTGCAGGGGGAATAGCGGAATTTTAATTGCAAAGGCTATAGAAAAAATAAAAAATAATAAACTTTGTGTGCTAAATAATGTTCCTGCAATAAATGGAATGTCTAATTTATACCAGTCTAATAAATTGCTGCTAAAATTACCTAATTCTAATTTAGTTAAGTTCATCATATAAATTATTCCAAGCAACATAAATAAAGAGCCTGCCAAGGTATAAATTAAAAGTTTATATGAGGCATAAATTTTTCTCTCTCCCCCCCATAGCCCAACAATAAAATACATTGGTAATAAAGATATCTCAAAAAAAATATAAAATAAAATTGCATCAATAGACAAAAAACTTCCCATTAAGGCTAGTTCTAAAATTAAAAATGCTGATAAAAAACTAAGCTCGCGCTTTTTCCACGAATAAATAAAAATTAGCAATGTTAAAAAACTTGTTAACAAAACTAATCCAATAGACAGGCCGTCTACCCCTAAAAAATAAGAAATTCCGAAAGAAGAAATCCACTCTTGTTTTTCTACAAACTGTAGCGCAGCGGTTTGTGTGTTAAATGCAAATAATAATTTAACTGATAATAAAAATTCAATAACAGCTGTTGAAAATAATACTATTCGCTTTCCATACAAGCTTGGTACAAAAAAGCTAAGAAAAATACCAATTAGTGGAAAAAAAATTAATAACGATAAACTCATAAACTTCCTTTTTAGTTTTTATATTAAGTAATAAAAAAACACCCAACAATTACGCCTAATCCTAAAACAAAATAAAATGCATAGCTTTGCAGCTTTCCATTTTGTAAAAAACAAAATCCAGATCCTAATTTTTGAACAAAATTACTAAGCTTAAAAGTAATGTCATCAATAAATAATTTATCCATGTCTGATAAAGACTTAGATATATACTGTAATGGCAGCACTATTATTTTATTATAGCCTTCGTCTATTTTATATTTAGACAATGATAAATTATATATTACTTTAAATTTGTTAGATAATATTTTTGGTAAAGAAGTTTTTTTAATATAAAATACAAATGCCAACGCGGCCATCAAGCCAGCTACAAAAACAGAAGCAAACATTAATAAAAATTCTTGAGCAGGTGACATATAAATAGCCTGTATATTTGGGGCAATAAGTGCCAATGTATTTTGTAAAAAATTTGGAATATGTCCCAACATTGTTTTGCTAATTAAATGTGGAACAGAAATTAAACCAGCAAATATACTTAAAATAGATAAAATAATTAACGGGATTGTAATAAATTTATCTCCCTCGTGAGGCTTAACATTAGAATCAAATTTTTCTTTACCCCAAAAAGTTAAGGACATTAATCTTGTCATATAAAAAGCTGTTAAGCCCGCACCTAAAACAGATAAAAGCCATAATAGCGGATGCCCTAGCGGACTTGCAAAACTATAAAATAAAATTTCATCTTTGCTAAAAAATCCAGAGAAAAAAGGAGTTCCAATAATAGCAAGCCAGCCCATTAAAAAAGTATAATAAGTAATTGGCATATATTTTTTTAGCCCACCCATTTTATCCATATTTTGCTCGCCTCTCATAGAATGAATAACAGACCCTGCGCCTAAAAACATTAGTGCTTTAAAAAATGCATGAGTAATTAAATGAAACATTGCTACAGAAAAAGCCCCTACTCCAACAGCTATAAACATATACCCTAATTGCGAAACAGTAGAATATGCTAATACTTTTTTAATATCTTTTTGTGTAATTGCAATACTTGCTGCAAGCAACATAGTTATTACTCCAACTGTTGCAATAATATGTAATATGTTTGGCACTAAAATAAAAACAGAACTTAACCTAACAATTAAATAAATTCCAGATGTCACCATAGTTGCGGCGTGAATTAATGCAGAAACTGGAGTGGGGCCAGCCATTGCGTCTGGCAGCCAAACAAAAAGTGGAATTTGTGCAGACTTTCCTGCTGCTCCAATAAATAAAAATAAACAAGCAAGGCTTAATACTCCCCAAGTTTCTGGTGAAGTATTTGCGGCGGCTACAGAAATTTCTGCATAATTTAAACTTCCAAAAATAGAGAACAAACCAAACAGGCCTAGTAAAAACCCTGCGTCTCCAATTCTATTTACAATAAATGCCTTCATTCCAGCTTTTGCTTTTTGAATGTCAGAAAACCAAAAGCCAATTAATAAATAAGAACACAGCCCCACTCCCTCCCATCCTACAAAAGTTAATAGCAGGTTATCTGCTAAAACTAAAATTAACATATTAAATAAAAAAAAGTTTAAATAAGAAAAATATTTTGCAGGGCGGTCGTCGCCTGACATATATGATATGCTAAAAATATGAATTAATGTTCCGACACCTGTAATAACTAAAGTCATAATTCCGCTTAATGAATCTAAAACAAAACCAAATGGCACTGACAAAAATTCAAATTCAAGCCAGTTAAAAAAATAAATATTTATAATTCTTTCAGATGCGTCTTGGGATAAAAATGGCAAAAGTAAAACCAATGCAGACACAAAACTTCCAAGTGCCGCGCCAGATGCTATAAACCCAGATAATTGTACTTTTTTACTATTCCACCTAATGGCATTAATAAAAAAACCTGCCAATGGAAAAATAAAAATTAAAGAAAAAAATAAATTTTGCATAAACTACCCTTTTATTTTTTCAACTTCACTTATATCAAAAGATTTTTTCTTTTTAAAAAATAAAACTGCAATGGCAAGCCCCACTCCAACTTCTGCTGCCGCAATGCTCATTGCAAAAAATACCATAACTTGTCCGCTAATGTTATTTGCAAAATGACTAAAGGCTACAAAAGATAAATTTACTGCGTTTAACATTAATTCTAAACAAACAAGAAGCATGATAATACTTTTGTGAAAAAAGAATCCCAGCATTCCAATAGAAAATAATAAAATAGATAAAATTAAATAATGCTCCAGGCCCACCGCAATTAAAAAATTACTCATGAGTCCCTCCCCTAGATTTTGCAATAGAAATTACTCCTACTGTAATTGCTAATAAAAAAACTCCCATTACTTCAAAGGCTAAAAGATATTTAGTAAATAAAACTTGCGACAGCCCGTTAATGCTCATGTCTTTTAATAAATTTGAAAAATTTGAGTCGGTAACTAAAGTTAAGTGCAAAGAATTTTTAGATATAAGAAAAATACCAGACACTAAGCCAGAAAACCATGCCACTGCACTAATTTTTAACCATACAGACATTGGTGGCTCTGGTATTTTAAAAACTTCTTTATCGTTATTAAAAATCATAATTACCATTACAAATAAAACCATAACAGCGCCAGTGTACACAATTAATTGTACGGCTCCTAAAAAATAAGCTTTTAATAAAAAAAATAAAAATGCCTGAACAATCATAGTTCCCGTTAGTGCAAGTATTGCAGTCATAGAATTTTTTGTAGACACTACAATGATTGCAGAAAATAAAAGTAAAATAGCAAAAAAATAAAACATTTTATTTTAAAATAAATAATATTATTGCAGTAATAACAGTATTTAAAACTCCCAGTGGTAATAATTTTGTCCAACCCAGTTTCATTAATTGATCATACTTAAATCTGGGCAAAGTCCAACGAACCCAGATAAAAATCCATAAAAAAATAAAAACTTTAATCATAAATACAGAAAACAATGTCATTGATGTTATAAAACTAAGCCACCCAAGGCTTACTCCTGCAGAAGATAAAAATTGACTAATCTCTGCAGTGCTTACAAAAGGAATTTGATAACCTCCAAAAAACAAAACAGTCATTAATGCAGAGCCAACTAACATATGCCCGTATTCTGCTATGTAAAACATATTCATTTTTAAACCGCCATATTCGGTGTGATATCCCGCAACTAATTCTGCTTCGGCCTCTGGAAGATCAAATGGATGTCTATTTGTTTCTGCAAAAATTGCTATAAAAAATAAAACAAACCCAAGTGGTTGAAAAAAAATTCCCCAATTTGGTAAAAAAGAAACTGTGTACAATAATCCGCTTGAATAAAAAGCAAAAGCTCCCTGTTGTGCATTAATAATAGTTTGTAAATTAAAAGTAGAATAAATTAATAAAACTCCAACCAAAGACACTCCCAATGCAAGTTCGTAACTAATTACTTGGGCCGCCGCTCGCAATGCTCCAAATAAAGAATATTTATTTGCAGAAGCCCAGCCCGCTAATAATATAGAATATACCCCCAAAGCAGATACTCCCAAAATAAACACTAACGAAAAATGTAAATTATAACTTTGAAATTCTATAAGGTATGGGCCAAATTCTTTGCTAAAAAAAGAAAAAATTGGAATTGTAAATGGAACAGAAAGTGGAATAGCCCCAAATGCTAATGCTCCTGGAATTAATGCCAAGATTGGCGCTAAATAAAATAAAGATTTTTTAGCATTTTTAGGTATAAATTCTTCTTTAAATAAAAATTTAATTAAGTCAGCTAAAAGTTGTGTTAGCCCAAGTGGTCCAACTCTGTTTGGGCCAAATCTATTTTGAATAAAGGCCGAGGCTCTTCTTTCAATCCAAACAAGTAATGGAACAATTTGTACCATAAGTAAAAAAATAAAAATAATTTTAATACCATTAATAATTATGTTCATTAAATCCATTTCTTCCTTTTAATCTAATGCCAATCCAAAGCTTTTGATCTAATTTCCCAAATTAATCCATACAAAAAAAGAGCAATAAAAATTAACATTGCAACAAGAATATAAAGTCCCCAACCCGCTGTTAAAAAATCTTTATAAGCAACCGCCCATGGATAAATAAAAATAACTTCTATATCAAAAATAATAAATAATATTGCAGTTAAATAATATTTTACAGGAACATTATTAACTTGTTCACTAGATGGCAGTCCGCACTCATAGGAAGAACTTTTTATAGCATTTGGAGATTTTTTAGGACCTAAAATATAGGCCAAACCAAGTAGCAAAGCTCCAAAGCATAAAACAAAAAAAATCAAAAATAAAATTGCAAACAGTGCTGTCATAAGTACCTATGTTATGTTATAGATTGTGCTCTCCTATGCAGTCAACAAGAAAGCTGGAACTTAACAACATCAATTTTCAAGAAACTCCTTCGCAATATTTTGTAGACGGATTTCACAAAGAAGCTTTTATAGCGCAACAATTGCAACAAGTGTTTTTATCTCAACTTGTAATTACAAGCAGTGAGGCAGAGCTTTGGTCTCTTTGTAAGAATTTAAACTTTTTGCTTCCTGATCGTCCAGTTTATACTTATGTTCAAGATTCTAAACAGCCTTTGGCAATTTTAAATTTTTTAAAAACTATTATTAATGCAGAAAAAAATGCTATTTTTTTATTACATATAAATAGCCTAAAAATTGCCCCTCCTATTAATGAATATAAGCATAACCAGACCGCTGTCACAAAAGATTACTCTTTTCCAAAATCTGTAGAGCATTTTATGCTAAATAATGGTTATGAATCTAGCCTGATTGTTGAGGGGGTTGGTCAGTTTAGTATTAAATCTGGTACTTTAGATTTTTTTTCGCCACAAAATACAAGCCCAACTAGATGTGAACTTTTTGGAGATAAGGTAACTGATATATTTACTTTAGACTTAGATAGTCAAATTAATATTAAAAATATTTTACAAGATTCTATATGGAATATAAAAAACAATACAAAAATGTCGGATACTTTATTAAATTATTTTTCAAAAAATCTTTGTATATGGAATTTTAATTTATCAGATAAAATAAATAAAGAATTACTTAATGATAAAAAAATAAATAATATTATTTATTTAAATCAAAATAGTTTAAATGCAGAACATTTGGTAGAGCTTCCAGAATCTGGAAAACATTTAAAAACTTTTGTGCAAAAAATAAAACAAAAAAACTTATTGGATAAAAAATTTTATTTAAAAGAACAAATAAAAAAATGGAAAGACAAAAACATACAAATTATTTTATCTTCTAGTAAGCACAGCCAAAGTATTGAAATAAAAAATTTATTTTTAGAAATGGATCTTCCTTTATCAGAAATTGAATCTATAGGTGATGTGCGGGACTGCGAAACTCACATAATACAAAAAACAATTAGTAGTAGCTTTATATTAGAAAAAGAAAAATTAGTTTTATTAAAGGCCGAAGAAATTTTAAACTTAAAAACTTATGTCACGCACCACTCTCAAGAAAAATTAAAATTACAATTAAGTTCAATTAGTTTAGATGCATTAAATCAGGGAGATTTAATTACACACATTCAGCACGGAATTGGAAGGTATCTTGGGTTAAAATTTATTAATATTTCGGACCAAGAAATGGAATTTATACACCTAGAGTACAAAGATAAAGAGCGACTTTATATTCCTGTTTATAAAATAAATAATATAAAAAAATATATTGGCAACACTAGTATTTTAGACAAGCTTGGCGGCAACAAATGGAGTAACGCAAAAACACAAGTTACAAAGCGCCTTCAAGATATTTCTTTAGAACTGCTAGAGCTTTATGCAAATAGAAAAAGTATTAAGCGGCCTGCGTTTTTTAAAAGTGGCAAGCTTTATAAAAGTATTGAAGATAGCTTTCCTTATAAAGAAACAAAGGATCAGGCAAAAGCAATTGACAGTGTTTTATCTGATTTTTTAAGTGAAACTCCAATGGACCGGCTAATTTGTGGAGATGTTGGGTTTGGAAAAACAGAAGTCGCAATAAGGGCTTGCGCAAGGGCTATAGAGTGCGGCAAACAAGTTGCTATTTTAGTTCCTACAACTGTTTTGTCTTTTCAGCATCACAAACATTTTAGAGAAAGGCTTAAAAAATTTGGCGTAGAAGTTGAGTCTTTAAATAGATTTGTTCCTCAAAAAAAACAAAAAGATGTGATTGATAAATTAAAAAATGGAAAAATAGATGTTATAATTGGAACACATAAATTATTAAGCTCTAATATAGAATATAAAAAATTAGGATTATTAATTATCGACGAAGAACAAAAGTTTGGTGTAAAGCACAAAGAAAAAATAAAATACATTAAACAAAATATAGACACTTTAACTTTGTCTGCAACTCCAATACCAAGAACATTAAATTTTAGCCTTTTAGGCTTAAAAGATATTAATTTAATTCAAACTCCCCCTCAAAATAGATTATCTATTAGAACTTTTATTAATTCTTATAATAAAAATATTATTAAAGATGCCATTGAACAAGAAATGAAAAGAGATGGTCAGGTCTTTTTTTTAAATAATAAAATTAAAAATATAGAACTTATTAGTTTAGAAATAAAAGAATTAGTCCCCAATGCTAGGGTTGCTTTTGCACACGGGCAAATGCCAGAAAATCAACTTGAACAATCTATGTTAGATTTTGCAAATAATAAAATTGATGTTTTAGTTTGCACTACAATTATTGAATCAGGGCTAGATATACCAAACGCAAATACTTTAATTATTAATAATGCCAATATGTTTGGCCTGTCTCAGCTTTATCAAATTAGGGGCAGGGTTGGTAGATCTAATAATAGGGCTTATTGTTATTTATTAATACCTTCACAAAAAAATATTGACGAAAAAGCTTTAGAAAGATTGTACAGCATTCGCGATAACACTAAATTAGGAAGCGGAATTCAAATAGCACAAAAAGATTTGGAGCTTAGGGGTGCGGGCGATCTTTTGGGTGAAGAGCAATCTGGAACTTTAAATGCTATCGGTTACGAGCTTTATTTAGAATTATTAGAAGAGGCTATTAACAAAGCAAAAGAAAAACAAAATTTAAAAACTAGTGAAAAATATGTTGGTGACACAAAAATGAAATCAGAGCCAGATATTTACTTGCCTTATGCTTGTTTAATACCACAAACATATATTTCTGATATTAGAACAAGATTATATTATTATAAAAAGATTTCTAATATTCAAAATATAAATGACATAGATTTATTAGAAGAAGAATTTAGAAATAATTTTAGCAAACCTCCTGTAGAAATTTATAATTTAATGGGCCTGATACTTATTAAAAATTTTGCAAAAAAAACTGGAATTATTTCTGTTAATTTAAAAAATACTAGTCTAAGTTTAAAGCTTACTAATAATAACCCTTACGCAGAGCATTTAATTAGGTTAATACAAAAACAACCAGATCAATATCAATTAAGTAAAAATAATGTAGTAAAAATAAAAGTAAAAAATACTAAGTGGGAAGTTGTTTATCAGAAGTTACAAG
>JAAGOD010029326.1_pt1 | contig 20369 bp, 22 predicted proteins | sample 8389681 | NCBI WGS metagenome assembly JAAGOD01 (sample SAMN13964374, study PRJNA552185) | sponge metagenome | biome: deep-sea hydrothermal vent fields; feature: spots directly above weak diffusing fluid; material: seawater and sediment | host: Tedaniidae sp. KZ-2020 ... | reverse complement strand
GGAGACTGCCACACCCCCTAACCAACTAGGACCTGCCACACCCCCTAGCCAACTGATATGGAGACTGCCACGCCTCCTAACCAACTCGGACCTGCCACACCCCCTAGCCAACTTCCTGGTATAGAAACTGCTCCTAGACAGATAACTTCCTAGGTAAATAGATGCCTGTCAATCTCCAAGGTATGTACGGAAATTGCTACTTAGCAGGTTGGCTCACCTTCCTGGTATGGCAACAGCCCTAGCTAGCTCCTAGCAAACTCTACGGCTGCTCATATCAGCTGCTCATGTCGTCTTGTGACGGCAGATCACATTTCAAAAGGCTTCAGGCAAAGCAGGATAACAAGGAAAGGGTAATTATTCCCGGAACCAATCACAAGCCAGACTCTTCCTCTGGCTTTCCCTTGCAATTAACATTCCCAACCTGTGTGTCTGTTTACTTGTTGTTGTTTGCTTGTTGTTGTTTACTTGTCGCAGGTTGCTGGGCTGGTGGAGTCACAACAGGGCCACCAGACTGGACATGGGCAAAGGTATGGAGACCACCTTGATGTCCCAGAAACTGTCACTCATACATTATGCACTCTGACCTCATTCTTGGCCATTTCTGGGACCCGAAATCAGTTCACGATCAGATCTTGATCTTTTGCTCTTTCTCTCTGTTTCTAGAGCTCGACTTGGTGTTGGGAGCTCGTGGTTTCCATGTGTCGAATCCTCCTGTCCTGCAGTGCATGCTGATGAAGGCCAGTCTGGACGTCTTCGCACAGACCTCCATGGAGGAGCTCTGCGCAAAGTCGCGCCTCCTCACAGGCTACCTGGAAATGCTCGTTGAGAGGAACTTCACCAAAGACAAGGCAGCTTCACAAGGTATGTACGTACCTGTGTGCGTGTGTAGACAAGGCAGCTTCACAAGGTATGTACGTACCTGTGTGCGTGTGTACGTATCTGTGTACGCAGACAAACCATGTACGTACCTGTGTGCGTGTGTGCAGGCTATTATTAATTTGCCGTGCAAAAATTCCATTCTCTCTGTCCGTTCCGCTTTCAGTAACATTTCACATAGCTACTCAGTATTTCAGGGGCATTTTTTTTTTCTCGCATCATGGTTTACTCCAATAGCTAGCTAGTATTTCAAGATACCGTCTTTAGTCTCATGGTAAAATTAGGCGGTTGTTAAGTAAAGCCTGACAAAGAGACATTCTTTGGATGTGTTCGTTGATGCGTGCATGCACACACATGCACTGCAGGTGCGGACAGGCATGTTGCCATAGTGACGTCCCAGGATCCCCGCCAGAGAGGGTGCCAGCTCTCCCTCCAATTCTCCTGGCCGGTACAGCACATTCATGAGTTCCTCACCCGGAGGGGAGTGGTGGTGAGTTAGCAGCAATGACACACACCTGACCACACTGACACATGAATCTGACCACACTGACACATGGTTGTGTTACACAGTGTGACCTGAGGGAGTCCGCGGTGATGCGAGTGGCCCCCGTCCCCCTGTACAACTCCTTCACTGATGTCCAGAGGTTTTACACTCTGTTAAAGGAAGCCGTGAACAATTCTTGAATAACAATAATTATCTCATTTGAAATGTTAGATGCTTTTTTTGAGTCAAACTCTAAACGAAAATGTATACTCTTGAAGACTGTGTTGTGACTGGTGAAGATTAAATGAAAAACAAACGACTTTGTGTGATTTGTTCATTGTGAGAAAAGTACAGTGAGGTGGGGAGGGATGGAGAAGGCGGGAGAGGGAGGTGGGGAGGGATGGAGGACTACGAGAAGGACAGCTCGCCCTCCAGGTGTATGGCTATCTGGTCCTCAGAGGCCCTCCTGCTGCTGAGCTCCTGCACTGTGTAGAGGAGGCTGTACGTGGACTCCACACTCTCCTGAGCGGGGAGGAACTTCCGGGCCTCCATGCGATCAAAGCTCCCCGTGTTCCTCTCGCTAGCACTCGCATAGGCACTGTCGGCTCTCTCCTCCACCTGCACCGTCACATGCTGCTCCTTCCCGCACTCCAAACTCTCAATCTCGTATGACTGGAGGGTGGGCGGGGCTAAGCTTACGTCCCCTATCTCGGCAGAGGCCCTGTCATTGTTGGAGGGGTGTAGTGGAGACAATGACTCATTTTTTTCCACTTCTGCTTCCTCCTCAATTGTAACAGAGACAGATTCAGGACGTCCCAACTCAGAGCTTAGTTCAGGACAAAGACTTTCAGGACGTTCACCCTCAGGGCTTACATATTCAGGACATGCCACCTCATTGCCTTCAGGACGGACATCCTCAGGAGAGTGTGCTTCATGGTCAGGATGGACCTCGGCAACGACCACAATCTCTGTCTGCGGAGCGGGAGGGAGGAAGGTCACTCGAAAGGGACTTCCAGGGACATGGATGCCAGACCATGTGACCTCCACCGTGTACTCTCCCGAGACGGGGGGACAGTAGCAGACGTGCAGCGTCCTCCTGCTGCTGGGGTCTTGGACAGTGTCGAACTGCAGCTCCCTGGCCGGTGCATGGATACGCATGGCTAACAAACCCCCGCCAGCCTCTGCCGTCTCCACAGTAAACTCCACCCCCTGCCCCGCCTCCCCTCCCTTCACCCCTACACCATGCACACGCACACACTCTGGTTTCGGAGGAGACACCACTTTCAGCGAAAATGGGCTTCCCTTGATGTGGAGTCTGTTCCATTTAATGCTCACCATGTAGTTTCCAGGGATGGTGGGATTCAGAGTACAAGTATAGACCTGCTTCTCGTTGTCGGTCAGAACTGCCACGCCCCTCAATTCCTTCCCTTTGAGTGTCTTGGAAACGACCTCCAAGCTCTCGTCTTCTCCCAGGAGGCACCCACCAGTCTGATGAACTTTGACCTCCACCTGCGCGCCAACTTTGGCCCTCTTTGGAGCATCTTCAAGCTGGAACTGAATCGAGGAGCATTTGACGCGGAATGGAGATCCTGGAATTGGAATCTGCCCCAACCTGGCATCTATGACGTAGTTCCCAGGAGATGGTGGGAAATATCTCACCTCAAACCGCACGTCACTGAGTGCTGTTACATTGGCTTCAGCCTCGCCCCCATCCTCAGCCCCCACTCTGACGTTCAGTTTGCCCTGAGGTGGGGTAGCAACCTGCAGCGTGAAGACATTCCAGCAGTCCACCACGCCTCCCAAAAGCCCCCCCCCCTTCAGCGAGAACTGGCTGGGGTCGTTGAAGATCAGCCGGTAGGGGGAGCCTGGGATGTGTTGCTTGCCGTAGGTGACACTGAGACAGCACACAGACATCTGGCCCGGATCAAGCTCCAATTGGTACAGACTGTCCGATAGCTGTTTCTTTTCCAGCGTAACCACGATTTTAGTGTCGGGATCTTCGGCTGTTGCCTCCAGCTCCCCTAGCCCCGCCCCCACAGTGGAAATTTTTAGCATCAGGTACCCTCCGAGTTCATAATTGGTGGTGCTGTCCACTATCTTGCATTCAGATGGGTTGCAAGAGTCTTCAAACGTGACCGGAAATGGGCTCCCCTCAATCTCCTTGCCTCTGATCTTGACGCTGATGCTGTGTGTCCCCTCCAATAGAGGCAACACTTCACACCTGTGCATACCTTTTGTCCCCTCAATGGGCGTGACATCAATACGAGCAGCTTCAGCGGGAGAGCATTCAATTTCCGGCCCCATGTCAAATTCAGAGCAGTTGAGTCGAAATCGATACGGAACTTGCAGGTGGTAGAGCTTCTGGTGGAGATTTAATCCGTTGCTAGTGATCTTGCTCCTCGGTTTGCGGAACTGCAAGGTGTAGGGGCTGTCCATGATGTGCTGTCCGTTCCAGAGAATGCTGACTTGGTAGTTTCCAGGATGCAATGGCTCCAGGGTGCAAATCTCCACCCCTCTCTCCTCGGGCGACTGTGCGAGGCTGACAGCTACTTTCCCGGGTCCCGAACACGTCACGCTCAGCTCCCCCGGCCCACGGGATCGCTGAAGAGCATTGACAGTGGACACGCGAAACGACACCTCGCCATTAGATTGTCGGAATCGAATGGGCTTCTCGAAGAGGGGCCTGTCTTCGGGAAAGACATGGCACTCCAGAGCTTCCTCAGCACTGAAGTCTGCTAGCATCAAGAAGGGGCAGTTGCCAATCTCTTCCTGGTCAACTGTCACTGTGACCGTGTATGCACCAGCTCCCTTGGGGATGAAACGTAGAGATAGCGACTCCTCGTCAAAGGTGTGATGCTTCGCTGTTGTTTCGCATCTTCCAAAAGGGCCTTCCACGCTGACATCCAGCTCTCCCTTCTCTTTTAGAGGTACAATGAGATTCATGGGTCTCCCTGCGTCAATGACGGCACCTCTCCTTTCAACATGCACATACGAGAGAGCCTCTGCATCAATGAATCGAAGGCAGTAAGGACTGCCAATGACATTCTCTCCTTCGTGGAGGACAGCTAGAGTGTAATCACTTTTCATGTCCAGTTCGGGGGTGAAAGTCACCCAATATTGTCCATGAACCATCCGTTCAACTCTCACTGGATCACTTGAGCATTCTCCTGTCAGCAGGTTAGTGGCACAGCCAGTCACAACAGCCTTCTCAGGTAAACTAAACGAGGTGCTTTCAGAGTCTTCATCTCTCTCCAGAGCACTCTCTGTGACGCTCACCAGCAGCTTGACAACTTGCCCCACTGTCAGGAGGTTGATACAGTCACCATCTTCTGACAGAACACTCTTCACATCAACTCGAGACATGCTTCTTCATTCAGCAGCTTCTAGCTACCTGCTGACTGGTATAATAGCAGTGGTTGTTACCGCTTGTTTGATAGGTAACAACTAGCGCTAATGGAGTCACTAAACTAAGTATGACTATACTGAGCACTGAGGAAATGTAATTAGCAATGCTGAGTTTGCAAACCCCATCCCTAGCAATGCAGAAATGCCAGCAATTACAGCTCCATATACAGCTTACAAAGGGGAGCTTAGCCTGCTTCTATTTTGTGAAGCGGTCTTCTCCAATAATGGTGTAATTGCAAACCAAGCACTACCTACCTGCACTTAAGGGTACTTCGGTACTTTTCTGCAATGTCTATCCAGATCAAATGTCTAAGGGAGTTGCTGGCACTGAATACTATAATTTGTGCATTACACATCACATACACACTGGACACTGATTACCCTGCAAGTGCTGAGTGGGAGTGATGCTGGCAGCCCTACACCACCCACCATGCAAGCAGAGTGAGTCACCACTCACATCATTCCTCCTCTTCTCTTCTTGTCTGCCAATGCCTTGCGGCCATGGTTGGCTCGGCTGGTCTTGTTCTTGTCTTTCAACTGCCTTGCTCTCTTCTCACTTTGACTTGGGCCCGAACTAGATTTGGACGATGAGGGTTTGCTTTCAGTTCTGGGCTCAGATTGGCTGGCTTCTTGGGCTCTTGTAGTTTCAGTTCTGCCAGCCCTTGTTTCAGGGTGACCGGTGCCTGCATTTCCAGGGTTGCTGGTCCTTGCAGTGCTAGTTCTGGGCTTTGCTCCGACTCCTTGAGGCTGCACTGTCCCCTGCACCTGTCCACTTCCAGTGCTGTCCCTGGAAGTGGGCTTGTGCAGCGGGGCATGCTGAGTCACTGTGCCTTCTTCTCTCTGTCTCTCCTCCATGACTCGTCTTTCACCCCCAAAGTGTCTCCCTTCTTGTCTATCTCCTTTCCGAGGGTGACCTTGCCACTGACCCCTCCCCTTGGGCTCTTGACGCTGCTGCCACGATCCCTTCTCTCTGCCTAGGGGAACTTTATCTTTATCCCGACTCTTCTTTTGCTCTTCTGCTTTGAAGTAGTCTCTGACAAACTCTTTTGCTCTTGCTCTTTCATTGCTGACTGAGGAGCCTTGGAGAGGGGGAAGTGTCTCATCCTCCTCTTCATCATCATTAGCCACACCCCTTGCCTTGCCCCCACCAAGGCGCCTGCCGTATAAACCCTTCTGGTTTAGCCTAACACACCAGTGGTAACTCAACGTAAGTAAAGTTAGCGTTACATTGAATTACCTTCGTACAGTGAACATTTCGTCGGTTGCATCATCAGCGGCTCCCACATTTTGTGAGTCGTATGTATCATCATACTCGTCATCGTACAGCAAGTCAAATGTGCTCTTCCCTGGAAAGGTCGCACTCACAGCTGCATCAGTGTCTCCACAGGCCTCCAGCTCCCCTGCCTTCTCCTCACTGACGTAGTCCCAAGGTGTCTCAATCTCGTAGACTCTGTATCTCTCCCTCGTGGCCTTCAAATGGGACTTGTCATCTAATACAGTAGCCACACCCTCAGAATCAAACCTGTAGAGATACAGAATAGTAAATGCACATTCATACACACACACAAACTGCTCACTTTTTGCCAATGTGGATTCGAGATAAGTCCACATCACCTGGTCTCCTGAAAACATCAAATTCGTCATTATCATAGATGCTTTCTCTCGTGTCCAGACTTGGCCATGGCTCCTCGCTTCCCTTGCCGCCAAGAGGGGGAGGAGCAGTGGGTGGGGCTGAGCCAATAGCACTACTCGGGAGGGCAAAGTCCAAGCTCTGTATATGAGGAGGAAGATTTTCTTCAAGGACTCTGCCGATGACAGTCTCCGGGTTGCTGTCGAACTCCCTCAAACACACCTGTAAACAACAAGATTATCACCACCACCACAACAACAACAATCTATCCATCAGACCTCTATGAATCCCTCTCCAAGGTGAGGAAGGAGGTCCTTGACCTGACTTATGAGTGACTGCATGATCCCGTCCCTGTCCCCCACAGCCTTCCCTGTCCCCTCAGCCGAGGGTTCACGCCCCCTGGACGAGGGGTTAAGTTTCCTGGGTGCAGTGTTAGAATCAGGGTTCCTTGTGGGTGGGGCAGTGGGTTCAGAGGCACTAGCATCCATTATCGCAGAGAGCACATAATCAAAGTGTGTCTCCGGACTGAAAAAAAAAAAAACAGGTAAAGGGTCATTACACACAGAGGACTCATGTCCTTACATTTCCGGATGAGCTTTCTGCACTGCCTTCACGTCCTTCACCAGGTTAAAACACTTTTTGTACTCTCTCAGGAAACTATAAACACACCACACAGGCCATCACAACACCTGCGTTTCCATGCCAACCACTTCACACAGACATACTTTCTTTCATTGGCAATGTCCGACACAATGCCAATGAAGTCATCCAGGGAGTTCTTGCTCCTGACACCAGAGGAGTCTCTTTCCTTGGGGGAGATGAAGCAAACTTGAAGTAGCTGGTGAATCAGCCAGGCAAAGTCACTTTTCAGTGCTCGTAGGCTCATTTTGAGGCACTGCTGACTGTGCAATGTTGGTTTATGTGTGCACGTACGTAAGTTTTTTGTGGGAGGGAGAGGAGATGAACAGAACTCCAACTTAACTATGTAGGGTGAGACTAACTTTTCTAGTTTTGACTTCAGCCGTCCCCAGCTCGCCTGTAGTTTCATGACAATTGCTTCATAGAACTCGACAGCCTTAGTGATGAATCCCATTGCCGCTAGAGTGAAGCATGCATGTGGACACACCTCCAAGAAGCTATGAAGGGATCTGGAGAAGTCAGCAAGGAAGAGAACAACCTCAGAAAACTCTGCACAGGAAAGGCTGCATAAAGTAATGAATATCAAATCACCTCAGACCACACCCCTTTCTCCTCCCACCTGAAAGTCTTGTCCAATCGCACTGCCCCCACGGATGCCACAGTCCCTTGAACCTTCAAAGCTTGCCGACTCAGTGTTTCCATGATTACCCCCACCATACCCTTCCAATCCTCCTCATAGTGCGGCTGCTTTTCAAACACGTTAGCCACCATCTTGGTCAGCAGAGGGCGATTGCCGCCCCCATACAGGGCACAAAGGTCAAACAGCTTAGGGATGTCAAAGAGATAGTGCTCGTAGATGATTCTCCCAAATACGTCAGGAGACATGAAGTCATTCTACATTGAGAAAGATATACACCATCTTATCATTCATACTAGTATTCTTATCATGCACACTATAGTACCCATTCCTGCACACTATAGTAAAATATAGTATACTAAGTACTCACTGCATTCTCTTTATGAGTGGACATTCTCAAGAACACCATGAAGACTCTCTTATTAACACTCCTCACTAACTCCTGGGCATCCAGAGGGAGCTGGCTCCCCTTCAGCTTCTCCCACGCCCTGTTACATGACAGTCACATGACAGTCACATGACAGGAAGACTCACCGTGGTCTAGGGGCAAGGGTCAAGTACGAATCCAGACATTGGTGTAGCGATTCATCATACACGACCTACAATAGGGAGAAACTGAAACCCATGTATGCTCATCCCCCGGGTCACATGACCATCACATGACTGGAGCAGCAGCTCACCTGACTCCAGAACCTGTGGTATTCCAACCTGAGGAGCCATTGGAGGTCCTCATCCAACATTTCCATAGACTCCACCCACAGGGGGTCCAGGCCTGCCGAAACTCTCGGAACCCTCGCTCCCCCCTCACCCTGCAAGGGGACAGGGGGAGTGTAGCACAGAAAGTTGACTTCACTGGTCCATTTCCTATCCTGCAAGAAGTCGGAAAGTTAGATGCTTTAATTCTCACTGTTGCTAAGGGAGACTTACTAAGGAGGGGAGCACTTCAGTGAGGCCAGTGGTTGAGTTCACTCTCTCCAGCGTCCTTTCCTCAAGGGGACACTTCCTGGGCACTGAAGAACCAGCTGGAGCACCTCTTTCTTCTGCCATGCTCCCAGGTGCGCGTTAAATGGAGAAGAAGAGTTGTAAAGTAGCCACGCCCCCCCCAAACATTGCATGCATGCACAGTGAAAAAAATAGTTGTGGTCAAATAAAGATGTCCTCCTTCTTTGAGAATTTGAGGCCTAGGAAGTCTCATCGGGAGGATGGCGTGGAGGTGGCCTTCTCTGACACAACCCATAACGTAGAACTGACAGAATTTGGGCGGCTGGATGAAGACCAGACAAACCAGGACCAGGGGAGAGACCAGGAAGAAGAAGCGCTCAGTACTGATCAAGAGATTGGAGACCAAAAGAGTCTCATCCAATCTTCTGAAGATGGTGTGGACAGTGATGGCGTGGTGAGGGAGTATGAGGTGGCTTTGAAGCACCTTGGCTTTGGTTTTTTCCACATTCTCCTGCTGCTGATCAATGGGACTGCTCTGCTATCTGATGCTATCGAGGTCCTCTCCATTTCCTTTGTCCTGCCAGTGCTAAATGACCCTGAGGAGTTTGGTGTGGGGGACTCAGAGGAGGCTGTCCTCAGCTCTATCATCTTTGTGGGCATGCTATTTGGTAGCTATATCTGGGGTAGTTTGGCGGACATTGTTGGGCGTAGGACCACTATTGTCTGCTCCCTCACAGTCAGTGCGATTTTTGGAATATTGTCCGCCTTCTCTCCCTGGTTCTGGCTCTTTGTCTTGTTCAGGTTTTTTAGTGGATTTGGGTGAGAACTTTCAATGACTCTTGATGGTTCTGATGGTTCTGTGGTAACTTTTTATCTCTCTCTCTCTCTGCAGCGTTGGAGGATCACTTCCCGTCATCTTCCCCTACACCTCAGAGTTTATCAGAAACAAGTATCGCGGCCCTTACTTGGGGGTGCAATCAATATTCTGGATGGTTGGACGCCTGCTGTGTGGAGCATTTGCTTGGGCCATCATCCCCAGAGGCAACATTAGCCTCCCCTTGGGGGAGTTCAATTTCCATAGCTGGAGGTTGTTCATAGCTCTTTCTGCCATACCATCTTTGATTGGAGCCTTGATGTATTTCTTGCTACCAGAGAGTCCAAGGTTTCTATTGGAGGTGAGGATTAGTTATATTAGCAATGATTGTGAGGACTATAATACCTTCTCTTTGCAGATCGGTAAGCAGGAGAAAGCAATGAAGGCCCTACGCTTAGCATACAGGATGAACAGGTTTTGTATGACAGAAACCAAAGAGTACCCAGTGAGTAGCTAACTTTGTGTAGCATTGCGTAGACTATCTAAAGATTGCTCATGCAGATTAAGAGCATACTTCTGGAAAATACGAGGAGTGGTGGTAAGAAGAGGATGAAAGCATTCGTGGGGAGAATTAAAGAGGTTCTGTTGAAAGTTGAAGTACAATAGCTGCTACTCTAGCTTAAGTGTCTCTTCATTCTTAGGTCTTACTTCGTACTCGAGACCTGTTCATACGGAAGTACCTGCGAACCACGTCTCTAATGCTGGTTATAATGTTCTGTCTGTCATTTGGGTATGTATGTGCTAGTGAATTAGCATTATAATATCACATGATTAATCACTAATTGCAGGAGCTATGGTGTGACCCTTTGGTTTCCTACCTATGTGGATCAGATCACTACCCAGAAAAATGCGGAGGACTTTGAAGTATTTTGCAACAGAACAATAACTGCTGATTCATACAACGAAAATCTGAAGTCTTTCTGTGGCTGCAGGAATACTATCTTTACTGACATGGATATAAAGGACACACAGTTCAGTGACTTCAGGATGGATGGTGTTGTCTTCAGCAATGTAACCTTCACCAATGTGAGCTTCTCTGCAGTTGTGTTCAATGGAACAGAGTTTAGTGGTGGCTGTCAGTTCAGAGACAGTAAATTTAGCACCTCCTATTTCAATGCAACTTACTTTGAAGACGTCACATTTGATTCAGTGAGCATCGAGTCATCCTTGCTGTGTTTCATGAATGGTTCTGGTATAAGAATAGGCAACTCCACTGCACTGAGTGCAGAAATGTTTGAGCAAGTGGAGAACCAAGACAATGTGAATTGTGAAGATGAAGATTACAAGGATATCGAATGCAAAGCTCCTAAATCTGGTATCTACAGAGATAGTTTCTTCATCACTGCATCAGCACTTCCAGGCAATGTCGCCTCTGCCATTGCCGTTTATTTTCTTCGAAGGAACTACTGGTTGGGTGAGTTGCTCTCAATCTTGACTGTCCACCCTTTTTACAATTATTTATCTCTGCTGTTCTAGCCTTTTCTCTCTTTTCGTCCACCGTGTCCGTCTTCCTTCTTTACGTTTCCAGCTCAGAACTCTTTGTAGTGGTGATGCTGTGCATCTTCACTGCAGTCTCCACTCCTGCTTGGAATGACAGCTCTCTCCTCATTGCGGAGCTCTATCCCACGTACCTGCGGACCACGGCTGCAGGAATCCACCTGCTCATGGCCAGGATTGGTGCGATCATCGGCACCAATCTCTTTGGTTTATTTATTAGGATAAACCCAAGCATACCAATTCTGTTGGTGGCTTGTGTTCTGTTTGTTGGTAGTGTGGTGTCATTGGGACTTCCAAAGACCACGAGAAAGACATTGTTGAAGTGATCAACGTCACAAAGTGATCAATGTCACAACTATTATACCATGTTATTATCATAAGTTCAATTCAATCCCTGATTTCTCAATAAAATGTCTTCCCCACGTCATAGGACTCTTGCCGGCATTGAGCCGAGGTAGCTAGCCTTTCTGACGGTTGAACTCTTGGAGAGCTCCGAAGACTGGAGACAAGTATACCCATGCAATCATAATGTGGGATGTGTGGATGTGCAGCTGCACTAAGAGACAAGATGAATTGCATGTGCATGACATCATCAATAATTATTGTGAAAAAAAATTCAATATTTTTTTCTCCAATTGTTCGAATTGTACATTTCTCCCGTAAACTATTGATTTTGGAAAAGATGAGTGTAAAGGGTAAATGCTGGTCAAGTCAGTGAACTGGATAGAGGAAGAGCTCTGTTTACGACACGAAGTTTGGTTCAAGTGCCGCAAAAGAAGAAATAATAAAGTAAATTCCTAGAAGTTGGTTTCCAGCTGGCGGCTACATCTCCAGCTAGGTCCCCCTGCTAGCTAGACTTCCTCTAGAGCTGTAGCGCTCTGAAATCCTGACTGTTTCCCGAAAAAGAACTGGATGGGAAAGTTAAGATGAGCAATCCCAAGGAACAAACGCGAATGAGAGCTACTTCATTCGCTGATGCCAATGCTTCCGCTAAAGCATCCTCCATTGGAGGGGGAGTCAGGACATTCCGTGAGTTTCCCTGTACTCTACTCTGCTGATAGTAGAGCCACTGAACTGTACAGTGGTAATGTAAAAGGTTTATTTCTTGGCTGGGGTAGGGAGTTGCTAGGTTGAAGTTGGGAAGGGGCTTGAAAGTTGGGGGATGTTGTTTGGAAATTTGTACTTTTCAGCTTCAGTTGGGTAGTGGAATGTTCCTTTGAGATGTACAAACAGACCCTGTTCTAAACAGTGTCACAAGCTTGATCTTTTTGAAGTTGTGGTAGCGTACAACCCCACTGCTTCCTTTGTTTCTGCCTGTATGCTATGTCCATGTTTGTTCATAGTGTACTGGAGACCCCCTCCCAAGTTGAGATACTTCTCTTGGGAAGACATTGGTGTGGTGGGGGGTAGTAGAACCTGTTGGGTTGGTTGGGGGTGAGGAGAAAGCTGGTCTTCCTTTGTTGTTACTCATTCATCCATCCCTTAGGTGTTATGAAGGCTATTGTCTTACACTGACTGGTAACCTAATTCTTGGCTCCAGTGGGTATTGATTTGGGATCTAATCTCTTTGTCATCTGTTAACTCTCATATTACTGGGGGTATTGGGCTTTATTATGTTTCATCCATGTTGTTTGGTGTCATCTGGGACCCTATGGGAACATTCGCCTTGGTCGCCTCTCCCCAGTTTCATTTTTCTAGCACTTCGTGCTTCGGCCCAGTTAGCGAGTTTTGAAGTGGTATTCTCAGCCCCCCCCCATTGTGGCGGCCTTCCGCTTTCGCAGGGCCCCCCAGCTTGTGATGTCCAATGTGCTAAATAGCCGATGATCTGGTGTCCAAATGAACACTGGCGCTCCCAACTGACCTTCCCAGGGCCGAGTCCTTCGCTTCCCAGGGCCGAGTCCTTCGGGGCAGGCCCAGGAGCGGGTCCTGATTGGATGGAAGGGCCGTAATGGAGCCCTAAGTTGCATTTCTGCTAGTTTTGAGATCACCGTGACAGATCTGTTTTCCAGTAAAGTAACTTACCACACAATGCCCAGCTAGTTTCACTACTCCCTGTTTTCAAAACTGTCCAGACTTTCCCGGAATTTTTGGGGTACTTTTAGCTTGAAAAAAAATCCACCCCGCCTAGTTAAAACTTCTTTCATAGTTCACAAATAAACTGCTTGTCATAGCTACTTCCATTTGGTCTGGTGTCCCTCCTCATCTTTAGTAATTTCAGGTTTCACTTTAGAGAACTGTTCCTGAAAGTGAGTGTGGTTGCTTTGTGAGCTGAATCAAAAGGAAAAGTTCCCAGTGAGATAACTGCCTTACCTGGTGGAGTTGGTGATCTCATTCAGATACTGGCCTGTGTTAGAATCTGTGGGGGTTAGCTGGAGGAAGTATTGGTGGAGGGAGAGTGATAGAGACTTCACCACTGTATGCTGCAGTGAGGTCTGAATATATTCAGCAGGTAGCCCCTCCCTTCTCCTGTCCTGTGGCATTCACTGCCGGGCATTATGCTCACAGCATAAAGGTCAGTGCTGCTGTGTTTGAATATGGAGATATACCATCTGGGCCTGAACAAAAGGAGTGTGTGTTTAGGGAAGGCCATGACCTTACAAAGTGTCCATCTGTGTGTGTTGAAAAGCCCCAGTTGATGCTGCTAGCCTGCATGTTGATCCTGCCTAGGAATGGAATGGAATGGCCAGTATATTTGGTTGGGCTGGGCTGGAAATGGATAGTTCTGCTGTATTGCCAAATCAGTCCAGTATCTACCAGACACCATAGCCAAGATGTCACTAATTACTCAGAGTTGCTTCAATAAGATTTTTATGACATTTGAGTGATGATGTAACCGTCACACTTGGAGCTTATGAGAAAGACCCCAAATGTGACATTTGACAGTTGATATTTCGGATCAGCCATAAAGTATTGACTGACTCAATATTGAGTCAAAATAGTCAATATCTGGGCACATCATGAGCCCCCTGATGTAATACCACCTCTCCATGCATGTGAACGTATGTACATGTGCTTTCCCAGGTGACAGCAATGGCCACAAGGTTCACAGTGCCATGGCCACCCTGGGCCCTCCTCCAGACAGACAGCAAGAGATCATGTACACAGGACTCAAAATTATCGGCAACGGGTCATTTGGGGTGGTCTATCAGGCCAAACTGGTGGAAACCAACGAGCCGGTGGCCATCAAGAAGGTGCTGCAGGACAAGCGGTTCAAGAACAGAGAGTTGCAGATCATGAGGAGATTGGATCACTGCAACATCATACGGCTCCAGTACTTCTTCTATTCAGCGGGAGACAAGGTCCGATTTCTCTAGCCGTGACTCTTAGGGACTAGACCGATATTCACGACTCCCGAAATTGGGAGGGGGTTGTTAGTTTCTTAAGGCAGGGGACCTCTTAAAACACCACCTTTTAAGCCTTTGGGGTCACCATGCCACGCCCATTCTGTAGGTGGGGCTATGTATATAGGGGGTATGAATATCATTCTCCCATGATTTCACTCTGTTTTGATGTCCGGATGATACTTACTCCCAATCCTGCATATTTGTGGAACTCTGCAGAAAGATGAGGTGTACTTGAATCTGGTGTTGGACTATGTCCCTGAGACGGTGTACAGAGTCATACGCCACCACAGCAAAGCCAAGCAAATCATGCCCGTACTCTACACAAAGGTTCGCTCACATACGACCCCCTAAGAGCTGGCTAATATGGACTAGTGTCTCTCCGACACCACAAGGTTTCTTGCCCTAATGGTCCGTAATGGTCTTCCTGAACCCATTAATAGTAATAGTAAATTGAGCACCTTTTACTAGCCCATTATAGTACTAGTGAGGGGGTGAATTGAGTAATTGTGTCTTCCCCTGCAGCTCTACATGTACCAGTTGTTCCGCTCGTTAGCCTACATCCATGCCAATGGAGTCTGCCATAGAGACATCAAACCCCAGAACCTCCTGCTCAACCCTGAAACCGGAGTCCTCAAACTCTGCGACTTTGGAAGGTATGGACATCACAGTGCAAAAAAGGTCGTTTGTGGTGGGCATTAATTAGAGTTTCCTCGGACTTTGTGCAGTGCAAAGATGCTGGTGAAAGGGGAGCCGAATGTCTCCTACATCTGCTCGCGCTACTACAGAGCACCCGAGCTGATATTTGGAGCCACTGACTACACTTGTGATATAGGTACGGATGTACAAAGCATGGAAGCTCCCTCTAATTGAGTGGACTCCTTTAATCATCTGGCGGCTAATTTGGACCCCTGGGGAGTAGCTCTCCCCTTGAAGTAGGCCACTCCCTAATTAGGGCTGTGCTGGATTGGGGGTAGTCCACCACATGTGTGTGCAGTCTCTATGGCTTTGCTAGTGTTTCCCTCTAATTGGTGGAGGTTGCAGGCATGCCGCTAGTCGGGCTGTTGGACACTGATTACCATGGAATTTCTACAATATTTATAACTGTTATGTGAGAGGAAACCTTTCCTGTGTAGTCAGAACCATGTGTAACACTGTGTATGTCGGAACCATGTGTAGCCATGTGTAACACGTGTAGCAGAGAGTCGTGTAGTGGAACCACTAATGTACTCGTCCTGAGCTATACTCGTCCGGAAATCATAGAGTGTAGAGCATTCTGATGGTCCTACTGTAGAGTATATTGGGGATGCCGAAAGAGTCAGAAGTCCAGCATTAAAATACTTTCTTCCTTATAAAGTCATGCTGATTTGAGGTTTCGCAATCCCTAGACATGGCAAAAATAATGGACTGAAGTGCTTTCGTACAACTCAATTATAATGGGAGTAGCCCCTGTTTGTTACCAGGCACAATTGGCCAGTAGGCCTTGTTACTTGGTTCAGCTGACACTTGAGTAGGCATATTATGTTCGTGTATTTACCGCAACACTGTCTGTGAAGTTCTTTGACGGAGTATGACTCTAATCGGTTTTGCTGACTTTGCAGATATCTGGAGTGCTGGCTGCGTGTTTGCCGAGCTGTTGCTGGGGCAACCCATCTTCCCGGGGGACAGCGGGGTCGACCAACTGGTAGAGATCATCAAAGTCCTGGGCACACCGACCAAGGAGCAGATCAGAAAGATGAACTCCAATTACACGGAGTTCAAATTCCCGCAGATCAAAGCGCACCCGTGGAATAAGGTATGGGAAACACAATCGGATGCTCTGAAATCTCCGGAGTTGGATCAGAAGGAGTGTGGGACATTGCAATTTGGGCTGTCTGTATTGGAATGTGCTGATGTACCAGGAAACTGCCCCCTGTCTAGTAAACACAGCCTTCTGATGTGGTCTTTCAGGTCATACCAGTGAAAAGAAGCACACAAGACTGTTGTGGCCTTGAAGGCCCACAAAAGTTTAGCAGAGTACTATATTCCCATGCGCAGTGAGCTGAGTGCTTGATGCGTTTGTGACACTGTTTCATCATCCTGTTGCTGTTTCTCTGTAGGTGTTTCGTGCTCGCACACCCCCTGAATCCATCGAGCTGGTGAGTCGGCTGCTTGAGTACACCCCTTCCTCTCGCATCTCCCCCATGGACGCCTGCGCACATGCCTTCTTCCAGGAGCTGCGGACACCCGGGGTGAGGATGCCCAACGGCAGGGAGTTCCCCTCTCTATTCAACTTCACGCAACAAGGTAAACGATACGATGAACTCCCTCACACATGACAATCCTTGAGTGGGCCAAACACTCTTTGTTGATTGAGGTGAAGACCCAAATAAACGTATGTTCGGCTTACAGAGGGACTCACAATACTGTTCAAAATTTTGAATACAAAGTTTAAGTTTTTGACACTTTTTCTTTAGAATTGGCAATTCGTCCTTCGCTTCACTCTGTCTTGGTCCCCGCCCACATTAGTAAATCCTCCTCCTCCTCCTCCACCGCAGCTACTGCTGCTACCGCGGCAACCAGTGGCCCCCAGACCCAGCAGGGGGGAGCCTCTACCTCCTCTGCTGGAACCTCAGGGCAAGCACAAAGCACCTCAGATGTCCCGCCCCCCTCCAACCACTAGCTCCTGCCCCGCCCACCCCCATGTTATGTCTGCACTCAAAGAACATGGGCTGAATGGTATGGGGTTTGTGTAGTCCTGTAATCCCATGCATGCACTGCAACTGAATAAACTGCTGGTCCACTGTCCGCACACATGGTCCCGGCTCAGTCATATCGTAGCTAGCTAGTCATGCACGTTATAATACACATGCTCTCCGTTTTAACTTTTTTTTCTCTCACTGCCTGCACTTGCTTATAATTTTCTCTCCCACCGATGTGTGCGTGTGTGTACGAGTGTTGTAGTCTGTCATACTGTACTGCATGTTGCCCTACCTGGTCAAGATCACCTTGCAGATATCCCTTTCTACTCAATGTGTACTCTAAATAATGCACACTTTACCTTTTGTTGTTCAGCCAGCTCCTTCTCTTTTTGTTTTTTTTCTTCCATGATACTAAGATTGTTCTGATTTTTATTAAAGCTTTCTGTACACTGCTAAAAATGTGAACCTTCTCAATGCGTTGTACGAAGAATAATTTGGCACATTTCAAGGAGCCATTTTAGGGTGGCAGATAGCTGCACCTGTTTGACATGGCACAGCCATTGAGTCTGACAAGATAATGTAATTAGAACTTGGCCCCTGGAATAAACTACTCTGGCATCTGGATCAATCAAAGGTCACAACTTGAACTTTGAACTCTGTCCTCACACCATAGATAAAGGTGTGGCCATCCTTTATCTATGGCCACACCCACTTAAGGTCTGAAAAGATGGCTGAGGATGTGTTTGTGGACAGGTGCTACCAGCTGGAAGATTCAGATGATTCTCTGCCGTTCCTCAAACTCTCCATCACTAGTTTCTCTACTGCCACGCCCACACTGCGAGCCTTGGCAAGCTCCGCCCATGTGAAGGAGGCGTGGCTGGCCTTTGCAGAGGGGGACGAGGGGGTGGGGCTGCTGTGCAGAGAAGTGCTCCTTCTAAACCCATCCCTGGAACGCCTCAGGCTGGACCTCAAGGAGTGTTCTGATGATGGAATCAAGGAAGTAGCTGAAGTGATAAGAAACAAGAGTACTCTGAAGCAGCTTTCCCTTCTCTTGAACAATGTTGGAGAGGAAGGGGCATGTCACCTCTCCAGAGCTCTGGAGGCTTCTAATTTAGAGGAGTTCTCCATTTATGCAACTCAGCTTGATCTCCATGACAGGTGTATAGGAGATGTGGGTGTGGCTGCTATCAGCGAGGCTCTGGGAAGAAACAGGTCTCTCAAATCGCTCTCCATTGCACAGAATGGAGTGACCAGCACGGGTTTAAAGTCCATCACCAGCATGCTAGATGGAAACCACAACATCACCTCACTGGATCTCCACAGTAACCGTATCAACAGTGAGGGAGTGGCAGTGTTGGCCACCAGCCACCTTACCTCACCAAGCTGTGATTTAGAGACTCTCATTCTGGCTGGAAACCATGACATTGGAAACGACGGAGCAAAGTCGATTGCACTGTCACTATGTTCCAATTCGTCTCTGAAGATCCTTGGCCTGCAGTCATGTGGGATAGGGGGGAAGGGGGCGGAGAGATTTGCCACCACACTCAGCCAGAATCACACCCTGAGGGAACTCAATCTCTGTGGAAATGTGACCATTGGAGACAATGCAGTTGAGCTCATAGCCAGAGGACTGAGAGAGAACACAGCCCTCCACAAACTAGACCTCTCATCCTGTGGTGTGAAAGATGAGGGGTGTGCTTACCTTGCGGATGCACTGATGGAAAACCAGACCCTCTCTGCGCTGCTACTCCACAAGAATGAAATCGGTGATGGAGGACTCATAGCTCTTTCCGAAACTCTCAGCAAAAGATCGTGAGACTTGCCAATACTTCATAATCTCGTGTCAGACTTTTTTCTTCTTTTGCTTCAGGTTTCTAACCTCACTAGTGCTGACTGAGAATCGGTTTGGAGAGAAGGGGACGACAGCGCTCCTTCAGTGTCTTCAACACAACACTTCCCTCACCAACCTTGCTCACGACACGCCCACAGTGGGCGGAGCTAGGAGTAGTGGGGGCTTTGTGGGGGTCCTCGTGGCCAAGAATAAGCAGCTACAGCACTATCGGAGGATGGCAGCAGAGCTTAAGAAGAAAAACAGCCAGCTAATGAAAGAACTTGAAGAAACAAAACGCTAGTTCAAAAAACTGCATTTGACATCCATCTAAAATGACAATCACATTTGCTCACTCATCACCTTTAGGGGCACGAGTGTAGATCTTCTGTGCGTGATGTTTGAGTACAACCTTGATCAGACCTTTCGACTCAAGTTCATCCAGGGCTTTGCGAGCAAGTGAAGCTCTCACTTTTAGCCTCTCACATACCACAGCTGGTGTGATGAGCTTGTAGCTGGGCACCTCCTTCAGCAGTTTGTCGTAAGTAGCTTGGTCAAACAGAGCAAGATTATTCAGCTTATCACGCACTTTGCCTTTAGACCACTTCTACTGGGACAAGGGGGGGGAGGAGAGAGAGAGAGAGAAATGGTGTGCATTATTTAGAAAAATATCCCTTGCGTACTCGTGAACACTTCAGGCAATTTACCAGCATTATGACACATACCCAGTCCCAGTAAATGACCCAGCACAAATGCCCTTACCTTCTTCTTTGCCTTGCCACTACCAGCAGGTTTAGCACTCTTCTTGGGCTGCTGCTTCGTTGTCTTCTGAGGAGCCTTCGGCTTCTGCTTGGGCGGCTGTAAGTGAAAGATAGATTCAGTAGCAGGAGGAGAGGCTCTATTTGGGCCCCTAGGAGGTGAACATGAACCTTGAGACAAACACTTACCATCTTGGTTGGCAGCTTCTTCACACCAAAAACCAGAACACGTGCTTCTTGAGCATGCGCATTAAAACCAACGGGTGGGTGTGGCACATAGACAAAAACTCTCTCTTCTCTCTCTGATCATGTCTGCAGAATTCACGAAAGCAGCTGAAGACATCAAGAAACTGACTGAGCGCCCCACGGACCAGGAGCTGCTGGATCTGTACGGCTACTACAAGCAGGCCACGGTAGGGGACATCAACATTGCCAGACCTGGTATGCTGAGCCTGGACCTGAAGGGCAAGGCCAAATGGGACAACTGGAACAGCAGGAAGGGAATGAGCAAGGAGGAAGCCGAACAGAAATACGTTGAGATGGCAAAAGGATTGTTGGAGAAATTATCGACGTAATTAATTCACTGATCATGCCCAAATTTGGACGTTTGTAGCTAGATCAGCTTTCTCTGTGCAACTATTTTTGACAGGTCTTGTTTAATAATTTAATGCACCACACTGCAATTATTGATAATTTTAACTTCAAAACTCGGCAAGATTTTGACCAAGCTTTGGCTGAAAAAATCAATCAATTTAGTCCAAAACTAATTATTCTGGC
>JAAGOD010074246.1_pt1 | contig 20416 bp, 14 predicted proteins | sample 8389681 | NCBI WGS metagenome assembly JAAGOD01 (sample SAMN13964374, study PRJNA552185) | sponge metagenome | biome: deep-sea hydrothermal vent fields; feature: spots directly above weak diffusing fluid; material: seawater and sediment | host: Tedaniidae sp. KZ-2020 ... | reverse complement strand
TTAAAACCTAAAACCTAAAACCTAAAACCTACTTAAGAAACCTTAATAGACAAAAATTTTCTTTTTCCTATTTTTAAAACAAAATTTTTACCACTAATTAAATTTATTTGCATTTTTGCATCTGTTATTTTATTAGTATCTTCTCCAACAATAAACGACACCCCTCCACCTTCAATTAATCTACGCGCTTCTGATTTAGAATCTACCAATTTAGTAGAAACAATAAAATCCACTACTAGCAAATTGTTAACAGGCTTGTAAAGTTTTTCTAAAATATCATCTGGTAATAATTTTTTTGCAAAAATTTTATCAAATTCTAATCTTGATTTTTCGGCTTCTTTTTTAGAATAAAAACAGCTAACAAAAAATTGGGCTAAATCTAATTTTGCGTTTTTAGGATGTTTTTTTCCGCTACTTAAATCTTGTTTTAAACTTTCTAAATCTTTTGTTGTTAAATCACTAAGAAGCTCGTAATAACGAATCATTAATTTATCAGAAAGCCGCATTGTTTTGCCAAAAATATCTATAGCTTTATCCTCTAAAGCAATATAATTGTCATAACTTTTTGACATTTTTTTAACTCCATCTAAACCCTCAAGCAATGGGAGGCTTATTACAACTTGAGGCTCTTGCTTAAATATTTTTTGTAAATGCCTTCCAACTAATAAGTTAAATATTTGATCAGTGCCACCTAATTCTACATCTGCTTTAATTGCAACAGAGTCGTATCCTTGAACAAGCGGATACATAAATTCATGCAAACTAATAGATTGGTTAGAGCTAAATCTTTTTTGAAAATCGTCTCGCTCTAACATTCTTGCAACTGTATAGTGACTTTGTAATTTTAAAATATCTTGAAAAGAAAGTTTAGACAGCCATTGCGAATTATATTTTAAATCTGTTTTACTTTTATCTAAAATTTTAAAAGCTTGTGTTGCGTAAGTTTTTGCGTTTTGTTTTATTTCTTTTTCTGTTATAAGAGGTCTTGTTTCGTCGCGTCCGGAGGGGTCGCCAATTAAACTTGTAAAATCTCCAACTAAAAATATAACTTTATGTCCAAAATTTTGAAATTGCTTTAATTTATTTAATAAAACAGCATGGCCTAAATGTAAATCGGGCCTTGAAGGATCAAATCCTGCTTTAATTATTAATGGTTTTTTTTCGTCGTAACTTTTAACTAATTTTTTTAATAAATTATCTTCTGAGATAACCTGACTAACGCCTTTTAATAATTCTTTTAGTTGAGCTTCTGGTTTTAACAAAACTTCTCCCTTTATTGTCTCAATAAATTATTGAGCGTAACCAATAACTCTAATCTCTCTAAGAACATTAACTGTAACCTGTCCATGCGAAGACATTTCTCTTTCAATTTTTTTAGAAATATCAGAGCTTAACATTTGTGCTTGTTTGTCAGTCACCTGCCCTCCGTCTACAATTACTCTTACCTCTTTACCAACTTGCAAAGCATAAGTTTTTAAAACTCCAGCAAAACTGTTTCCAATAGATTCTAAATCTTCTAATCTAGAAATATAACCAGCAATAGATGCACTTCTTGCACCTGGTCTTGCTTGAGATAATTTATTAGCAGCTTGCACAATATTACCCATTAAAGTTTTGCTATCTTCTTTTTCGTGATTAGCAATTGCCTCACAAATATGAGATTTTTCGTTATATTTTTTTGCAAGCTTTGCCCCAACTTCTGCATGGTCGCCCTCTATTGTATAATCTACAGCTAATCCAATATCATGTAACAAGCCTGCTCTTTTTGCAGATTTTACACTTACGCCTAACTCTTCAGCTAATAATCCAGAAATATAAGAAACTTCAATGCTGTGTTCATATAAATTTTGAGAACCTCGTGTTCTAAATTTTAATTGTCCAAGTAAGTTGCTTAATTCGTGATGCAAACCATAAACTCCAACTTCAAAACAAGCTTTTTCGCCTAAGTCTTTAATGTGAGAAAATAATTCGGCCTTAACTTTAGCAACTACTTCTTCAATTCTTGCAGGATGAACTCTTCCGTCTTCCATTAATTTTGCTAAAGTTTGTTTTGCAACTTCTCTTCTTACTGGATCAAAACATGAAATCACTACAGAGCCTGGTGTTTCATCAACTATAATATCTACTCCACAAGCTGCTTCAAAAGTTCTAATATTTCGACCTTCTTTTCCGATAATTCTTCCCTTCATGTCTTCGTTAGGTAAATCAATAATACTTACTGTTCTTTCTGAAGAAATTTCGCTGGCGTAACGAGCAATTGCTTGGCTTAAAATAATTTTTGCTTGATCGTTTGCTGTTTTTTTAACATTTTCTTCAATTTGTAAAGCCATTGGAGCTAATTCTTTTTCTACCTCTAGTCTTAAAGATTCTTTTAGCTCTTCTTTTACTTGCTCCTGACTCATTCCAGCAATGCTTTCAAGTTTTGACTTTAATTGTTCTTTTTCTTTTATAGTTTGTTTTTCTAAACCATCTAATCTTTCTGAGTGACGATTTAATTGGTCTTCTTTGTCTTTTAATTCTGATATTTTTTCATCAATAGCTTCTTCGTCAGATTTAAAAGAATTTAATTGTTTTTTTTCAAAATTTTCAAACTCTCTTTCTTTTTTGTCTATGTCTGATTGTCGTTTTTTAATATCTGATTGCATTTGATTATAAGCTTTTGACTCATAATCTTTTAATTTAATATCAGATAATTTTTGCATTTTTGCAGCTTTAGATTTAGCTCTGTTTATAATACGATCAACTTCTTTATCTACTGATCTTTTTTTCTTAATGTCTAGTAGCTTTATTTTTGCTTTATACAACAAAAAAGCAATTCCATAACCAATAGCAAAACTGACTACAATAAATATTATATTTTCCATTTTTTATTCCTTAATTTTTAACGAGTTTGTATTTTGTAAAATGCATTTGTCTGTAACAATAAAATCCATAGCTATGTCGTGACTTTCTTTTGGAAGCCTGTCTTTAAAAATATAATCACTAAAACTTATTCCAATTTTAATTCCTAAATAATTTTTTAAAAATTTATCATAAAAACCACCACCAAAACCTAGTCGCATAAAATTTTTATCAAATGCCACTCCAGGGATTAGTAACAGCTTAGGGATAAAGCTTTCTTTTTTTAACTTAGGCTCAAAAATACCTAAATTACTTTTAGACCAATATTTTAAATTATTTATATTATCATCTGTTAAAGATTCTTTGGAGGTGTTGTGAAAATTTAAAACATTTTTGTCTACTTTTGGAAATCCGCAAGAGTAAGGCAAAGATTTATAAAAACCCTCTAAAGGAACTTCTCCTTTTAAAGAGCGGTACCCGCCAATAGACATATTGTTTATGTTTTTAGAGTTAATATTTGTTAATAACTGATTTAAAAAAACTATTAGGTTTTCTTTTTTTGTAATAAAATTTTTATCGCCATCTGCTTTTGCAATTTTTTTACGCTTTAATAAAAAAGAACTTCTAATTATATTTTTTTGTACAGCCTGTTCTGTTGTTTTCACGATGCACCTTATTATAACTTCTCTACAAAAAACTTTATAAACTTAAGCTAGCAAAAGCTTGTTTTATAAAGTTTGAGAAGATTCTAAGGTTGAAAAAATTTTCTGAGCTTTTTTCTCTAAATTTCCAAGAGAGCTAGTTGCCTGTTTTTTTGTTTCAAATAATTCTTCGGTTAGCGACAAGCTAATTAAAATCATTGCGTTTTGAAAAGAGATACCTGGGCTTGCCTTTGATAATTCTCTAAACTTTTTATTTATAAACTTTACAATATTTTGGACTTCCTCTTTAGTTTTAGAGGACTTAATATTAACTGCTTGTTTACCAACTCTAATTTCATGTATGCCTGTTTGCATAAAACCTCGGAATTATTTTTTAATTTTTTCAATCCTTAATTCAATTTTTAAACTTAACTATCTTCTTTAAAGATAGAAGAGGGAGAGCTATATGTCAAAATTTAATTTTTTGTATAATATTTTGAGCATAAATAAGATTTAACAGCTTTGATCTATTATGCGGTGCAATATTTATATTAACATTGCCAGAGGATATGCTTTGCCATTTTGGAAAAATAATTTCTTTTTTATCAATTAAATTAATTATTTGTAAATATACTTTTAAGTAGATTTTTAAATTATTTATTAATTCACTTAAAAACAAATTATCATTGTCAATTATGCATTTAATACATTCATAGGTCTCTTTGCTAGGGCTCATTAAATCTATAAACTCATAATAGACTTTAAATTTTTTACTATCAATATCATGGTCTGTTATTTTATTGAGATCTTCTGTTTTAGACAAATTTTTTGAATTTAAAAAAAGTAAATCTGTTAAATAATTATGCAGATCACTGTTTTTTAAAAAATCTGTTAAACAAAAACAATGCAATTTAGATAGCCGATTTAAAAAATCTTTTAAAAGTTGCACTTCTGTTTTTGTAAATTTTAAATTTTTTAAATCTTCTATAAAAAGCAAAGCTTGTTTGCAAGGCAACCCTAAAGACTGTTTAAAAGATTTATTAATTATTAAACTTAAAATTAAAAAATAAAACTCTAAATTAAAATTTTGCTTTAATAAATATTTACTAGTATCTAATTTTATTAAACTTTTTTGAATGTCTAGATAATTAAAATTTTGTAAAATAATTTTTAATAAAGATTTTTCTTGTAATATATTTAAGCCTTTTACAGCATCTTTAAAAATAATTTTTTTAAATTCTTGTCCAATCCTTTCTTTGGATACTGTTTTTAACAAACTTTGATGTTCTAAAATTGCTGCATCTGTTTGTTTGTCTATTTTAAAATTTAATTCAACTGAAAACCTAACTGCCCTAAGTAATCTTAAATGGTCTTCTTTAAATCTTTGGGAGGCTTGCCCAACAGTTTTAATAACTTTTTTTTTTAAATCTTCTTGTCCATTATAAAAATCTAATATTTTTTTAGTCTGTAAATTATAAAACAAAGCATTAATGCTAAAGTCTCGTCTTGCAGCGTCTTCTTTAATGCTTCCTGGCGTAACTTTGTCAGGCCGTCTTCCATCTGTATATTGTCCGTCTTTGCGAAAACTACTTAGCTCAATTTGAAAATTTTTATTTTTAGAATCTTTATAAGGCAAAATAATCACACTAAATTGAGTGGCAATAGTTAAAGCTTCTGGAAAAATTTTTATTAAACTTTCTATGCTGGCGTCAGTTACCATGTCAAAGTCTTTTGGCTGTCTTTTTAAAAGAAAATCTCTTACACAGCCTCCAACAGCAAATGCCAAAAAGCCGTTATTGTGTAAGAGGTCTGCTACTTTTAAAACTTTTTTCCATTGAGGGCAATTTTTAAAGTGGCTGTGCATAATTTTATATTGTAGGACTTTGACAATTTAATCAACTCTAGTAATTATAAGCTAGTTAACAAAAGTCAGTTAGCAAAAGTCGTTAACTGTAAGTCAGTTAGCAAAAAAATAAACTAATTTTACAAGGAAGCATATATGTCTTTTACAATTAACAAACTGCCATTTGAAAAAAACGCACTCGAGCCTCACATTTCTTCAGAAACTTTAGATTATCATTACGACAAACATCACCAAGCTTATTTAACAAAATTAAATGACGCCGTTAAAGGAACTGATTTAGAAAATAAATCTTTAGAAGAACTTATCACAAGTCAAAAAGCTGGAATTTTTAACAATGCAGCTCAGGTATGGAATCATAGTTTTTATTGGAACTGTTTAAGCCCTCAAGGTGGCGGCCAAGCTTCTGGAAAAATTAAAGAACTTATAGAAAAAAAATGGGACTCTTTTGATAACTTTAAAGAAGCTTTTAGCACAGCTTGTGCTACAAATTTTGGTTCTGGCTGGACATGGCTTGTTCAAAATTCTGACGGCAACATAGAAATTTTATCAACTAGCAATGCAGGGTCTCCGTTAACAAGTAATCAAACCCCACTTTTAACTTGTGATGTGTGGGAGCATGCTTATTATGTTGATTATAGAAATGCCCGCCCAAAATATATTCAAGCTTTTTGGAATTTAGTAAATTGGGATTTTGTAAATAGTAATTTAAAATAAACTTTATTTTTAAAGCAAAAAATGCAAAAAAGCCTTAGTTTATTTTCTTATCCAGACGACGAAGGAATTAAAATTAACAATGGACGCGTTGGAGCAAGCCTTGCTCCAGCAGTTATTTGCCAGTTATTACAAAAAAGCAAAAAAGATTTTTGGCCATCTAATGTTTCTTTTACAGACAAAGGTTTTTTAAATACAAAAGATTTAAATTTAAAAGCTAAACATGATTCTGCAATAAAATCTGCCTCACAACTAATTAAAGATTATGATTATAATATTTTTATTGGAGGTGGGCATGACTATGCTTACCCAGATGGAATTGGGTTTTTAGATTACTATAAAAACAATAAATCTAATACAGAAAAACCATTAATATTAAACATTGATGCGCATTTAGATGTTAGGCCAACTGATAATGGATTTAATAGTGGCACTCCTTTTTACAGATTACTTTCAGAGCGCAAAAAAGAATTTGAATTTTGGGAAATAGGAATACAAAAGCAATGCAACACTAAAGAACATTGGGAGTGGTGCTTGTCACAACAAGGAAATATTATTAGTAACGACGAATTATTATTACACTCCCCCTCTTGGTCAAAATATGTGTTAAATAAATTAAATTTAGATTCTGTAACTGGCAGACCAGTTTATTTAAGCATAGATATTGACGCATTTTCTTCAAGCTACGCTATGGGTTGTAGTCAGTCTTGGCCTTTAGGATTAATACCTCATGAATTTTTTTTATTTTTAAATTTGTTAATGAAAAATAGTCATGTAAAATTAATTGGAATTTATGAAGTATCCCCTCCCCTTGATCAAGATAATAAAACAAGTAATTTGGCAGTACAAATTATTCACCACTTTGCACAAGCTTTAAAATAATATATAATTATAAAAACAAAAAGGTTTAAAGTAATGGAAAAAATACAACCAGTTAGAGGAACAAAAGATTTACTTCCTTTAGAGCAAAGTATTCATCGTTATATTATTGATACTGCATTAAACACAGCAAAACTTTATAACTTTAAAGAAGTTAGCACTCCTATTATGGAGTTTAGCCAAGTTTTTAAAAGAACTTTGGGAGATTCTTCTGATATTGTAAATAAAGAAATGTACACTTTTTTAGATCGTAAAGAAAAAGAATTAACATTAAGACCAGAAGGCACAGCTGGTATTGTGCGTGCAATTTTATCAGAGGGTTTGTTAAAAGATTTACCATTAAAATATTTTTATCAAGGTGCTATGTTTCGCTACGAACGACCTCAAAAAGGAAGGCAAAGGCAGTTTCATCAAATTGGGGTAGAGCATATTTCTGTAGAAAAATCTCCACAAGCTGACGCAGAAATTATTGCACAAGCTAAATTATTTTTATCTAATTTGTTAAAAGACAGTGCAGATAATATTATTTTAGAAATTAATTCTTTAGGAAGTTATAAAGATAGAGAAAATTATATTAAAGAACTAAAAATTTATTTAGAAAAACATAAAAATAAATTAAGTGATGATAGTGTAAATCGCTTAGAAACCAATCCATTAAGAATTTTAGATTCTAAGTCTAAACAAGATCAAGAAGTTGTAGCTAATGTGCCGAGTATTACAGATTTTTTATCATCAGAGTCTAAAGAATATTTTAATCAAGTAAAAAATATATTAAATAGCTTTAATATTAAATTTACAGAAAACCCTAAGCTAGTAAGAGGCTTAGATTATTATAGTCATAGTATTTTTGAATTTAAAAGTGACTTGCTTGGGTCTCAATCCACCCTGCTTGGTGGAGGAAGATATGACAGATTAATGTCTTTAATGGGAGGCCCTGATTATTCTGGTGTGGGATGGGCTGCCGGCATAGAAAGATTAAGCTTAATTATTAAAGAAGATGTTTTGTTAACTAAAAGCATAGAGCAAAATATTACTTTGGCTTTGTTGCCAGTTAGCAAAGAGGAAGAAAGTTTTTGCCTGCAATTAGCGCAAAATTTAAGAAAAGATAATGTTTCAGTTGAAATTATTACTCAAGGCAATATTAGTAAAAAAATAAAAAAAGCCTTAAGAATAAAAAGCTTATACAATATTCTTATAGGGCAAGAAGAGATAAAATCAAAAACTTGTATTGTAAAAACTAGTGCAAATAAAAAAGAAGACAAAGTAAATATATCTGATCTAAGCTCTTTTTTTAAATAATCTATTTTTAAAGTATAAATTATTAAGCATAATTGCTTTTTTAAATCCTAACTTGCTGTGTTATTTTTAATATTTAACTTTGCTTTAGTCTAGTATTTTAAGCTAGTCTGTTTATGTAAATATTAGGCCATAGCCTTTAAATAAATTACCAACAAACAACAGGGAGAATTAATGTCAAAAATACTACTGGGTTTAATTTTAGCTTTAAGTGTTGTGCAATACACACCTTTGGCATCTGCAAAAAAATATAGCAAAAAATCAAAAAAGAAAAAGAAGGGCATAGACAACGAAATCACTAATGCTCGTATGAGACAAGCAAGTGGATCAAAAAATAAATGGAGTTTTTCTGGTGGTTTAGGATATTCTGGTTCTAATATTACTAATCCATTTGGTGCTGAACGAATTAATATTTATGACCCTTTAGGGGCAACTGGCTCAACTGCATTATCTGTTTCTGTAGGTGTTAGATATAGAATTAATCCTAATCTTTCTTTAAGCTCTGGCACTAATATTAGTTATTATAGACCTTTAAGATTTTTACACGAAAGTATTGATAGATCTTTTAGCTCTTATAAATTAGATGAGTTTAATTTTAATTTTAATCCAAATGCTACATTATCTTATTATGGAAAAGTTCTTAATAAACAACAATCTTTTAGTCTAAGTTCTGACCTGGCTACAAGTACTAGCAATAAAGCTAATGGTTATCGTGGAAGTATAAATTTTAACCATAGTGTTATTTTTAATCCTTTTAAAAAAGCTAGCCTTGGTTTTTATACTGGTATTGAGAAAAATTTTTACAAAGACTGTAAAAAAGATAATGACTGTCAAAATTATTTAGGAGCAGATATTGATTCAGTTACTGCTTTGTCACAACAATCTTTTTTGGCAGTTTCTATAATACCATTTTTTGAATATGCAATTACTCCAAAATATAGTTTTAGAACTGTATTTAATTGGTTTGCTGCTAGTCTAAGAAAAAAAAGAATATATGAAGGTTGCAAACAAGGAGACGAAGGTTGTCTTCCTACTTTATCTGAAAAAAATAAATGGCAAGCCTCTATTACAAAATCTCAATCTGTAGGTTTAGGAATTGCTTACTCTCGTGATATTTATATTTATCCTAACTTTCAGTTTAATATAAAAGAAATTAAGCCAAAGTTAACAGTGGCAGCAGTATCAGTAAGCTTTAGTTTATAATTTTTAATTAACTTTATATATTCAAATAAAAAGCCTTTTTTTGTAAGAGGCTTTTTTTTATAAAAAACAACAAGGACTATTACTATGGAAAATATTAACAGCATGCTTTCACAAATAGTAGGAATGGTATGGGGGCTGCCTTTAGTAATATTACTAGCGGGAACAGGAATACTATTAAGTATTTATTTAAAAGGCGTTCAATTTAAATATCTAAAACATATTTGGCATATTTTAAGAGGTAAATTTGACAATCCAAATGAGCCTGGACAAATTACTCACTTTCAAGCTTTATGCACAGCTTTGTCAGCAACAGTTGGTCTTGGTAATATTGCAGGTGTTGCTGTTGCAATTAAACTCGGCGGACCTGGTGCTGTTTTTTGGATGATAGCAATTGGTCTTTTAGGAATGGCCACTAAATTTACCGAAGCAAGTCTTGCATTAATGTACAGAAAAATAGATAGCAATGGCGAAGTTCACGGCGGGCCAATGTATTATATTACTTTAGGCTTAGGATCTAAATTTAAATTTCTTGCACAATTTTTTGCAGTAGCTTGTATATTTGCAACTCTAGGTGCAGGAAATATGTTTCAAAGTAACTCTGTTGCAGTATTGCTAAATGATAATTTTAATATATCTCAAACTTGGACTGGAATTGTTTTAAGTTTATTAGTTGGTGTTGTAATTTTGGGAGGCATTAAACGCATAGCAAACATTTCTTCTAAATTATTACCTTTTATGGGAGGCATTTATATTTTAGCTTCTTTGTTTGTTATAATTACTCACGCAGAAGCCTTGCCATCTTTAATTGCAACTATTTTCCACGACGCCTTTAACGGAACAGCTATGGCCGGAGGTGTAACAGGTATCGCGCTTAGAACAGTAATTGTACAAGGAATTAGAAGAGCTTGTTTTTCTAACGAAGCTGGTCTTGGATCTGCAGCAATTGCTCATAGTGCCGCAAGCACTGACCAGCCTATTAGAGAAGGGCTTGTTGCATCAGTTGGTCCATTTATAGACACAGTAGTTATTTGTACAATGACAGCACTAGTAATTTTATTATCTGGTGTTTGGACAAGTGGTGACTTAAATGGAGTTTCTTTAACTGCCAAAGCTTTTGACTCTAGTATTAAAGGATTTGGTTTATACTTTATGCCTGTTGCTGTGAGTTTATTTGCATACTCTACTTTATTAAGTTGGTCTTATTATGGGGAGCGATCTCTTGCATTTTTATTTAATGGAAAAGGAATTTTTACTTATAGAATAATATATATACTAGCTGTGTTTTTAGGAGCTATTTGGAAGCTTATTCCTATTTTAAATTTCTCTGACATTATGTTGGGCCTTATGGTAATACCAAACCTTATAGCAATAATTTTACTACTACCTAAAGTAAAAGTAGCAGCTAATAAATATTTTACTTCTTTAAAAAACGGAGAGTTTAAAACTTATTAATAAATAATTAACAAAAATGGATAAAAAAATATATTTAAAAGATTATTCACAGCCTAATTTTTGGATTAATAAAACAGAACTTTTTTTTGATATTTTTTTAACACATACTACTGTTACTCAAAAATCAGTAGTATGTAAAAATTTAAACAGCTCTTTTGATTATTCTACACTAAGTTTACATGGAGATGATTTAGAGCTAGTTTCTGTTTTAATAGATAATAAAATTTATAAAAACTATGAAGTTAAAGATAACATATTAATTTTAAATAATTTAGAAAATTTAGATACTTTTAACTTAGAAATTAAAACAAAAATTTATCCTCACAAAAATACAAAATTAAATGGTCTTTATAAAAGTGGCGACCTGCTTTGTACTCAATGCGAAGCCGAAGGTTTTAGGTGTATAACTTATTTTTTAGACAGGCCAGACAATATGGCCGTTTTTACAGTTCATATTACAGCAGATAAAACAGCATATCCTATTTTATTATCTAATGGAAATAAAATACAGACAAAAAATTTAGAAAACAATCGCCATTGTATTTCTTGGCAAGACCCTTTTAAAAAACCTTCTTATTTATTTGCAATGGTTGCTGGAAATTTAGATGTTATTAGTGACAACTTTATTACAAAAAGTAACAGAAAAATTAATTTAGAAATTTATTCAGAAAAAAATAAATCTCATTTATGTAGCTACGCAATGGAATGTTTAAAAAAAGCCATGAAGTGGGACGAAGACACATACAATTTAGAATATGATTTAGATCAATTTATGATTGTTGCAGTTGATGATTTTAATATGGGAGCTATGGAAAACAAAGGATTAAATATTTTTAACTCTTCTGTAATACTCTCTAATCCAGAGATGGCAGGCGACACAATTTTAGAGGTAATTGAAAGTATTATTGGACATGAATATTTTCATAATTGGTCTGGCAACAGAGTAACTTGCAGAGACTGGTTTCAACTTAGTTTAAAAGAAGGTTTAACTGTTTACCGAGATCAAGAATTTTCTTCGGATTTAAATGACAGAGGAGTTTGCAGAATTAAAGATGTAAATGCTTTGCGAACTAGGCAGTTTTCTGAAGACGAAGGGCCCAACTCTCACCCAGTTAGGCCTTTTTCTTATCTAAGTATTGATAATTTTTACACCTCTACCATTTATGAAAAAGGCGCAGAGCTTATTCGTATGATTGAGCTTATTTTAGGAAAAGAAAAATTTAAAGCAGGCATTGCTAAATATTTTAAACTTTTTGACGGGTCTGCAGCCTCTATTGAAGATTTTTTATTTGCAATGGAACAAGCCTCTAATGTTTCGTTAACCCAATTTAAAAAATGGTATGAGGTTTCTGGAACTCCAATAATAAAATTATCAACTAATTATTTAAAAGAAAAAAATACTTTAGAACTTAATATTAAGCAACTCTACCCTAGTATTAAAAAAAATGGGCCTCTTCATATACCCTTATTAGTTAGTTTTTTAATTAAAAATGAAAAAAATAAACCTGTTCTTATTGAATTAAAAAAAGAAGAAGAAACATTTACATTTACTAATTTAACACAAAAGCCTGTTGTGTCTTTTTTACAAAATTTTTCGGCCCCTGTAAAAGTAGAATATAATCAAACCTCTGATGATTTAATTTATATTATGGAAAATGATTTTGATTTATTTAATAAATGGGAGTCTTCTCAAATATTATTTACAGAAAAAATTTTAAATATTTACGATAAAAAAGAAAATACAGCATTTAGCACAAAAAAAATAGATACAAAAATATTATTACAAACTTTTGAAAATAATTTAAAACAATCAACAGATAATCCATTATTTTTTGCAGAGCTTTTAAGTCTTCCGACATTTTCTTATCTTTCTCAATTTATACAAGATTTAAATCCTATAACTTTAAATCAAGAAATTAAAAATCTTATTTATGAAATTGCAAAATACTCAGAAAATACATTTTTAAGTATATATAAAAATTTAATTAACAAAGCATCAAATAAATCTAATCGTGCTTTATTAGGATTGTGTTTATACTATCTTAATCATTTAGATAATAACGAATACGCGCTACTGGCAGATAAACAAATTTCTAACAACACAGGTAATATGACATTGTCTTTAAGCGGGTTAACTGCTCTTACAGTTAAGGTAAATGATTATCAAGAATCTGCTATTAAAGCATTTTATGAAAAATGGAAGAATGACTTAATTGTAATTAATTCTTGGATTGGATTAAAAATGAAGTGTCCTACTTCTGATTTATATAAAGAGTTTGATAAAATTTTTAAAGATCCTAATTTTAGTAAAACTAATCCTAATAACTTAAGATCCTTGATTAGTAGTTTTGTTAAAAATACAGAGCATTTTCATAAGAAAAGCGGAGAAGCTTATAAATATATTTTACAAAAAATTATAGATATTGATAAAATTAATCCACAAGTAGCATCAAGGCTTATTGATAATTTTGATATTTATCCAAAGCTTGAAAAAACAAGAAAAGATTGTATTTATAAACAACTTTTATATGCAAAAAAACAAAATCTATCAAATAATTTAAATGAAAAAATAGATAACTTGCTTGGATAGTTTAACTAATTTAATCTAAAATTTGATAATGACTAGGAAAACCAGGCAAAAAAGAAGCGTAACTTTCTTTAATAGATTTTAAAATATCTAGGGGGCTGTTTGATATAGGTGTAAAAGGATTTAATACATTGGTGGAATTTTCTGAACTATTAAATCCACTAATTACAGATCTCCACCCAGAGCCCTTGTCTTTTCTTAGAGAGTTTAAGAAAACTAAAATATCTCTTGGCCCTCTCATTCTAATTAACCAAGGATGGTTATACAAAGCTCCCATATCTAGCTGATCTCCTGGAGTAAAATGTTGAGACACATAGTAGTATTTTTCTAATAAACTTTTTTTAGCAGTTTGTAATTTTCCACATAATACAATTCCACTAGCTACCCCAGATAATCTTACTACTGTGCATTTTTTATAAGATAACAAATTAAAAATTACAGAGGATTCTTGTATAGATAATAAAACTTGAGATGTTAAAGTAAATCCATTTTCTGTAGATTTAGTAAATCCAATTTTATAAGGAACTCCCCCTATGCCTAATATTTTTGACGGATCAACATCAAAGCGAGATGCAAAACTTTGCCTTAAACTAAAGTTTGTCCCGATATTTACATTAAAAGATTGTCCTTCTTTATAAGAAGAACTTTCTGAATTTACTTTATAAATTTTATAAAAACTAGATATTTTAATGTCATTATTAGCCCAGTTAACTGTGTCACACAAAAAAGAATTTCCACGCAATTGTTCTTTAGAAAAAGTTTTTAACTCTTCTCTTTTCTTTTTTAAATTTTCTTCGCTAAGCTTAGTATATTTATTAAGATCAAAATTTATTAATTGTTCGTGACTTAATCTGTCTACCATATATCTACATAAACGAGTCTTCATAAAACTTTTTTTAATTTTTCCTGTAGTTAAAATATCTTTAATATTTTTTACAGTAGCAGATTTTAAATCATTTAATAAATGTGTTAATTTATATCTAATTTTTCTAAATTTAGAAAAAGGTTTATTTAATTGATTTTTAAAACTATTAAAATCCATTTGTTTAATTTCTGGATCTAAAGTTTGTTGCCCTAAATCTTGATTTTTAAATTTAACATTACAATTTTTTTTAACATTATTACCCTTAAAACAATTATCATTTTTTTCTAATACATTGTAATCAGAAATATAATCTAAACCATATAGTCTGGTATAAAGATTAAAACTAGAATTTTTTATATTTATTTGTTCTTGATTTTTATGTAAAATTTTTTGCTGTTTTATTAAATCGTCTACATGAATATTTGCTAGTCTATTTTCACTTTCAAAATATTCGTGAGTTAATTTAGATTCCCCTCCAGATGCTCTGATAGCTTCTACTTTATTTAATAAATTTCCTACAGACAAAGATGCCCTGTATGTTATGCCTGCACCAATAAGACACTCTTGATTTCCACAATTATTTAACAGCATAGAATCTGTTGGACGCATATACGAACTATTGTCATATTGAACCAAAGTAACTGGCGCAATAAATGTACGCCTTTCAAGACCTGAATCTTTAATTAAAAATTTATTAGGATCTAAAATAGATTTTCCATTAATTTTCATAAAATTATTTTCTTCAACTTCTTCTATGTCTGCCTGAGAAAATGAAAACTCTTTTAATAAATCTTTTAAATCTTCTGGTAAATTAGCAGAATCTAAGCTATCAGAATTATTTTTTAAATCTGCAGCTCTCTTTTTAAGCAATCTAATTAGCCTGCTTAGTCGTCCTTGCTTATAGCCTACAAATTCCTGTAGATCTTTCTCTTTGTGTTCGTCTCTGAGCAACAGCTTAATTTTTTCTATTTCTTTTAAAGACTTTTCTGGATTTATAGTATTATTAAAAAACTTTTTTGCTTCATAAGAAACTTTTTGATCAAATATACGCGCTACTTGCAATGCTTTTTCGTCAATAGCCTCTAGTTGAATAAGTAATTGTCCCCTGATTTTCATTAAAATAGGATTATTAATTTTTAATGCCACCGGCTCTATAATTAATCCATTTTGAACTTTAATTAATTTTTGATAAGCAGTTATATACTCTATTGCTTTAGTTAATTTAGGTTTTACTGACTTAGATTGAAAATTATCTTGTATTCCTAACAATCTGGACTCTAAATTAGATTCATTAAATACAGAGGAATTAATTCCTGTAATATTTAAATTAAAAAATATTTTATTTTTTCTGGATAAATCTTTAATTTGTGATTGAAGTGCGTGTCTATTTTTTTGCGGAATTTTTTCAATAATGCTTTGCACTCTATCACTTGTTCCATCTTCATTTTCTTGTGTAGAAGATATAGTAATGCCAACAGCTGCTGGCTTTAAATAAGTTTTTTGAAAAGCCACCTTCATTAAATAAACCCCGTCTCTTAAAGATTTGTGGTGTTCATCTCTGGCATAAGATAGTGAATTATACCTTAGTGCAAATGGTTGCAAAACTAATAACAATCTTTTTCTAATATCTAAATTTAAATATTCGTCTATTTTATATTTAAACCCTAAAGTATTATAAGAAAAGTTTTGTAAAAAAAATATAGATTTTAATCTTTTTTCATCAGCTATTTTTGTTCCTCCATATCTATTATCAAATCCAAAATTCGTAATTTTTTCGTCCCACGGATTTATACTAAAAGATATTTCTTTATTAAATCTATTATATTTGTTTTTTATATTGATAAAGTTTTTAGATGTTATTGTATGATCAGGGTCATGATAAATATGAAATTTTTTAATAAAATATTTTTGTGGTTTATAAACTTTATGAAAGACTGTTCCGCTAACAGGCAAGCAGCCTTCTCTGTTTGTATAAAAACCTGTATTTTTTATAAGTTTAGATTCATAAGTAATAAAAAAATGTTCATTAACAACTGGTGCATCTGTTAAAGTATGCTTAAGACAAAACTCAGTTCTAAACCTAACAGTTCTAGATATTGCTGTTTCTCCTGGTAAAATAGATTGATGCTTTGGTATTGCCTCTAAAATTCTAAATGGCCTTATCCCCTCTAAATATCTTTTACTTTTTAATGTTTTAATATTGCTAGAAAGTTTTAAAAATTCTGAATAAGAAAACTTTTCTTTTAATTTAGATAAAGCTTCATTAGAGTTTTCTTCTAAAATTAATGACGAGCTTCCTAATAATTTTCTATAAGAGCCAAGAGAATACAAGGCATCAAATGTAGACAGACTAACATTTTCTGGAATTAAGCGAACAGCTATTGCAAAATTACCCCTAAGAGCCTTGTGACTAAAAACTCCTTTATAAGAAATAATACCTCTATTTTGTGCAGTAAATTTAACAAACAAAGGTTTGCTAGAGTGAAATAAAATAGCATGCTCTTTACTACTTTTACCCATATTTGTAGCTATTAATGAAACAAAAGCTCTAACTTTTCCTGATTTTATTTTATATAAAGTTTTTTCTCCATAAGCGTCTTTTAACTTAGCTAATAAATCCATTTCTAATCTTACTTCTAAATCAAGCTTGTTATTATATTCTTTAATTTGAGAAATAAAAACTTTAGCATTAGCTATGTCTAATGGATAATGCTTTTTAATGCTTTTTTCAAAACCAAGTTTAGATTTACTAACTTGCTCTTTTCCAAAAGATAATAAATTTACAGGCAGTCTGTCTTTTTTATCTAAATGTACAAAACTTGGATAATTAGATCTAAAAATTGCCCATGGATTAATTGCAATCTCTACAGGATAAAATCCTTGATGCAATCCCCTTCCAATAATTTCTCTTTTTAAAACTAAATAAGATGGGTTATTAGAAAAAAAGTTAAAAGCAACATCTTCGTGCCACTCAAGCCAACCGCTTGCTTTTGTAATTTCTTTAATTATTGTTCCGTCTTCTTTTTTTATATAAAATTCATGACCAATAATTGTTCTAGCATCTTTTTGCGAAATAACTTTAACTCTAAATTTATAGCGCAAGCTATGTGGAATTTTCCATATACCTTTGTTTAAAATAGGAACTGCAGAGCTGTTGCTTACCTCTGCAACTCTAAATGTTGCTTTAATATATTTTCGGCCAGCAAGCCCATTAAGTATAGTTTCATTTTTTTTAGAAGGCCCCCAACAAGACACAGAAAAAACTAAAATAATAAAAAGAAAACTTTTTTTAAAAGACATCATATTTTAGACTCCAAACCCAAAGACACTGACTGTAGTTTTTCTTGAAAAGCATCTATATTAATTACACTAGATTGAATATACTTTAATCCTATTTTGCTAAAGTTATTTATTTTCCATGACAAAGATACCGAAAAACCCTCTCTGTTATTATTTCCGTAAGCTGCACTATTATAATATGATATAGTGGCATCAGGCTCAACAAAGAAGTTTTCAAACACTAGTGATAGGTCTTGAGAAAACAAAGAAATTTTATCAAAATATAATTTTAAAAATCTAGCATTAGCAACGCTTTTGTCTGCTGCATAATTAAAAAATAAATAAGACTCTAGTCCAGCTCCAAAAAGTGGATAATATAAATTTATACCTGATCCAACAATTTTAAAATCAAAATCAAAACTACTGTTACTAGCCGCATCTCCCCTAGTGCTATTTCCAAGAAGTCCACTTTGAAATGCTACAATAGATGGTAAATTAAAATATTGAGTATAAAATAAATTATATTTTAAGTTCCATTGTTTTTTTTTATAACCTATATCCCAATCTATATCCCATTGAGACATAAAAAAATAAGGAAGTTTTTCATTATTTAATCTATAACTATCGTTACTATCTGATGGAGGTGTGCTTTGTTCTAAATTCCAATTTACAGATATATTTTTTATATTTAATATATGCCATGATTGTCTAAAACCAATAAATGAACTAGAAGAGCTAATAAGCAAATTTTTATTCCAAAAAGATTCTGATAAAATTCCTGCCTCAATAAATAAATTTTTAGTTGGAATGCCTATTAGTTTTGCACTTCTTAAAGAGTAAACTCCAGAATCATTGCTTCCAAAAATATGTTGTTGCAAACGCTTTTTAGAAGCTTTTAAATCAACTGATGCCTGAAAAAGTAAATTAGGTAGTAATTCTTTTTCCCAATTAATTTTTACATTAAGCAACACTCCCAAAGAATCATTTAATCCTTCTTTCCACCTCCAAGAAGAAAGCCCCCACTCATAATTTAAATTAGAAGATTTAAGAAATCTAGGTTTATAATTTTTAGAATTTGAATTAAATTTTTTAGCCTCTAAATTAAAACCAAAGCCTAAAACAAACATCAAAATAGAAAAATGCACAAAAATAATATTTTTTAACATACAAATACTACGCTTTTTTAATAACATTAAAGCTAATCTGTTTAAAGCTTGTAAGTTATAAAAATACCTACAAATTTCAAACTGGTCTACAATAATGGTCATAAACTGGTCTACAATAATGGTCACAAAAAAGGCCTGTATTGGGGCTTAGCCAGGGTTTTTATAGGATTTTATGTTTTTAGCTGGACATTTCAGGCAAGAAAGCTCCATAATGGCTTTAAAGCGTATAAGAGACTGTCATCAGCGCTTAATTAAGAGTTGAAAAAATCCTATGACCACTAAAGTAGACCAGCTTGATGTTTTTATTGTTTTTGGGGAGGTATTCCATGGGGGGTATATTCAGGGGCTTTTGGCTCAGGCAAAAAAAAATTCTGCCTCTATTATTTACAGCACTATGGGAAGGCGAGATTCTGATCAAAAATTAAGACCCCTTAATAAAGAAGAATTGTTAAAAAAAAACAAAGAACTAAATTTGTCTAACAATGACTTGCTAATAAATATTCCACTAGAGGCGGGTTTTGATTTAGAGATTTATCAAGAGCAAACACTTGTTGATTGCATTAATAAATATGGGTTAAAAAATTGGGAAAATTTTGTAATAGATGATGATTTTTTACTTACTGTTAAAAAAGAAGCTAGCATTAAATTTAAAAAACAAATTAAAAAATTTTTAATTCAAGTAAGTTCTCACATAAAAGAAAATACAAAAAATATTTATTTCATACATACCATGGCTGGTGGAATACCAAGGTCTAAGCTAGTAATGGCTGTTTTAAATAGGGTTTTAAAAGGTCGCGGAAAAAGATTTTATTCATCAGAGAAATTTTATAACACTGGTCTAGGAAAGGTCTCTTTAGAAAGTTTTAAATCTGTAACTGCAGAAAGTTTTAAAAATTTAATTACAGAAACAAAAGATTTAAGAAGCTTGTGGGCTAAAAAAAATATCAATGTATCTTATTCAGCTTTTGGCTATAGAGGTAACTCTATTTTAATTAAAAATCAATATCAATGGACAGCTTATGCTCCATACATACAAGGTTGGGCTAAGTTAGAGCTAGAAGATATTGCACAAAAAGCTAAAGATAATAATATTAATACTAATGTTTTTAATTGCCCAGAAGTTCTTACAAGATCGAGTCAAACTTTTTCTGGTATAGAAGTTTTTTTATATCCTTTTTTAAATTCTTTAAATTCTGCAAGCTCTGATTTAATTTTAAAAAAAATTGGTGATCTTAAAATTATACAAGATTTATTAAATCAACTAGGTTACAAGTCTTTAAAACAAGATAGTTTTATTAATTATTTTAATAAGGATTTTTCTTTTGTAAAATTAAAACAATTAACTGATAATTTTTTTACTGATTCAAGTCTTGAGAATCAACTTAATCATGACCTATGGCCTCAACATAATAACTCTAAGCAAATGGACTTAATGATAGAAGCAACTTTAGAGCTTAATAAATATATAATCCCTGAAACAAAATTACTTTTTCATACACAATTAAGCTTAATTTTAATTTATCTAGCTGGAAATCAAATTTATAAACAATTAGGATCTAAAAAAACTGTGCAAAACTTAACTCATGAAAGTTTGTTGCATGAATAATTTTTTATTTTGGAGAAATAATTTTT
>JAAGOD010041307.1_pt1 | contig 20421 bp, 32 predicted proteins | sample 8389681 | NCBI WGS metagenome assembly JAAGOD01 (sample SAMN13964374, study PRJNA552185) | sponge metagenome | biome: deep-sea hydrothermal vent fields; feature: spots directly above weak diffusing fluid; material: seawater and sediment | host: Tedaniidae sp. KZ-2020 ... | reverse complement strand
TCACCTCTTCCTCTTCTTCCTGGCATGTACACAGCTAGATGGACTGTTAGATCCTGTATCTACGGTTAGATGTGTGGAGGCCCTAGCTTAGTAGCTGCAATTGGTACACCACCAGCTGGGGAACACGCCCTTCAGAACGAGAACCACGCCCACTATTCGGTTCCACAATGGCTGTTGTGAGCACAGTCTAAGAAGATGCCGCCGCTAGGTTCTGGATAGGAAGCGCTCTTCTTTGAGCAGGTTCCTAGCTTCCTTCAGTCTTAGTTGATGCATTGCTGCACTTGGAAGTTAATATTACAAGCTGTCATCAATGGGGAAAGTGTATTTCCAAAGGACATGCAACCAACCTGAAAAATACAGTAGGTCTATGCTTGCTAGTCAGGCAAGATTATTGTCTGATATGCTTAGGGGGCCACTACACAGCTAAGTTACTCTAGCTAAGTGGATGTTGGACACTCCTATTTCCAAAGTACATGGACAACCAACCTGAAAAATACAGTACCTACCACATGCTAGTTGGTGACCTGCTGTGGTCAACCACTATCTAGCACTGCATAGTGCATGATCTGCTGTGGTCAACCACTATCTAGCACTGCATTGTACATGAGTGATAGAGTACAATGCTGCCTTAGTGCAGTCATGGTATAGCTACATGTCAGAGATCCATTCTAACAAAGTCTCACTCTCAATGTTGCAGATGGACCTCTGCCTATGGCCTGACACACTACAAAATTCGCAAAAATGTGTCCATGTTTTCCTAGAGCCCATGTGTTTGTGTAAAATAAATCAACCAGAGGGCAAAGTGCTGTTTTCATTTGAAAAAGGGGAAGTGTAAAAGAAGCTTCGATCTGAATTATGTGGAGAGGACCCCTATCTCTATGGAAAATCGTGAGACTCTTTCAATTTGTGAGGGACCTCTGCCCACTACTACACACTAACTGGCCTTGCTGATGTTGCCCAAATGCAGAACAGGAGAATTAGGAGCCTACATGGTTTATAGTGATAGTTTATAGTTTATACCTATAAACTATCAGGATAGCTGCTGCTACCAGTAGACTTGGGCTTTGACGATTTATGTTGTGAGACCTAGACATAGACAAGAGTAGAGTAGGGGAACTAGGCCTAACATACAGCTGGTTGTTAGCTCACCATTCTCCAGTTTCCAAAAGTGGTGGCTAGATAACAAGGATGGATTACAGGCCTGGATTGCAGGAGGTGTTATTGTCTTTTAGCACCCATCTTGCAGCCACCTCACCCTGGAACAAACTCACTCTAGCCAGCGCCAGCCACCTGCCATGAAGTGATCAGTTTTCTAAACTAACTCTAATTGATGCCCATAATTGATGATGTCATGAGGAAAATGGTGACCATATTATTACCATGGAGCTCAGCATAGACGCTTTTCATCAGATAAAGAGTTGAACAATGGATGGACTGTATGAAGAAGTGAGGCCAGACCTGTTGTCTCTGCAGGGCAAGATGTCCAGGAAAAATAAAACTATAACAAAGCAGTTTATTATTGACCAGTTAAGTGACAATGAAGTGGACCTCAGCATGTGTGACCTCACCACTGTGCCTGTCAGGGAACTGGTAAAACTTTAATATAGCATTTAAATTATCATAATACTAGCTTTATTTTCTAGGCTATGGTTCCTAGAGGTACGAGGTTGGACCTGTCCAGAAATTTTTTAAAAACATTACCGGTTAGTATTACAGCTAATAATAATATTCCTATCAAATATTGAACAAATTATATGTTAGGACAACTTTGGGAGTCTTCGACATTTGATAGGTCTAGATTTGAGTAACAACAGGTTGCAGAGTCTTCCTGATTCCATTGGTCAGTTGGCATTGCTGCAGAAACTGGATCTGTACAGCAACCAGCTTCGCACATTGCCTCTTACCTTCTTCAACTTGAAAAAACTGAAGTGGCTAGATTTGAAGAACAACCCTTTAGAGCCTGGTCTGAAGGAGGCTGCTGGGTCATGTGTTAGCTCGAAGGAGTGCAACCAGTGTGCCTCCAAGGTATGGTGTACAGTGTAATAGAATTGACCACTGGGTGGATGAGTGAGTGAGTGAGTGATGTCCCTCTCAGGTGATGGCCTATCTCAGGCTGGTACTCTCTCAAGCAGACAGAAACAAGAAGCGTCAAATAGAGAAGCAACGAACAAGGGAGAAGAGAATTCGGGAGGAGGAGGCTGAGAAAAGACTGATCATCAAGTGTGAGAAGGAACGGCGTAAACATCTTCGAGCAGAAGAATTTAGGAAGCTGGGAGAGGAGGGTGAAGACGATGGAATGGAAGATGGAGAAGATAACGACACAATCACTGACGGCAGCTCAGAGTCATCTTCAGGTATCTAATCAGGTGTGGCATGGCAAGGTCTGACGTTTGTATGCCCTGCTGATGCAGCGAGTGCACTGGGTGATGTGGAGCAGAGGCGCTGGCTGAGCGTGGGCTCAGTGTGCAGCACTGTGTTGCTGCTCTCCGTGACTCTCGTGGTGCTGATGGTGGGTGGCATCATGCTCTGCAACAATGTCCTAGAGCCAGCAAAGTGTCAGGAGATCAGACTGGCCTTCATCATGCACATGGCACATCTGCTGGAGCTCCTAGGCTTCAAGGTCAACTGAAAGAGGGAGGAAACCAACCTGAACACTATCATAAGAACTTTGCAGGTACATACATAGACAGTTTTGTCAAAGTTTTTCATTCTATTAAATAAGAACAGAACAACACTAACATAATGAAGTGAGTTATTATGAGTGATTGACAGGCTGAATTATTGCAGAGTGTGACTGATGGAGTGAACTGGAGCCTTATTAGTTGTTTGGGTGGGTTTAGACTATACAAGAGAGCTGTTGGTGGTCTGCAGAGTGCCCCTCACCATCACTCTGCTCGAGTTCACTCACCAGGCCCCCTCCACATGCTAACCCCCTTCTGCCCAGGGAGTCCTCATTGTTGTATGCATCTAGTTCCCCCTTGCCTTCCCCCTGCACCGACAAGTCCGCCCCAGGAAAGTTGGGACAGCTGGAGTGAAAGTGTTCTCCTTGTCTCCCGTGGATGTTGCAGCAGCTGTGCCTGTGTGTAGAGGAGATTGGTCTAGAGCACCTCTCCACCAGCTCAGCATATGAACGCCCATGCAGAAAGCAGACCAGGATAACAGTCATGTTATCACAACCCACTCCCCCCATGCGACAATCGGGAGCCAGACAGTGATCCAGCAAGGACTCACAGATCTACACCACAAAAAATATATCAGTCAGTCTCATGTGCATCATCATCATTATTGGTTGCCTCTGACCTGAGTAGGAGTTAGCTTCTGGGCAATTCTCGTACGCACAAACTCCAACACCTCATCATTGGTCATGACGTCCCACACCCCTGTAATCACGCACCATCAACTACATCCTCAGTGCACACATGCACCCTACCGTCACATGCCAACACCAGGAACTCGTGGTGTAGAGACAGAGGGAAGCTGGTGATGTCTGGATCAGCTGCAATGTCAATGGGCAGGCAATGCTGATGAGAACCAAACCAGTGAATCAGCCTCACCAACCTGTGACTATTTGCTCCTCTGCAGGCAAGGCCTTGTTCTTCTTGAACTCAAAGTCCCCGAGTGCTCTGGACAATGCTAAATTCCCTATTATACCATTGACATTGACCTTTGGATAATTTGCAAGTCAAGTTCCTCACCATTGACTCTGTTAAATTCCACCCACCCTCCTGCCCTGTAGATACGACTCTCCTCGGCTGCAATGCAAGGGACAATTTGGACCCCTCACACCCCACACAATCACTACACACACAATCACTACACACACAAACATACTGGGGAGAGTGGGCTTGTGGTCATGTGACAATTCCACCATCTTTCCGTCACTGCTGGCTATAGCTCTCGAGTCACCAGCATTAGCCTGTTAGAGTACATAAGGTAGTACTTTGATAGGCAGCCAGATTACTCAACCACTTACACATATTATCCAATTATCCTTTATAAGTGTCACTATAGCAGTGGTTCCCCCAGGCTCTTTATGTAGTTGCAAGCTCTCATCTGCACGTACAGCACAATAAACATGCAAAACCTATTAGCACCTGGACAATTCAATAACGGGCTCTAATGAGTTGTCGTGTCCATTACCTTGTTGCATGACCAGGTCCAGAGAGTGAAAGCTCTCCCGAAGGCCAGTCTGGCTCTCTCCCTGACCTAACCACACAACAGCTACCATTACAGCCAAGCATAAGCATGTAGATATACTGCTTACAGAAGTTGGAGTTGTCTAAGAGGAACGGGTGCAGCTGCCTGCTACAGTAGGAGGAGAAGAGTCGGCTGCCATGGCCATCAAACACAGCAAAGAACCCAGAGCTGGGCTCAGCTGGACTGAATGGCAGCTCCACTGACCACGAATCCTCCATGTCTGGGGGTTGCAGCAGAGCAGGCTAAGCCAGTGTTATCATCCTGCACTACCAGCTTACCTTGTCTCCATCCCTGCATGCCAGACACCGCCACAGCATAATCTCCATTGCCAAACTCAACCGTTTCCTTCTCAGTCTTGGGTTCTGACAGACTTTGTCCCATGACCATCCCAGCACGGCACCAGCTGCTCTCACACAACCATCCCTACACAGATCCTCTCTCTCTAGCTAGAGCATCAGAGCTTTATACACAAATTGGGTAAAGGGTAGTTAAAACACAAAAATAATTATTGATGACATTTCTTTGCTATGGATGGCAGTTCTTTAAAGCAGTATGTCACCTTTGCAGTCCTCTCCTGCCCACTCTCCCACAAGCACACTTTGATCAGTAATTTGAGAGGGGCCTTCAATTTCTGCAGCTGTCTGACCAATAGAATGGCACTAGCACACAACCCCTCCTCCTGGCCGTCCAAAGGGGGCGGAGTTTTCTCGCTGCTTGATACACCCTGAGAGGCCTGCACAGTGATATTGCCCACAGCCACACATGGACACGGCCACATAGGCCATGCTTTCACAGTTTGTATTCATACTGAAAATCAAAATACAGCATAGTACTCTGCTCACCAAAAACTCTCCCCCCTCAAAGGCAATGGAAGCCGATGAAGTCTTGTCGCCATGGAGCTGATGCAGTGTTGCATCAACCTGAAGGACATTGGTCAGCAGTAATGAGAAAGACAACTTCAGCTCAGCAAACACATTCAAGTCCCCCATCTCTGTTCCTCTAAAGGTGTGGGGTTCAGGGACACCTGTGGGTGTAACACACACAGACCCTCAGTCAGAGAGGTGACTGTACGCCGAGGGGGAGGGGCTTACAGTGAGTCTGGTTGTAGGTGCAGAGGACACGGTCCAAGTCGTTCTCCAGGGACCGGTCGTCAATCATGATGGAGTCCTGGAGAGTGATGCTGCCGTCCGACATGCCAGTTCGGGACATGGGGCGCTGGGTGACTCCGCTGTCCAGCAGGGCTGCAGCAGACACCAACACCAAGCAAGGATCATGATCACAGCAGAGCACAAACAGTACATACCTTGCATAATCTGGTCATGAACAACAGGTAGATAGTGCTTCTTTTCAATGGCCTTGACAAAGGCCTTGTTGAAGGCCGACTCTGTGGAGGATTCTGAGGCATCAGCAGCCCTGGTGTTGTCCATGCTGCGCGCACACACACACACACACACACACACAACAGTACACACCGGTGCCACCACACCCCAGTACAGCACGCACCATGACCACTCCTCATAAATGTTGGAGAGATTGGCGATGCTGCTGTAAGGTGTTTCCTCAGAGCCCACACTGTCCCTCCTGCAGTCACATGCACTCATCATGTTGGCTCAATACACTCACAGCAACTCGCAACTCACACCACTCTGCAGGCATCCAGGAACAGGATGGCTCTAGACAGTTGCTTCTGCATCTCCTTGATGATGCTGTCCACTTGATAGCAGGAGGCGGAGTCTGGAGGAGAGTCCACCGGCACCAGGTAGTTATTACGGTTGCTGGTGCTGAAGCCATGACCCGAGAAGTAAAAGAGAGCGTACGTCCCAGGCACTGACAGGAGGTCATAAAACATCTCCAGGGCAGCCTGCATCTCGGCATGGCTCACATCAACCAGAGACAAGACTTTGAAGTCAAAAGGAGTTTGTCTGAGCACTTTCTGGACAGCTAACACATCATTCTCTGGAGTTCTGAGCTGACTCAACTCTTCATGCTGATAGTTGCAGTTGCCAATCAGCAGGGCAACCTTCTCACGGGCTGCGAATGCAACACAATAACCTCAGACAGCATGAGGGAGGGGACAAACTCACCAAATCGCTCATCATTCCGTGTTCTGAAGAACCTCTCACCTGGATGGACAGCATGATATCAAAGGCTATATACACCCCGTAAACATTCACTGACCATCTTTCTTCTCCCAGTTGGTGTTGGGCCGTTGCTTCTCCAGGTACTGCAGCTCCACACGTGCTGTCTCGCTCACCACACATGCTGCCCCTGCCTGGGCCTCACACCAGTACGGTCCACAGTCCTCAAGGTGCGTGCTCTCTCTAGTACACAACAAAGTAAACTTCACATATAGAATTCAAAGGTGCCATTGCTAAACTTTCACGTCTGCAGCTGTGAATTACGGGCCCCTTTATAAAGGCACCCAAAATGGACATACCTGATGTAAGTGGTAGAGTTTGCTCCATTGATCTTGCTGCCCTGGAAGTACCACTGGTAGGTGACAGGGTCCTGTGTGGAGCACACCACCTCAAACAGCAGGCGGAAAGGGGTGTCATCCAGCACCACACAGGATCGGGGCTGACGGATACTCTTGATGACAGGCTGTGATGCTGTAGTGTATGGGGTTTGGGTCAGAGGGTGTGTCAGTGGCTGGAAGAGATACCCTCACCTGCAGCCTTGACGGCATGAGGGAGGAGCGGCTTGACCTGGACCACTTTGGAGTCCACACGCTGCCACTTATTCTCCACCTGGCACTGGTAATGGCCAGCATCCCCAACAGACAGCTTGTCAAAGGGAAGCACTCCCAGCTTAGTGGTCTTGTGGTATGAAAACCGTGCATTTGGGGTGGAGGCTTTCAGCCACGTGTACGACAATTCCCCCGCTCCTTCCCCTGGGCATGTCAGCTGGGCTCTCTGTCCGATCACAGCATGTACATCACAGAGCTCCTCGGTGATCCATACTGCAGCAGCACAAGCAACGAGTCTAGCCGGAACCCCAGCACCCTCTGCCTCACCTGTTTCCACCTTCATCACCACAGTGGGAGAGAGCACATGGTTACTGGCGTCAGTCGTGTCAGTCACCTTGCAGCAAAACTGGAGGGTCCTCCTGCTGGCGAGGCCAGCAGTAGTGACTGCAGCACTGAAGGTTTGCTGCTTGCTGATGGAGGCCACCAGCTTCTCTGCAGTGGGATACAGCATAATGCAACACACCGGGCTCCTCTGAGCACTGACCTCTGTCTTTGCGGAACCACTCGTACTGCAGCTGGCTGCCTGAAGGGGAGGTGGCTGTGCAGGCTAGCTTGAGCTCCTCCCCTACACGCAGGATGGTGGGTTCGCTCTCTCTGCCCCGTGGAGACAGCTCCACCACCTCTAGATCACTCGCTGCAGGGAGGGAGGGGACAGTCAGGTGCAAACAGCACTTGCACATGCATTGGCTCACCAAAGGTAAGAGTTGCCTTTGCTGATGCCTCGCAGCCACCATCATTGACCACCTTACAGCAGTACTCCCCTGCATGTTCCAGCCCCACAGAGGGCAGCACCAGCTGGCCCGTGGGACAGTTCCCCATGAACAGCTCCCCATCTTTGTACCAGTCATACACCAAGTTGTGTTCAGCCCTGCACTGGAAGCTGACGGAGGTAACTGTTCCCCGCCTCACACTGACGCTGGTGGGGTGAGTGGTGATGACAGGAGGGGGGATCCTGTGAATGGTCTCTGCAGGCCAAGAGGAGACAAGTTGAGAAAACAGGGATAGAGCCTGAGGAGTGTACATGACCCACCTTGTCTGACAATGGTGGCAGACGGTTCCTCCACTACCAGCTTCACTGTTGGTGATAGAGCTGATGCTCGCTCAGCATTATTGATGGAGGGGTTGGTGACTTTGCAGTAGTATTGGCCTGAGAGAGGGAGAGGGAGTGTAAGACACCACATTGTGTTTCAACACACTGGTACCTTGGTGTGCTGCACTGATGTCGTGAATAGTGAGTTGTGGTGAGTTCTTCCCCGGCAGTGGTTGGTGGGCATAGAACCAGCTGTACTGCAATGGTCCTGGCTTGCACTTGGCCTCCACACGGATCTCCATGTGCTCCCTAGCCTTTAATTTCAGCACTTCATCTCGCACTGGCTGCAAAATCTTAGGTGTGGCTGTGTGTATTTTCATGTGCATTCGTGCACAAATCATCAGGATTGCTCCTACATGGTGAGGCATACATACTTGCTTCATGGTTGAAGACATTGAGTGCTGGCTGACACCTGATGATTTCTAGGCACTTGACAAACTCCTGGAACGTAATCCCTCTCTTGCTCAGGTCTTTGAGAAAGACTAGTGCAGCCTTGTCTTCATGCTGCCCCACCGTCACCAGGAACTGGAACAGACAGACACTCTCTGATCCCACCACCACTTATACAGTGAACATGCATTAACACACACAGCATCTTACCACTTCACTATAGTTGCACTTGGCCTTGTTCCTTTTCCTCAGGGTGGATGCTAACAGATACCAGTACTGTTCAGGATCTTCCTCCCCACCAGCTGGAAAACGCTTCAGGTAGCTGGCCAACTCTTTCAGCCTCTCTGCAGGAACATCACTAAACAGAGACATCTGACTCTACTCCGCACCACTCTCTACGTTAAAAATGTTGAATCAGCAAAAAGTTTGCTTTTGCTGATTCAGCATCAACGTCTTCTTCTCTTGGCGATCTTTTCCCATAAGTATCATTAGTCTAACTCCCCACAAGATGTCTCTGGTGTCTTATGGTGGCAGTTCTGGTAGTGACAGTGAAGAGGAGAAGACTGCTGTGAAATTAAATGGAGCTGAAAGGTCTCATGATATTAGGAAGTTGTTATCTGTGTTACCAGCTCCTGTGAAGGGTGGGAAGCAGCGAGTTCGAGTTGGGGTGCCCAGCTTGAAACAGAAGGGGGTAAGCTGAGCAGTAAGCAGTATGGAACCATACAGTCATGACATCTTTGCCTTCAGAATGACTCTGATGACTCTGATTCAGATAACGCCCCTGAACCCAAGAGGAAGGTATGCCATATAGCAGTGCCATTGCAGTGATGTTGTAGCTACACGCACATGCATGCACACAGACAGGTGGTGGACTGACAGGGCTACTCCCCAAACCAGCTGTTGTGGTCGTTAGTAAGGTGGTGAAAGCTGCACAACCTATGATTCCGTACACACTCACCAGACGCCCTACACCCACTGCTGCAAAGGCAAAGAGAAAACCAAAAGTCTTGAAACCAGCAGCAAAAAGGACCACTGAGGACAGTGACAGTGATGGAGAGCCTTCGAGCTTCTTTTCGCTGTCGGAGAGAACTGATGAACCAGCTGCAGCCTCCATATCGGACTCCCATACTCCCATGCCACACTCCCATTCCAGTGAGCCTTCAGTGGGGCTGGCTCCCATGCCTCACTCCCACTCCATCACTGCTGCCTGTGGAGTGGGCTACTATGGGAGTGGTCCTGAGCCAGTGGACACAGCTCCCAGCGCCCCAAGGCCATTCACTCTGGGGGAGGAGCCTGGCTGGAGCTACCACGAGCCAGTGCAGCCTGCAGAGGAGACAACAACCCCAGTAGTGGACCAGTCGGACCAGTCTGGAGGAGGAGAGGCGGGGCCACTCTTGGGGATGGGGCCTGGACTCAGTATGGATGAACAAGCAGTGAGTGTTCACTGTATGTGGGGACTAATGGAGCGTATGACCATGCTAAGCTCAGTACCGCAGGTTGACGGGGGGTAAAAGGAAGAGGGGGCGTGACCCCAGCCTGAATGACCTCATTGAAATCAAGGGGGATGATGTGAGGGATGAAATTGAGAGCTATCGCAAGCACCATTCTGAAGAGTCCATAGATAACCTCTATAAACCAGTGAGTCCATATTATGTAATGCTGTATACGCCTTTTCCCCATTATAATCCACTCTACCCACCCACAGCCTGAGGGGGATAAACCCACTGGCCAGCAGAAGAGGAAACACCAGCTCACCTACTTGGCTCACGAGGTGAGGATTTTCTCAGTAACCACAGCTGCACAGCTATCAGGTTGACCTTCACTACTTTGTCAGGCCAAAGCTAATGAGCTGCACCTACTGAAACAGTGGGGAGCATCAGCAGCTACCAGGAGGGACACGCAGATGAAATATGGTTTTTAACACTTCACCACCCACTCGCATCATTGGATTGTAGAGAAATAAATTTAAAAATCATGATAATATGGTTGAAAATTGAATCCCCGGAAGAGGAACCAGTGCCATGGGGGAGTGTGCAATGGGAGATGCAGTGTTTAGCTGCTTACCAGCCTGGGGGAGTGAAGTTCATGGATGGAAGGGTGGAGAGGAGGGTCGTGCTGGGCCCCCCACCCCCCTAGAGTGTTGCAGTGGGACTTGTGGAATTCTATCCTCATGAAGACCTTGTAGGACTGACTGGCCTCCATCTGTGTCATCAGCATCACCACTTGCCTGGGCAGGGAGTGGTGCCATTTACAGCTACTACAGAGAGCCACATGCCCTACCTGTGCATGGGGGGGATGCAGTCCACTGTCTTGAGGGCCCCTCTAGTGGACAGCACATTGACACTGTCAGTGGCATCACACAGGACTGTGAAGTGGTAGTGTGGGTCCTTATTCACTGCCACCAAGATACGACAGGCATGTTTCAGACACACCTCTAGGAGACACATTCCAGGGAAAGGCTAAGGAGAACAGCACAAACTCGACCTACGCTGGTCTCACTCACTGCACACACAAACACTCACAGTGGATTTCGCACGAGCTCTTGAACTCAGCAAGAAAATTGACTCCGCCAAGAAACCTGGCCTGGTCCTAGCCTCCTTCTGGTAGTGGACCTGCTTGCTGCTGTGCAGAGCCACCCAGTAGGGCTTGGAGCTGGGCGTGGCACTCTCTCCACCCAGCCAGGGCTTGGGGAGGGAAGGACTGGGAGTGCAGCTGAGGTCCCAGTGGTTGAAGGCCAGAGGAAGGATGGCATAGTTTCCCGGCTCCAGGAACCCAGAGCAGGTGACAATGCTCTGGATCTGGCTCCCACTGGCCAGCTCACAGGTGAGGGGGAGGGGGAGGGAGCTGTCTGCCTCAGCATGGCTGTGGGGACCCTCGTATCGTAACACCAACACCGCAAGGTCAACAAGGTTCACTACAGAATGCTCCCCACTGAAAGTGAATTCAAAATCTAGAATACTAGCCACTGAAAGAGCTGGGAGCTAACCGTGTGCTGGGCTGGTAGAGACTGATGTCTATCTCAGTGGTGGAGGGCACAGTGCAGGCCAACAGGGAATACTGACTGGGAGCACAGCTCAACAGGCTCCCACGCACTCGAGTAGAATACCAATTAGGACGATACTTGCACACGTCAACTTCGCAGAAATACCTACACATACACACCACACACAAAAAAAGGTGTGGTAAATGCCTACTGCACAGTTCCTGTTGAGAAATTGTACCTACCACATAAAGTCCATGAAATCCATCCAGAATATTCCCTGCTCCCCTCCCCTGGGCTGCAGCTGCTCCTTGAGTGTCGGTCGACTCCTCCACACCGGATCCTCATCAGACCAGCTGCCCTTCCAGGAGAACTTGCCCCAGGGGTTGCGCAGCCTGACAAGCCGCACAGACTGCTCTGTCCCCAGGCAGCGCACGTCCAGGAGAGAGTAGGCGTGGTTGGGCTCCAGCCCCATCTTGGTGTAGTCCTCCTCGCACACCTGGTAGCCGCCACAGGATGCGCCCATGGGACACCTGAGGGGGAGGGGTCTGTCACACAGCACACCACCACACACACACGCACCCTGACTCTCTAAAGCTGAGCAGCTGGGCCCAAATGAGATCCTTGTCAATATCCTCGTCACTAGGTGATTGATCTGCAGAAGGAAAGTAGTACAACTTAAAAAGCCATTTCTGGATTGCTGCGTCAGCAGTGTTTATGCTATTGTGAATTAGAGAGCAGCTGTTGAGGTGCTATCATGTTCTAAGGGACAGCCTGGCCCCATTAAACCCATTCCCATGGAATGTACATGGCACATATCATCTCAAAATACAAAAAAATGCTAATTGGAACAGTCACAGACTTTCAGCATTCAACTATGAATTGAAACAGTCACAGATCCTCAGTACTGAGTACTGGCCATTCAACTCTGAATTGAAACAGTCCCACCTGGGCCTGACCACCCTCCCCTAAGGCCATAATAGGCATGACTCACTCTTCAGATATATTTTTTGGCAGGGCAGTCCAGTGAGGGTGGAGAGTCCGGAGAGGACCCTGCCAGCATTCAGGGCCTGGTAGCTGCCATAGAGTTTGGCTAGGGCTTTCTCAATGAGAGGCACCCAGAGCTGCTTGCGACGGCCCTGCAGCAGCAACACACTGCTGTAACCTGAGCCACATGGGATGCCCATACCTTGGAGAAGACCAGTTGGTTGTTCTTGTAGCAGGGCAAGCAGTCATCCACCAAAACCGTCTCCCACCTGCCATCCTTACACAGCCTCACTTGGTATGCACCCTCCTCAGAGTACTTGCTGGTCAGCATGATATCCTCCAGCAGTCGAGGCTGCTCTGCTATCACAGCCAGTGCACTCAGTACCCTGCATCACATGACTAGTCACATGACCACTCACATCACTCAGTACCATACATCACATGACTAGTCACATGACCACTAATAGATATCTCACTCAGCACCCCCTGTATCACATGCCACTTGCACACTCACACATGGCCGCCTCACTCACCAGCAGTTCCCCAGCACACCCTGGGCAATGTCCTCAGGGCCTGGATTGCGAAATACTGTCCACTTGACCTTAGAGCTGGCGTAAGGGTCCTTGATATCTGCTGGGCGAAGCCACTGGTAGACGCCCCACAGTGGGGGTGTGGTTTCATGCCCATATAAGGAGCAGTCAGCAGGAGGAAAATCAGGATCTGTGAAGGGCTCTTTGTGCTGGGGATAGTGAGTGGTGTGTATTGGGAATGGAAAGAGTGCTAATACACTGTTTGTATACAATCTATCAACTAACATAAAGTGCTAATTAGTGAGGAAACAACAGAACAACAATAAGCAGGTCTATAGAAGTAAAGATGACATCATTCAGATGGAGGGGCAATTTCTCTTTTAATTTCAGTGTAAACACTGGCCACCAGCCATGGGTTCTCCCTACTCCAGGCACAGAGGGTGGGTCTGGACTTACCTCTCTGCAGTACTGCTGCACAAGGAGATACCGCTGACTCGCTTCCAGACTGTCCTCCCTCCTGATAGCCTGGACAGGTTGTGTGGACTTTGCCCCCATGCCATTCCCCGAGTCCAGAGGAGAGCACGCCCCAACATCACTATTCTGCCTGTGATGGCCCTTGACCTTGCGCTTCCTGCCTTCCCGTGGAGTTCTCTGCTGCAGCTGACCTGGTGCGTACAAGTGGGTTGGCCGCAGAATGTGTTCTGGTGTCATCGGGACATTGGTTTTGCTGTAATAAGCAGGGTCAGTTTTCTCTGGGAGAGAGGGCACCTGTTCACTGTGTGGTCCCTGCCTGTGCACTCTGCCGTGACCACTCAGCTTTCCATGATGGTTGGCAACACTGTTAGCACCGTGTCTTTGTTCCTGTGAGATGTTGTGGCCCTGTGACATGCTAGGTCCCTGTCCCTGTGAGGGGGTTGGCTGGGGGACGTTGGCATGGCCTCTTCCCTGTGAGAGGTTGGTCTGTGATGTGTTAGTATGTCCCTGACCCTGTGAGAGGTTGGTCTGTGAGATGGTAGTCCGTCCTTGTCCCTGCAGGAGGTTAGTCTGTGAGAGGTTAGTACGTGAGAGGCTGGTCTGCGAGAGGTTGGTATACCTTTGTTCCTGTGAGAGGTTGGCGTCCGGGTTTCTGTTTGAGTTATAATGTCCAGTGTTGAGCGAGGGAGCTCTCCTATGAAGTGACGAGGTTGCACCATAGGTGCCGAGTGAAGAATTTTGCGGGTGAGGGTGGATATTCTGTAGTGGTGCAGTACTGTGCTTCTGAGGAATGTTCGCTGGACTTGGAGCATTCCATGGCTGAGCATAGGAAGACCAGTGATGAAGAGTGTTCCCAGGGTAAGGGTGGGCATAGGATAGAGGATAAGGAGGGTTTGGAGGGTCCTCCTGATGAGAAGATGGATGAGGGTATGGAGGGTTATCCCAACGAGGAGGGTTAGGAGGGTGTGGGTGTGGATGGTCGTGCTTGCTAGCGTGATGAGGTTTGTGAGGGTAAGGAAGGCGTAGAGGGTCATCCTGATGAGGAAGGTTAGGTGGGCGTGGAGGGTCCCTTTGATGAGAAGATGGATGAGGGTTAGGAGGGTGTGGAGGGTCCTCTGGATGAGAAGGGTAAGGAGGGTGTGGAGGGTCGTGCTTGCTAGCACAATGAGGTTTGTGAGAGTAAGGAGGGCGTGGAGGGTCATCCTGACAGGGAGGGTGTGGAGGGTCATCCTGACAGGGAAGGTTAGGAGGGCGTGGAGGGTCATCCTGACAGGGAAGGTTAGAAGGGCGTGGAGGGTCATCCTGACAGGGAAGGTTAGGAGGGTGTAGAGGATCTGGCCTGCTGGCATGAGGAGATGAATCCTGCTGGGTGCTGTGGCTTTGCTGGGCAAGCTGTCTGGAGTGCTGGTGGCCCAGAGGGGGAGGGATTTCCCCTGTGGTAGGGATTACCCCTATGTTGCATATGTAGCACCGTTGCTCCGGCTCCATGATGAAGTTAAAGGCCCCACAGAGCGAGCACACCCAGTGTGAGGAGTGAGGAGGGGGAGGGGGTCCTAAAGGTGACTGAGGAGCACTGCCATTGGCAGTCAATGGGGTAGCCAGTTTCAGATCATCTTCATTTGTCAATGGGGGAGTTCTTATTGGGGAAATAGTCTGGCCATCAGGACAGTCCTCAGCCTGAGGTTGAGATAACAGAGGGAATCTGGGAGAGGGCTCTTCTTCCAGATTCTGCCCACCTCGCTTTGTAAGCTCTGAAGGAGAAATGATGTCATAACTGGAGTAACTGTCCTCCAGGTGTGAGTTAAGAGGTGGTCTGAGAGAGGCTCTTTTCCTGTGCATGTCAACAGGGTCTATCTCAATACCAGCAGCACGTGTCTGAGCACCACATATATGGCATTCTTTCCGCTGACCTATCACTTCTACGGTGCACTGTGGACAAGTCCAGGAAGGCTTGGGTTTGAATATATTCTTCACTTTACACATCATATTATCAGCCAGGGAGGGTCTCTTGGAGAGAGTCTGATGGTTGCCCAGTTCATCAATGGTCAACTTGCCCACTCCCTTCCTCCTGGTCATGCAGTTGACACAGTCCAGGAACTCAGCTTTATTCAACGTGTAACAGTTGATACAGGTCCAAGGCTTGTCATGGTTTGACTTGGCTGTATAATTGATCACCACTGAGGTACCAGACATGCCAGAGTAAGTTAGTAGTCTCACATCAGCACATCAGTCGTCGTCACAGCTCATCTTGTTGACCACGCCCACAACATTTTACTCTAAATAGAACACACCAAACATGGTTGTGCATTCTTGCACGTCTGCAAGATCTCGAGTAAACCAGCTAGTTTGAGCTGATCTGTGGGTACTGGAAAGTCCTTCCTCCGGGACAGAGTACCAATAATGTCTAGAGCGGATCCTGTGTGCGAGGTTGAGCGCTCTGAGAGTGCTGGCAGTCAGAGACAGAGTCTGTTCAACATCTACTACATGGGCAACACCAAGGTGGATAGGCGTTGCAACTCCTCCATGATGCCATGGATAATAGAGGAGCTCAAGCTCAAAGCAGATGAGATGAAGTTTATCTGGCTCTCTCCAGGTAAAAATTCATCTGAAGCAGCTAATTAAACTGCAGTAATTTGAGCAGTTATTCACACAAAACCCATTTTGTTGAGATTCAGCTTTAAAAGCTGTCATGGAGGCATTTTATAATGAATTGGGTGTGGGGTTTCAATGTAGACACATGTAGCATGTTGAATCATGTGTGCGTGCATGCACATTGTAGGGTGTGAGGGCGTCAGCTTTGTGGCAGATAATGGGCAGGAATTGTTCAAGCACAGCTATGGCAGCATCTTGCAGTGTTGCTTGGCTGTGGATGGCATCTCCTTTGCTTATGCTGCAAGGCAAGAGAAGGACAAGTACTACTGCCATGTCTTCCAGGCCTTGACTTATGAGGAGGTAAGGGTGTGCTGGTGGATGGATGGTTGTCATGACAACATTGCTGCCCCCATACACAGGCTGCTAAGATCATGCAGGAGTTCAAGGAACATGCTCAGGAGGAGGTGTCTGTGCCCCCTACCATTAGCCACACCTCTTCCGCCCCCACTATGCCAGCTGATGCCAAGTCCTCAGGCTACATCATGTCGGTGTCCTCTAGCAGCGACTCTCTCCCCACCGAGGAGACATTCAGCCTGCAGTACTGGGGCCGCTTCGAGGTGCCCTCACCTGCCTCCTCAAATACAGACCAAGTGCTGATCATTGACTCCCTGGTAGCCAAGATGAAGGAGGTGATGCCAGCCAAGGCTCGCATCAAGAAGAAGAGCTTTGGCTCGAGATTTATGAGAAGCAGCTCTGCTAAAATGGCCAGTGCTGTTGCTGCAGTGGACGTGGAGGGGGTGGATGGTCCTATTTCCTCAAAGGAGGACTCTGAGGCTAGGGAGGACTCGGATGTGGCCATCACCTTCACTCCCTCTTCTCCCATGCAAGAGGAAGGGGAAGCAGGGAGTACCAGCAGCCTTTCCACAGGAGAGCCTTGCGCCAGTCCTGAGGACCCAGCTGACGTGCACACTCCCTGCAACCAGCCCAGCATCACTGCTGTGGCCACCACCGTTGCTGCTGCTCTCAATGGGAGGATCAGAACAGAATCCACTGCTGACTTTGACACTCTGCCTGAGCTGGCCAACCTCAAAAGCAGCACTGAGTTCCAAGCTCTCTCAGGGGGAGGGGGAGGAGGAGGAGGAGGGGCTGGAAGAGAAGGCCGAGAGGTGGCGGTTCAGAAAGTGTGTCTAGTGTTCTCAGGAGTGAGTGTGGTGGTGACGGTTGAGCAGACCCATCATGTCATCCTGAAGAAATCCATCAAGAGCATTGCTTGCTGTGCTCAGGTGAGGGAGTGTGAGGGGTGTGCAGTGGGTGTGTCCAGCTGCACTGTGCCATGCAGGGAAAGAAGGAGAATGAGTATGTGGCCTTCACTAGCAGGAGCAAAGAGAACAAGAAGTACTACTCTTACCTCTTTATGGCAAAGAATTCCAAGATGGTAAATGCAGTGTGTGTTTGTGGGAGGGTGTCCCTTTCAAGGTGTGCTGATTACTTCAGGCTATCAAGGTCTTGGAATCATTCAAGTCAGCGTTTGTGCACGCCCTGTCTATGACCCTCCCTCCTGCAGTGTGCGAGTACTGCCCTTACAACCAAATCCAGCAGCTCTGCAAGGCATTGGAAGGTAACTGATCTTGCCCTCCTCCCTCCTCCTCACGGTACTGCACTGGCTGTTGGTGTACAGGTGTATCCACGCAAGTGGCACAGTCCAGGATCCAGGACTGCCTGGCCACCCTGGCTGAAGGGGACTACCACCAAATCATGCTGCAGTACAAGGTAAGATCAAGCCTGTCCTGACTGCTAGAAACCATGTACAGTATTACCTGCATCTACGCAGGCCTCGGAACATGCAGACCACGAGTACACGCAGATCATTGTGCTGGTGGCGTTGCTGAGACAGCACTTCCAGCACAAGCAAGAGAAGCATACTCATCGAGGTCTCCTTCCTCCCAAACACACGTCCAGTAGGTCATCCTCCTCCTCCACCTCCAATACCACACTGGAAGACAGCTCTGCCAGACTCAATGTACCTGCCCTAACCCGCGCAAAGATGGCCATCACAAACTCCTTTGAGAACCTACGCAGTAAATCAGCAACAGAGAAACGTCGCAAGTCCCAGAATGGAGGGGACAAAGTGGAGAAGAATGGAGACAAAGTGCAGGGAGATGAGAGAGACATGCGAACGGAAAGCCTGAATATGAGGTCACTCTCGCCACTGTTTGCTCGCAAGACGAACATCGACACTCTGATGGCCCCAGTAAGCACCTCCCCTCTGAAGGAAGCAATGGAGAGGGGGAGAGGCAGGTCCTATACAGCTGGGGCCGGGAAAATCCTCAGGGCACAGCCATTGCCACCACTCAACAGCAAGACGCTAGAGAAAGGCAAGGAAGAGAAGAAAAAACACAAAGGGAGCTCAGGAGAGCCAGCTGTCTCTGGGGGTGAGGGTGATAGTGAGCAGAGAGCTGAGGGTTCAGGGGAAGAGAAGGAGGTCAAGACACCACACAGAAGCATTGTGACAAAGAGAAGGAGTCTGTCTGAGAAACGTGGGATGAGGCACTCCCTGACCCCTCCCTCAGGAACCAGCGTAGACAACTTGGGAAGAGGACACAAGCGCAGCACCTCAAATATTGTCTCCAGAACATGGAGGCAGGAGATCTATGACAGTGTGTGCACGCCTGGGAAACTGGAGCACAGGGCAGACAGTGACATCTGTGAGCAGCACTGAGTAAAACCATACCAATGTAGTGATAGCACCCCCTTATGTAGTGGAGGAGTGGCAAGTGATTGAGATTGTGCCAAAGGTGGAAGGCTCACCATCTAGCAGAGCCAGAACGAGATGGAAGAAGGCCATCCAACAGCAGCTTCTTCTCAACCGCATGGAAAGGGAAAACCAATTGCTGAAGAGTAAGTGTTAGAAGTACAATAGCAGCCAAACTGTCTTCTTTCATTCAGGGGAGGGAAAGAAAAAGTTGAAGATGAACTACTCCAGTCCACAGGCAGAGCCTATAGAGTCCTTGGAAGTGTGGAGCAAGCTACTGGAGCAGGAAGAACGCAGCACCAAGCACATTCAACAAGCCTTGCTCTTAGGTAGGTAGCTAACAGCAATGGGATGGCCAGACCAGGATGTGTTGAACATGTGTTGATTCCAGGAGTCCCCCCTAGTCGCAGAGAGGAAGTGTGGAACTATCTCTCCAGCGTGTTCCAAGCCCGGAGCAGACCAGAGTGGGAATTCCCTGCCCAGCTCTCTGAAGAGGAGGATTTCCAACAGCTCGGTCAGGAATCTACTGAATATGAGCACAACATTACAGTGGACCTCAGTGAGCCCTCCCATGCACAGAGCCTTGCACCGCCTCATCGTTACTTCTCCTTGCAGGCAGGACCTTCCCCTCCCACCCCTACTTTTCCAGTAGTCTGCAGGGAGCAGGGCAGTCCGAACTCCACCACATCCTCCATGCCTATGCAGTGGCTGACCCCGAGACTGGATACTGCCAAGGACTCAGTTTTGTGGCTGGACTCATCCTCATGCATGTACGTATGTGTCTTCTCCTCCTCTCATGCTGATAAACACTCTTCATCCAGACAAATGACGAGCAATCTGCTTTCAACTTGCTGTATAAGCTGATGAACCTTCATGGCTACAAGGATATCTACAGAGGCAGTCTTTCCAACCTGCAAGTGCGTCTGTACCAACTGTCTCGTCTCATCCATGACTTCATCCCAGCGCTCCACCACCTGCTCCAACAGAATGACATCACCCCCTTTTTCTATGCTGCTCCCTGGTTTCTCACCATCTTTGCCTCCCAGTATCCAATCTCCTTCACTGCCAGGGTGTTTGGTAAATCAGCTCTTCTCAGCTTGCTATTGTATTGAGTGACTCTGTGTGTGTGTACGCACGCGCAGATATGATGTTCTACCAAGGTACTGACATCCTGTTCAAGGTCTCGCTGGCTCTGCTGAAGGTGCATGAGACGGCCCTGCTGGAGTGTGAATCCATGGAAACCATCTGTGCCTACCTCAAGACCAAGCTGCCAGAGCAAGCCCTGCACTATGAGGACTTGATCCTGCAGCAAGTCCTGGAGTTTGAGTTTGAGGGCAAGCTGGAGCTCTTTGAAACAGAATACCAAGTTATGGATGAGCTGAATGGCAAGTTTTGTGTGGATGTCCCCTTGCTAGTGGCCCAGGATGTGGAGAGCCTGGTAGCCATGCTCAGGAGAAACAACCTGGCCCTGGTGGAGGAGCTGGCCATCTGCCATGGCTCCATCAGCAGCTTACAGCAACAGGTCCAGGCCTTGAGCAAGCAGTTGCTGGCTCACCAGGAGAGCATTGAAAGGTAGGAGAGATGCATAGAATAGAGGTGTAGTGTTGGTTTCACTCGTCATTGTGCTCCAGGCTACAGCCCCAGGCCACTGGAACTGAACTCTCATCATGGTCAGGCTCCACT
>JAAGOD010017979.1_pt1 | contig 20530 bp, 32 predicted proteins | sample 8389681 | NCBI WGS metagenome assembly JAAGOD01 (sample SAMN13964374, study PRJNA552185) | sponge metagenome | biome: deep-sea hydrothermal vent fields; feature: spots directly above weak diffusing fluid; material: seawater and sediment | host: Tedaniidae sp. KZ-2020 ... | reverse complement strand
CTCCCCAAAACAACAACTCTTTCAACTTTGCTAAAAATAGACAACAGCCACGCCCATTTCTTACTTCATCCAGATCATGTGATTATTTTTCTGCAAGCGCAGCAATTACGTCATGGCTGCAGTATGCAAACAGTTTGAGCCCCACCCCCTTTTAGTCTTTGCAAGAAAAATGGCAGATTTTGAGTTGGTGGAGTCCATGCTGAATGCAGCAGCGAGTATGGAGGTGCTTGCAGACAATCTAGACATCATTAGCATCCACTCAACCAGGGAAACTCAGTTCAACTCCAGAGAGAGCCTTCATTCAAGTTCAAAGTATGACAGTGCATTTGACTCCCACTATTCTGAAGACACAGCCTCACTCAGCTCCCAAATCCTTCTCCACACACCCTGCACAGTGGAGACCAGTGTCCTTCCATCAATTCTGACCCCTCCCTTGCCTTATCGTGTCGCCACCAAGGAAGAAGGTGAGTATGGACCACCCACGGCTATAAAATCACACAGCAAAAAGAAGTACTCAGCACAGAGAGCCAACAAGAGTCATCAAAGGACAAGTGTCAGGCCTTCTCCTTCACCTAGTGCAGAATTGGCCCACACCAAGCCCTCAAAGTCCTCCACACCCCCTGGTCACAAGCACATGAAAAGCATACAGCCTTTCGATCTATCAACCTCCCATCAGCCAGAAGCAGAGCCTTCTCCTCCAGTGAAACTTGACGGAGACAGTGACCTTCCAGCAAAGTACGAACCAAAGATCTCCTCCCCACTAGTCACCACCACATCTGCAGAAATCTTGCATACAGCTGATGTCACCACGTCTGAAGCTAGGGCTGAATACGTCCACGTCTCAGCAGGTCTCGTGCACTCCACACTGCATAGACGTCTGTCGGATTCTAGCAGCACTGATGACCTCATCAGCAACGACTCCACACCAACCATCGGCAGGAGACACCAAAACACTCCACCTCCTCCTTCAGAGCAAGAAGACGCTAGCCAGAATATACCTCTCACTCCCCAGGTGACTATCATCTATCCACCGGACTCTAACCTGGAGCATGCACGTGACAGCCCCAATCCTTTGCCAAGACCTTCCCCTTTCCCGAAACATGGAACATTGTTTTATCAGGAGAGTCTGACCCCACACTCCAGTCCTCTAAACACCTCCTCGCACAGACACACCAGTCCCAGCCATCTCCTTCCCACCCGCTACCTGGACACCAGCCACGGCGTGCAGCCCAGCGAAAGAAAGCCCCCAAACCGGCAAGCCAGCATTCTGCAGCGTCTGGTCAGGAAGAGAGGAAGTTTCAGAGAAGAAGGTGTGATCAAGAGAAGACTCCCTGTGAAGAGGTCCTTCTCTGAGCGTATAGCATACCACATCAGGAAAGGGTGGATTGACTATGAGGAGGATCTGGAGTTCATCAGCCAGCCGTCTCACCCCAGGGCAGTGGGGAGGATGATCGACAAGAAAGCTGGAAAGTACCATGTGGTTCAACTCTACAAGCCACCTAGTGGAAAATATGGCATTTTCATTTCACAGTCGACAGACAGAAAGGGTGTGTTTATCTCCAGGTTTTCGGACAACATTGCTGCAAAATTCTACACTGGTCTGATCAGCCCGGGAGACCAGATCATTCGTGTCGACGGCAAGAACTTGGCAGCTGATGCATCAGTGGACTATGTGTACGATCTCATGACAAAATCCAATTCAGTTATATTCACGGTCATCCCTGTATGCTCAAGACCTGATTGGTGAAAAGAAGTTTGTGTGTGCTAATGATATTCATGACTCCAGTTGCCATGGTTACTTTTAATAAGTTGTTTTGTGGTGAAGTCTTTGAAGATTTTTTTTGCAGCTAGTACGCAGAGATCTAGGGACCTGGCTGGTGTGTGGTGGTAGGGCTGGGAAAGGCTGCTGATTTTACCACCATGAGCCTGCCCGTGCTGAGAGACGTGTGTCTTGAAGAAGGCTCGGTTCTGAACCTGATTCGTGAGTATTTTGAACTGGGTGGCCATGCAGAGTGCCTGTTGGCTCTGGAGCACTCCTGCAGTGGCGTCACCCCCCAGCCCCCCCTGCCCATGGAGCTAGCCGTGCTCAGAGAGATTGTCCTGGCAGGGAAGTGGGACCATGTGATGAAGTACCTGGACAGGTTCAAGGAGGCTGAAGAGGGGAGTGAGGAGGGTCTCAAGAGGTGCAAGTACCTGGCTCACAGGCAGAAGTATCTAGAGATCCTACACCATGTGGAGTCGGACATTCAAGACAAACTGCGGCTGGGTTTCGGCAGCCACTGCAAGAATGGGAAACTGCTGGATGCAGGCGAGGCCGACAAGATACGAAGTGTCATGGAAGCCGAGCTCAAGGCCCTCGAACCACTCTGTCCCTGCCCTGAAGATTACCAATCCCTCCAAGCACTGCTCTCCATGCCGTCCATCTCCTCCAGCAAGAACTTTGCATCATGGCAACTGCACTCAGGGAGGCTGGAAGCACTCTACGAGATCCAGGAGTGGATCACCAAGACACTTTACCTCAATGTGAAGTTTTCCTTGCAAGAGGCAAAGTCTGCAGGTTGCAAAGAAGGTGTGGCAAGGTCCTGCTCCCTGATGAGACTACTAGCAAAGGGCCTGCTGTATGAGCAGTGCGAGAGGCTCTGCAGAGCCAGGTGTGGTGGTGAACTCACCACAGGAGACCAAGGGACTCTTCTTGACCTGAGGGGATGGCTCCAGCACCAACCGGACAGCTCCTTCCAGCTCCCTCCTTCTCAGCTCAGCCTGGTCATCACTCCCTGGAGTAGGCCCAGCTCCTCTCTGATGACCATGAGTGTGGACATGGGAGTAGTGAAGAGAGAGCAGCTCTCTCTTATGGAATCCACCTATCCTGCAACTAAATCAGTTTCATCTTTCCACCCTCTCGCTACATCATCAACAATCAACCAATCAGCCACTGATTTCCACAGTATTGCAGAAACAAACAGCAAATCTATCAGTGCTCCACACCAAACAGACAACAACGTTGCTATGGTAGCTGCCACCTCAGCAAACAAGGAAAAGACAGGTGTTAAATCTTCACACCTGGCGGGAGCCGGTCAGCAGCAGCGGCCATGCGCTGGGAGGAGAGAGTCACATGGAGAGGAGGATCTAGCAGCCATGGCAGAAGCAAGGAGTCCCTCTCCCAGGCCCTCCAGTGGTGAGCCAAATCAGCCAGAGAAGCCCCTCAAGGTGCCACCACTTCTTCCAGCAATTCCTGCAGTGTCTAACTCAACCAGTGTGACTGCCAAACCATCCCAGTCTAATGGCCTCTTACCTTCCAAGCAACTGCAGAATATAGGAGATGCATTGGCCAAGGACGTGAAGAAATCTCTTCGTCTTCACACACCTCCTGACACTGACAAGATCGAGCCAGATGGTCCTCCTTCACCTGTTGCGGGCGATGAGGGTGAAGTGGCCGTTTTCTTCACCAGCACCACGCCACTGCGGAAAACTGGCAGGGGGTCCTCCACTCCAAAGAACCCCAAGGCCTCGCGAGCTTCCCTGAAGAGCTCTCCTCCATCCTCCCCCATAGTGCCTGTCCACGCCCCCAACAGCCCTGGCCCAGATGATGAAAACACTAATGGTGTGGTGAATGGCATCGGTCCTGTGGAACAGGGAGCAAGAAGGCGTATAGATTTCACCAGCCAGGAGCAGCGTAGATGGCCAGTTGCAACCCTGCTCAGCACAGTCAAGGATGCACAGGTATACAGTCAAGAAAGCATGACATTTATATTTTTTACTGCCATTATTTTTTAATGCAGGCTGTACGTTCAGTGGCTTTCTCGGGGTCTGGCAAGGTGATAGCAGTTGGCGCCAACTCTGGGACTCTCCGACTCTGTCACACGACATCGCTTGGAGTGGGGGAGGACACAGGGTGAGTTGTTGCACAGTGATTCTGTTACCGACACTGAACCCTCCACACCCCTCACAATCCAGTAGCAAGGAGTTGCCGGTGTTCTACGAGCACCCTCGTCATCATCGTGGCTCCATCTACTGCCTGGCGTGGTACCAGGATGCCATCCTTGCCTCAGGCTCCAACGACAAGACCATCTCCCTCCTCACCTACTCATCAGGAACCTCCGAGACAAAGTTCAAAGTGCAGAAGCCCTTTCCTGTCCACACTGGCACGATACGGGATGTCGTATTCACAACAGATGGCTTGCTGGCTTACGCTGGTGGTGTCTCGTCGGACATCATTGTGACAGATGTGAATACATTCAAGGGTGCTGTGTCCCTCAATGGCCACATGGACCAGGTCTTGGCTCTGGGAGTGCTGCCTGGAGGTCTGCTGGCATCAGGGGCTCAGGACAACACGGTCCTGCTCTGGGACATGAGGAGTCCACTCCCCGTCTCCAGTCTAGACGTGGGTGCCACAGTGGCAAGTCTGACGTCCAGCGGAGACCACTTGGTGATCTCACACCTTGACGGGAGCTGTTCCGTGTACAACCTCAACACCTTCAAACGCCTGTCCACTTACAAGGCCCACACCAAGGAATGCCGCAGTGTCAGATACCACCCCAACGCCAAGATCATGAAGAACTTGGTGTTGAGTGGCTCGTACGATCATTCTGTGAGCCTGACGGACACGGAGACTCTTCAGTGGACCAAGTTGTGTGAGCACAGTGATAAGGTGATCCAGTGCCGCTGGCATCCTGAAGGAAACATTTTTGCCTCAACTGGAGCTGACAAACGAGCATGCTTTTGGAGACTCTCTAACTAAAACTGAACTTCTAACTGCTAACGACTGAATTTGCATGAGATTTATTCATTAAAATCCTCAGAGTGGGGCTAATTTGTGAGTCTGATGGAGAGGTTTAATGGGGGCTCTCCTTGATAACCCCACTCTGATTACAGGGGCACCCGTTGTCCTCCCCAGTGGACTACTACTAATACTACCTGGACCCACAGTCTTGCCATCCACCCTGCTGGGTGGCACCCATTTAGTTCTCTTCTTGGCCACTGTATGACGACTGAGAGTTTCATCTCCCCCGGTGGCTGTGGCCTTTGGACCTGTGGTCACAGTGTTGGGGGCCATGGCTGGGCGTGAAGCCATCGGCCTGGAGCCTGTGACTGCATGCTTGGAGCCAGGAAGACTGCTAGAATCAACAGTCTGATGACGAACCAAAGGCTTGCAATTGCTTGAGATTTGCTGCTTCTTTGGGGAAGTTTTAACAGCTGACGTTTTCTCCACCTCCTTTTTGCAATTTGAGCCTTGCTGCTTCTTCTGAGCTGTTTTTGCAGAGGTCTTAGTTTTGCCATTCTGTTTAGTAGAATTCTTTGCGGCCTTGGCCAGAGGAGGAGATGGAAGACTGGGTCCAAAGTCCTCATCAGAATCCGAGTTTTCATCAGGTATGTAGTCACTGACTTCCTCACTTTCACTACCAGAGAGAGACTCCTGCTGAGATGAAAGGCTGACTGTGGCAGGTTCTTGCTGGCCTGACAAGCTCTTAGATTCTACCAGTGCCTTCTTCAAGTTCTGATTGAACAACTTATCATCTCTTGACAGTCTAGAAAATGAAAAGTGTCACAGCAATACCATGTGCAGCAAGAATTAATAGCACCTACCTTTGAGACCTATCACCAGCAACTTCTCTCTTCTTGTCCGGAAGAGCTCTCTTCTTTGGAATGGTGACAAAATCATCTGGGAAAACATGTTTCATCCAGAGGAGGTGAAGGCCTGGCCTAGGTGGTGTCTGTCCTTACCATCACTGCTCCCTGACTCTTCCAGCAGCTTCTGTCTGAGAGTTGCCTTCCTGGGCCTGCTGCTCTTCCTCCTTCGGCTACCAACAAAGTCATCACCACTGTCACTGTCCATCTTCTTTCCCGCCACTTTAAGTAAAACCACACCCACATAGGTGGGCCCGCCAAGTGAACTCCCTCAGGGATCCCTGGGATGAGGTTGCCCCTCTAATCAGGACACTGTCTGGTCCCATGGGTCGCCTGAGTCCACTGTACATTTCCAGGCAAAGGAACCACAAAAAAAAAGGCGTAAAATACATTCCATTGGGCATTGTATAGCATGAGAGTATTTTATAGTTGGTGGTCTGGTCAGTCAGTGTGTGCCTAGTCGCTATCACAGATTATAACCACGTCACTGTCAGTGTCGGAGAGAGTGACGACATCATCGGGCTGTTGTCTAGTGGAGCTTGAGACATGGTCATCATCCAGTGTTCCCACGTCAATACTGCTATTACTACTACAACGTTTAACCTCAGGCGAACTGCTCTCTTCCTTAGAGCTACAGCTTTCTGCCCCCGACGCAGCTGACACAGGAGAATCTTTGCTGGGGTGATCAGAATCAGGTGATGAGGACTTTGAGCCATTGTCCAATACTTTTTGCTTTTTAGAAACTGGTGGTTCATCTTCATCAGAACCCCCTTCTGCTTCACTTTGTCCTTTATCGTCCGTAGAGCTTTCATCTTTCTCTTCACTATCTTTTTCTACGTCTAACTGACTGCTACGCAGTTCTTCCTCCATTTCCTCGGCACTCACCCTTTCCTCCTCCTCCTCCTCCTCCTCCTCCTCCTCCTCCTCCTCCTCCTCAGAGTTTGAGTCCTCATGAGAGCTCTCCTTCTCTCCTCCCTCCATCTCCACCTCCTGTTTCACCACAAACTCCTCCACCAACTTCTTCATCTTCTCCTTGCCCTCGTCCAGATTCCTCTGCAGAATCTCCAGCAGCTGGCCGTCCTCACTGGCTGGGTCCACAGTGGTCTCAACACTGTCAGTCAGGTGTGAACCAAAGTGGGCCCTATAGTCCTTGATCCTCCTGGCCTTGATTATCTTTCCGATCTCTTTGAAGACTTTCCTGGCCATTTCTGCCTTCTCCGCCATGCTGATGCCCAGATTGTGCTTGGTGTTACACCTGTCTATCAGCTCACAGATGTCCATGTGGTCGGGAAATTCATCATTTCTGAGCAGTCTCAGCACCCTCCGGTTAATCTCCGGGTACGATGTCCCTGAATAGCTGTCGTCCATGCCATCCTCGTGGCTAATCTCGATGGTGGATGGGATCTTCAACAGATGGCAAAGCTCTTCCCAAGTGGCAATAAACTTTCGTTTTAGATAATCCTCCATAAGATATGCACTTTTTCCAGATAGCATGTCATCCATGCTCACCTCCTCTTCGTTGAACCTAGTACAAAAGAAGTCAACACCTAGTCTCGTACCCGGGTTTGAACTAAAAGAAACGAACCTTGAACCCTTATATCGCATCAAGCACATGTATTAACTTAACCATAATAGGCAACTAACTTTTTAATCTGCCTGTGATACTGTTCCATCTTCTTCTCAAGCTTCTTAATGGCATACTTTCTCTTCTGTCTGCGCCTCTCAAGGTGAGGGGCGTTGAGGGCAGTGTTTCCCCTACTGCTGCTGCTATTGGCTGCTGCCACAGGCGTGGTAGAGGAGGAAGGGTCTGGGGGCGCAGGAGAAGCTGCTTCTGCCGCTGCCTCTGCAGTGGAACTCATCTGGGAACTAGGAGAGAGAGCAGTTAACATCAAGAGGTGCCACAAAAAAGGGAAAGATTCTCAAATTCAAATTGACGACCCTTTCCACATCTAGTTAGAGCCACGCCCACCAAACGACATAAAAAGAGGTGTGGCAGATCAGGAGGGGGGGGGACTACTGTTTGTGTGCCCGTGCCCCATAGAAAGAGAAGGTTCCAGGATGAGGTTCGCTCACCACTTATCTTCCCACCTCACGCCAGAGTGGAGGAGCCATTACATAGACTACGAGGACCTGAAAGAACGGCTCTACAAAATGGTTGGGGCAGCGCCACCCAAGACACAGGAGGAGGAAGATGAATGTAAGCCATTTTATCCCCTAGAAAGCATTGCAGTCACCATTTTGATGGTTTTTAAACAGTGAGGGAGCTTCAGAGTACTTATGTGGTGGTGGATGAAAGACAGGAGAGACTATTCTTTGAGAAAATTCGGGAGCAGCTGGAGAAGATTGACACATTCTACCATGCGCGGGAGGCGGAGGCAGTGCACAAGATGCGAGACCTGACTGAGCAGGTGGAGGTGTTCGAGGCCCTGGTGGGGAACAGGAGGACGAAGAACCTCCGCTCCACCCGCAACAAGCACAGCAGCCTCAAGCTGGCGGTCAGCGAGTTCTACTTCAACCTGGTGCTCCTCCAAAACTTCCAGCAGTTGAACCACACCGGCTTCAGGAAGGCCCTGAAGAAGTACGACAAGCTAACGAGGAACGCGGAAGGGAGGGGGAAGGAGCTGTTTAAGAAGGAGATTTGTGCTGCGTATTTCTGGAAGTCGGGGAGTGTGTCTGAGATGATTGAGAAGACTGAGATGCTGATGATTGACAAGTTGGAGGATGGGAATCGCAGCAAGGCCATGAAGACACTGAGAGTGCCGCCACTGGAGAACAGGGACGTGAGGTCGCACTGGGTGACCCTGAGAGTGGGCCTGTTGCTGGGGATGGTGCTGGTGAGCGTGATTGTGGTCCTGGTAGCCATCATCCTGCGTCCTACCGACTCCTGGCAGCATGTGACCGCCACGGTGAGGGGGCTGAGGGTGGGGCTCATCTTGTCCCTCTGGTTCACAGCCTTCGCCGTCAACACCTTTGGCTGGAGGAAGGGCGGAGTCAACAATGTCCTCATCTTCGAATTTAACCCAAGAAACTACCTCAACTTTGTTCAGCTCTTTGAGGTGAGATGCAGTTCTCCTCAATGTGTTCCTTGCAATTAGTTGCATTCCAGCTGCTAGCTTAGGAAGGTAGTTTGTTGTGAACATCTGTACCCTTCATCCCATCCTTAATGTGTCCACTATAGGGAGGTCCACGTCCACCATAAAGAGGCTTTGTCCACTGCAGAGAGGTTGTTTGTCCATTATAGATAGGTCCTGTGTACGCTATAGAGAGGTTCCACTGCTGCAGGTTGCTTTCCTGATTGCGCTGTGTTTCATGGTGGGCGTGTACCTGACAGTGTTCTCTCACTGGCTGGGGGACTACCCAGAGTGGGTAGGGCCTGTCGTCATGCTGGGCCTGCTGGTCACCATCTTCATCTTTCCCGTCCCCATCTATCACAGACCACGCCTCTGGCTGGTCAGAATATGTGTGAGTCACATTTCAAAGTCCCAGCCTGTGCCAATGGAGGGGAGTCCACTACAATTTTCTGTGTCGATTTTAGGGTCGGATTTTCACTGCTCCGTTTTGGCATGTGAACTTTGCTGATTTCTGGATTGCTGATCAGATGAACAGCCTGGCTGTTGTGTTCCTGGATCTCGAGTACTTCATCTGTTTCCTTGTGTACAGCCTGCACTTTCCTGGCAAGTGCATGTTGTTGTGATAACTAATGCTCTGTAGGGGTGAACTCTTTATGGGGGTCAGGGTGAACGAGGTCACTGTAAGGGTCATTTAACGGATCACTTTTGAAGAGTTGAATCCCTCCAAATAGTGGACACGCTCGGGACCCAGCCATTTGTAAGGGAACCCGTTGTATAGTACTCAAATGAGACCACCCCTCTGATCATCAGACTGCTCTATTGACTGTGCTATTGTTGGTGTGTAGATAATGCCATTCAGTGTGGGTCTGTGGTGTATGGTATTCGTCCCCTGGTGGCTGTGCTCCCTGCCTGGTTCCGATTCGCCCAGTGCTTGCGTCGTTACAGAGACACCAGACAGGCCTTCCCTCACCTCGTCAATGCTGGAAAGTACTCCACCTCTTTCTTTGTCGTCATCTTCTCCTCCCTAGCGGCCGGGTTCAAAGGTCAGTTCCTAGCGCTTTTGAGAGAGTGCCTACATCCAGTTCATCAAGTCGAAATTGCATTTCCTAGATCCAATGGCTAATCTTGCTGCCCAATCAGCTCTTTACTACTTCCTGTTTTTCATGTGGATCATCTCGGCCATCGTGAGCACCTGCTACACCTTCACATGGGACATCAAGATGGATTGGGGCCTCTTTCACGGCAAGTATAAGCTGAGGGAGGAGCTCATCTACTCAAAGAAGGTGAGGAAAGTTTGAAGTGAAGAAGCATGTACCCATTTTCAGTCCTCTCTCTCTCTCCCTCCCTCCCTCCTTCGCATGCTCAGATCTACTACGTTCTTGCTATCATTGAGGACCTGATATTCCGGTCGCTGTGGACGCTGAACATCTCTGTTGGGGAGGCAGGGACGCAGTGGCTGGAGGGCAATGCTGTCGGCACCGTGCTGGCCATCATGGAGGTCTTCAGGCGGTTCATTTGGAACTTCTTCCGCGTTGAGAACGAGCACCTGAACAACTGTGGTGATTTCCGCGTGGTGCGGGACATCTCCATCCACCCCATCAACCCCACGGAGGTGGTGCTGGACGACGAGGAAGGGGTGGAGCCTGCCATGAGGCACCACCTTGCCCTCGAGCAGCGAAGACTCTCCAATAACCTCCTCCAGGTGAGAAACTCTGGAGATTTAAGTCCACATGACTAAGGCAAGTCCGTAGATGGACTATTGTCTACAGAAAGATATTCTGATAAAGGACACTCGGTAGTCCGTAAGAGGAGGACCTCTCTACAAGGCCAAATATCCATTATTTGGAGGTTATGAAGTGGATTAATTTTCGGAAACTCTTGAGTTGACCAATCTTGTTATTGATTTTTCAGCTTCACGGTCCCCACCCTAATGGGCTGAGACACAGGACCACCAAAATCACCACTGCTGTCACGAACGGGCTTTTCTCTCCCATGGAGGAGCTGCAGGAGTCTCCAGAGAGCCTGGAGGATGAAGTGAAGGCTGCGGACAGCGAGGAGGAGCGGAAGGAAGGAGACGAGAATGGAGGAGATAGAAAATTGGAGCCACTGCTGAGCAGGGACAGTGATGAACACAAGCTAGGCTGCTACAAAGATGGCCTGGACAAAGCAAGTAGCTTCAGCGAGCTGTAGCCAGCTAGCCAAGGTACGATTATTTATACACTTGATCAAATCCTTACCTTGAGTGTAACGTATTGTCGATTCCTTTTGACATCAATGCCACATGCCATCTAGTGGTGCAAAGTGAAGACATGGCATTTTGTAACGCGCCACCTTGACTGTGCCAATCATTAAAATTGCTTTATTGAAACCCAAGAAGGCAAGAAGGCACTGAAGCAGTAATGATATGTACATGGCATGGCTGTGTTCAGAGCTGCTGGCCACCTGCTGCTGGGGGGGCATGGCCCTCCTGGCCTCCCACCGCTGGAGGGGCGTGGCTAGAGGGAGGGGCCATCCTATTCTCATGGTGCTCCTCTTGCTGAACAGGTTTGATCCTGAGAGACTCAGGGTCGTCTATCTGCGCTCCAGGGGGTGGTGCTGCATTCACAGCATCTTTATGTTGTGAAGGGTCGGGAACTCCCTGATGCTGAGGGGCGGCGGCCTCCTCACCCCTCTGATGTTGAGGGGGGGGCACCGATGCCTGGCCCCCCTGATGTTTGGGGGGCACAGCATTCCCGGCCTGCTCAGGATGCTTGGCATCACCATGACTCTTCTCCCTGAGTAGTACAAGCATCCACCATAACAAAGACCCCCTCTCCTCAAGTTTTGTCCTCTATAGAGAGGCTGTCATCTCTCTCCGGGGGTTAGCACAACAGGGAAGCTGACTATTAGGGGCCCATCCTTTATGTTCCTTATTATTGGAGGTCCTATTGGCATCTCTCCAACCCACCTTGGGACAATGCCGATGATGTTTCCTTTGTCGTCGTACTGGTAGTCGTAATCTTCCTCGTAGTCATCCTCGTACTGCTCAAACTCCTTGTTGGAGAAGGGCATGTCCTCGTCCACCACAGGCTGCCACTCCTTCTTCTCCTCGTACGACCTGTTTTTGGTGTACTCCATGAACTCATCAAACGAGATCAATCCATCATGGTTCTTGTCAATCTGAAACCCAGGACAGTTCAATCAGTGAGTGGCATGGTCCAGGGACACGGCATGTAGCCCCTGTGAATGTGGCATGCATGGCATGTACCTCCGACATGGCGTACTCCCTCATCCTGGCCATGTCCTCATGGGCCTCCATGCCGTCCATGTCATCCTTGTACACCTTTTTCAGCTCGCTGTAGAAGAGTGACTCCACTTCCATGGGGTCCAGGGTTCGGTCCGCATTAGTGTCTACAGCAACACAGTGGAGTAGCAGTGTGTGTAGTGCCCCACCCATACCTGCCCACGCACGGAGGACCTTGCCCTAACCATGCATACGCACTTACCGTGCATATGGAAGAAAGTCCTGGGGTCAAACTCCTCCTTTGCCATGCCATCATCCTCCTCCCAGACCTGTTCCATCTGCTCCTTGCTGCCAGGCTGGGGGAGACGCTCGTGCTTGCGAAGTTCCTCGTGTTTCTTCTTGAACTCATCCTCTGCATTGAGCCGCTGCTTCTCGTTCATCTCCCTCAGTTTCTGCCTCCTCCTGTGCTCCTCCCACATCTCCTGCTGCTTGAACTCCTCCTTGCGGATGCGATCCAGCTCCTCTAGTTTCAGCTTGGCCTGGACAACACGTACGGACACACATGAAGACCTCACTCTCGGCACACACCTTCCCTTTCCAGCTTGTGCTCTCTCTACAGCATTTCCAGGTCCTTACCTCTCTCATCTTGGCCTGAATGTCCTTGTCTTTGAAGTTAGCTGGGAGATTCTCCCGCATAGCTTCTTTCTTTGTCATCCAGTCTCCCTCCTTCAGAAGGTTGTCATTTCGCATGGTCTGCAGCCTATTGAATCAAGGTGCAAGGATACTTATATCTATCTCCATTAGCTACAATGAAGGTACAGCTACAGCAATCCACCACTTAGCCAGCCAAGCACCAGTAGCCAGGCTGAGGACAATAGGAACACACACACCATTTGTTGTGCTTGGATACACTCTCAGCCATAACAATACCATACGCTCATCATGCTGCTGTAAACTCTCTGTTACAAAGCTCTCCCGTACTTTTGCAGTTGCCTCATTTGCTCCACAGTGATACGTTTGGCCTCGTCCACCCGATTCCTCATGCCACCTTGAGCCTTGGCATTCATCAGACGCTCTCGAAGGTGCGGGTGATTGACAATCATCTGCTGAAGCTTGACCATGTCCAGTCCTTTCACCTTGTTTAAGCGGTCCATGAACTCTGGTTAGATCACAGCCATGATGTCAAAATGCTCCTACTCTCTGTGTGGCTTACCAGGGTCACTTTCTGTCAGTTCTTGTAAGTATCTGATGTACTCTTGAGGGTCTAGTGAAGGAATCTCATTGGAGTCATGTTTTTCTTTAACCTGGGCCGCGTTACGGTTGACTGGCAAGCCTGAGCAGAAGTAGAAACACAGCAGCAGGTTCAGAACAGTAGCCCCGCTCACCAGGAACACCTTCATCTCTAAACAAAAACTTCTTTCTCAAACTTCCTTTGAGAAACGGTGAAGGGTCGTCAAAGCTGACGTGTGCAGGAATGGTCATGTGAAAGTCACATGACCGTACTATTTTGCGCATGCGTACAAAACATGAATGCCATTTATGCACCATAAATAGATCTATGCCACACTATAAAACAAAAAAAATTATGTGAACTGAAAGGTGGGATTATATTTTTGGTAATTTTTGAGCTGCCACGACAGGATTGCTCCTAGCTATGATCTGTCTACCCTCTGTCTTGTAGTCAAACGTGCAAGAATGTGTTTCAGCGTATCTGTGAACTGCACAGAACAACCCTCCACACCTGAAAAAAAACCAAAACTATCCACTTAAAAATTTTTTGGGTTTCTTTGCTTACCTGCAAGAGTACGTACTGGCGAGGCCCATTTTCTTGCCACACTTCATGCATCTCTTTTTGGGGGCCACACTCAGGTTTTGCTGTTTGCTAGTTGTAGCGATGGACAATGTAGGGAGGGGCTGGCGCAGGCCTGTAGAATAGAACACGCACGAGCTCAAAGCCAAGCTAGAGTGCAAGTTTAACTCCATTACCTTTGTGGGTGGGGTGAGAGGAGGAAGAGGAGGACATATTATGGTGGGGGTTGAGTATCGGAGGTAAAAAATCACTTTTGGCTCTTGCTTCTAGTGTGGATACGCGATCCACTGGGGGGAAAGGAGGACTTAACTCCAAGTGAGAAAGGTTGCGGCTAAGGTTATTGATCGTAGTGCACGACATCGCATCTGGTTCTACGTGTTTAGTTCGTCTTTTCCTTTTTGGTGGCTTCTGCCAATTGTTGTAGGGGAGATCTGCTTTGGTGCTGATCCTCTTGGAGGGGGTGGGGCAGTCCATCTCGCTGCTGCCCCCCTCCAGCAGTTTGCAGTCAGCAAGCCCGCCAGTTCGGGAGGTGCCAGTTGAGAATACATCATTTGTCAGCTCTTCACTAACCTATTTGAGGAACTGATGACATCAAGTCCCAATTACAGGGGTGGCCACATTTCTGACATTGTCCAGTTCTATATAGCTGACTCACTCTAATCTGGTCACCCTTTGAAGTGACCCACTAGAGAGGAGTGGCCTCATTTCAAGGGATGACCACATTTCAGGGGTCCATTATAAGAAACATGTTTCAACGCTCTCATACCCTTGAACAGGTCTTCCTGGAAATGATTGGCGCCTCCTCGCTCGGACTTCGCACCCTCAGTGCCGCCCTTGAGGTGACAGAGCAGGAGGTGATTCTGGAGCGGGGCTTCCCAGAGGGATGGACGTGCGAACAAGTGTCACCAGGAAACACCAGTTTCCTCTGAGCCAGCTTGGCCTCGTTAGTGTGTGCAGACGGGAGAGGCGCCACTCTCGACGAGGAGTTGTGGAGCATACGGCTTGGGGCCCTGCTCTCCAGGATGAGCAGTTTACCTGTGCTCTTGCGGGGCAGGTGACTGGACGAGGCCTGACTGGGGAGGGGGGGAGGGGCCTGGCGAAACCCCTTACCTTTCTTGAACTTTGCCATGAGGTCCTTCATCTTGTCTCTCGTCACAGCGTGCTCCATTCGAGTGCTCTATGAGATCCACTGGCATAAACCTCCAGGTAACGAAACACACTACAGGAACAAACCTTGCTAGACGCAATGCTCAAATGTTGTCCTGGCTCCGTCACTTGTATTGGACTCAGCCTGAAAGCAAAAATGGCTATAATCTTTAATCAACTATTTCCTTGAGCTTCGCACCGCATGGTGTCCTCTTCCTCCAACATTTGGACCTGCACAAAGCTGGCATTGTCCAAGTCGTCCCCATTCCGCAGCAACATGAGGGTGTACTTATCCCCACCCTGCGAATCCAGTAACTCTGCTATCTCTAGGAGGGTGGGGTCCTCAAGGTCAAGGTGCACTATAATAAGTATCGTGATTCGTATTAAGGTGCAAAGTGGGTATTCGAAGGGCATGGTACCTCTCTGGGCATGGATGGGCCCTCCTCTCATGGCCACCAGGAGCTTTAGCTGGGCCCCAGAGGGAATGGAGTACTCCTCCAGACAGAGTTCATCCTGGAGCTCTATGCCACCCCACACCAGTTGCTGTTGGTACACAGGAATCCCTGGACAAGGATAGGAAAGAACCCTGTGATATCACATGGGTAGAGTAACCTCTCTCCAGGAAGCTGCCTCACACCTCATACATGCTAATTTAATTAACAGGAAACTAGCCGACCACAACTTGGTGTAGTTAGCACTTTAATTGCCATGGCAGTTCTCACCTTCAAGTCTCTGCACCTTCATCTTGATGCCAAGGACTGTTTCATAGGGGCTCACGCACAAATCATACACTGTTCCAGTGAGAGCTTCTATGGTCAGCTCCATGGTACGTTCTTCACCGTCTTCAGTCATGACAGCAAACGCGGGCTTCCGGCCTGCCAGCTTCCCGCGAAAATGACAGAGACAAACTCGTCTCTCTTATTCCAACTCAGAAGTCTCTTTTCCCGCGAAGAAACTTATCAGTGTATTCACTCTTCATGCTCTACTAGAGCAACCCATCTAGATCAAGCCTCGAGAAGTTTTCTAGCTTTAGCCTTGTGGTTCTGTCTTCTTGGCTTCGTTGTCAGGTTGGTTGTTTGGGTCATCAACCACGCCCCTTACCCAACACGCATGCGTGATGCACTTTGACCCTGGGGTAAGAAGAGATGCCACACAAGAGAAGAATATCAGGAAGGACAGTGATGCTAAGCATTGATGGAATCCATAAAAAGAAGCAAGCCCAGCCCCCAGTCACATTAGAAACTCGGGAGGAAAAAAAAAATGTTGCCTTTATATTGCGCACACGACTCATGAGTGTCAGGTCATTACAGATGTAGTTTTGTTCTGCGCCAATGCTTTCTCTTTGCATTATACCTGAAAGAGAGAGAACAGACGTTGAGAAATTAATGTAGTGTGCTCTATTTAGAATGAATGTCATTAATGCAAGAATGGGGGGCTACTCAGAGCTGGTAGACATACTGACCTGATCTTGTTGTTAGTCCTCATTCTCACCCACTGAGGAACAGGCCTGTTGGTGCGAGACCTTCGTGCCATCACACGCTTGATCTTGAAAGTCTTGTAAGCACCCTGCCAGAGAGGCACAGAAAAACTTAGAAATGACACCCTCTACTGCACTGACAACACAACGATATTGGAGATAGGTACTTTAAACTAACCATTAGAGAGGATTTATAGCAGAGCTCTCAAACAGAGGTCAAAAAGTTTGCCACGTTTTTAAAAGGAAAGTTTTACACATCTATTTAAACGATTTTATAGTAACCACAAAAAAAAGGTGTGGGAGTGGTTCTTTCTTCTGCAAGGGGTGATGGACATTTATGTATTTTCGTTTGGCCTGTTGCTGATGTGCTTCTGCAGCTCCAATGCTGTTGCTGATGCTGGATTGAGGTAAAGCAGATAGCTAGGAAGGATTGTGTAGGAAGGATTGTGTGTGCTGGTGTTGAATGCTCTGCAATGATTTAGGGATGCTGGCCCTTCAGGGGGTGTTGGAGTGGTCAATGAGGATAATCAGCAGGACCATCATGGGGGATTTGATCAGGAGGTATTAGCTAGATCACTGGGGGATCGAAAGAAGTTCCAGGATCTCTCACCTGAAGAAATTGCTGTAGAGTTGAAGTAAGGCCACTCGAGACAATTTATTGTGTTAGTGAGTGGGATGGTATTTTAGAGGTTTTTGAAGTCCACATCCCAACCTGTATTAAAATAAACAATTCCTTCTGTTTCTGCATGTATAAGGTGCCCTTAAAGGGACAGATTGATCTATTAATTGGAGGGTGGTGTTTGTTTCCCCCCCTCCCTCCCCCCCCTCCCCAGGAAGCTGGTGAGCCGAGCTGACAGTAATCGTGATAGCAAGCTGGACAAGCAGGAGCTGGTGGTGTGGCTCAAGCGCTCTGAAGATCGAAGCTACAAAGAAGAAGCTGATTCTCTCTTTGAGAAGGAAGATACGGATGGTGATGGCTTGCTTTCCTTTGCTGAGTTCTGGGAGACGAGCGAAGGAGAGACGCTTCCTGCAGAAGAGGAGATGAACGAGGCTCAGGCCGGAGTGAAGATCAGATTTGACGACGCGGATGCGAATGGCGATGGAAAGCTGAATGCTGAAGAGTTTTCGCCATTTGTCCACCCCTTCAGACACGAGCACATGGTAGGGCACTTGGTGGAGGACCAGCTGGTGCTCTATGATAGAAATCAGGACGGCCTCATCTCACTGGAGGAATACATCGGTAATCTACGCAACTAGTATTCAGTTCAGCACTTTGGGCAGAAAAGTATACTGGTTCCTCTGGCAGTTTTCAGTCTAGTTGAACCCCCTGAACGCTCCAGCAAAACTGCCTGAATAATCTATGCTCCTCCATTTCAGATTCGTTCAATCCTGATATGATGGTGGACGAGAACGGGCAGGAACGGACTGAAGAGGAGCGTGACTGGGCGGAGGAGGAGAGGGTGGAGTTTGAGGAGCATCTGGACAAGGACAAGGATGGCGTGCTCAACTACCAGGAGATCAAGGACTGGCTGGCCCCCAATGAAACGGTCTTCTTTGAGCATGAAGCTGAGCATTTGCTGTCCCATGCTGACATGGACAAGGTAAGGGAATCAACGTGCTGTTGAGTGGGTGTTGTGAGGACACTGTGTAATGCAGGATGGGTCCCTCTCCATGGAGGAGATTGAAGCAGAGTTGGACATCTTTGTGGAAAGCCCGCTGACTGATTACGGACATTCAGTGCATGATGAACTCTGATAGATTGCTTTTAAAATTGTTTTAGACTTTCATTAATTGCAGCCGAAGAAATTTTTTATTCATCAAAGTCATAGTAATTAGCCTGAGAGCAAATGATGTGCCTCATGATTTTGTTTGAGTGTGTGGGTTGCTGCTTCCCTCTGCCACGTTAGCTGCACCTACTGCGCATGCTCAGTATAAGTGGGGGTGTAGCTAGCTGGTATCTTTGCAGCAAATTGTGGTTTTTCTGCAAAGAGGTGGAAATCTGCAAAATCTTAGGAGTAATATTCTTCCTTGAAGCTCAAGCATGAAGCTGCAGTTGTTCTTGGTAGCTCTCCTGTTTGGAGTGTCCACTGTCCTAGCCAGCACAAGGTGAGTGAGCTAGCTAGCTGGCTAGCTTGATGATTGCAGCTCTAGCTAGCTCTGCACATGACTGTGTGGCCTGTGGACACACAGTATGACTGAGGAGGAAGAGGAGAAGAAGGAGGAGCTGACAGACGTGGAGTTTGACGAGGCAGTGTTCATGGGGGACGACAGAAAGAGTCTGAAGGACCTCACTCCTGAGCAAGCTGCAGAGGAAGTCAGGTACGCAGATGACGGCTACATTTGCAGCAGTATACAATGACGATTCATAGCTAGGGATGCCATGGAAGGCCAAAGGGAGAGAAGGGGTGGGCCAAGGACACAGACAGACAGAAAGAGGGAGGAAGGGGTACTATCATTATCTGCAATGCAGTGTATAATGATAAACCACCCCCTTTAACCCTCCCCTTTCACATACTCAATACACAATACTACAGCACCTAGACCCAGCAACCTAACAGCTCCTTTCCACCCTTTTGCCCGCAGGGAGATGGTTGCCCTGATGGACAGGGATGGGGATGGCCTGTTGGACAAGGAGGAGCTGATTGCCTACCAGATACGTCTCACAGAGCACAACAACAGGAAACAGATCAATGCCGTCTTTGAGAAGCACGATGAAGATGGAAATGGCATCGTCACCTTTGCCGAGGTCTGGGTCCATGGCGAAGAAGGTATGTCCCATCCAATGCCATGTGACATGCTGTCCATGTCATATGACCCCCTCAGGTGATGCGCCAGAGGACGAGGCAGAACTGAATGAGTACCAGTGCGGTCTCAAGGCCAAGTTTGCCAGTGCAGACGCCAATGAGGACGGTCACCTTGACAAGGAGGAGTTTGGGTCCTTTGTCCACCCTCACCGGCACGACCACATGATTGAGCATCTCGTCAGGGACCAGCTCAATGCCTATGACAAGGACGGAAACGGCGAGATCTCCCGCAAGGAATACCTACGTGAGTCCACCGTTTCACATTTCACTGCTACTTCACCGTGTCACACTGTTACTCCAACTCGACAGAGTCGTTCAACCCTGATAATCTCCCGGAGGAAGACCTTCCCGAGTGGGCGAGGGAGGAGAAGACCAACTTTGACTACAACCTCGACCAGAATCAGAATGGAAGGCTGGACAAGGAGGAGATCAAGAACTGGCTGGTGCCTGATGAAGCCACTCTCTTCAATGTGGAGGCCCACCATCTCTTCTACAGTGCAGACACAAACAGGGTGAGACCAAATGGGCAGAGCTGTAGGATGAGGAGGAGGAGGGAGGGGAGGGGAAGGGGGAGGAAGGTCATTACAATGAGCTTATACAGGGGGTTGGGTCTAGTATGGAGGAGAGGGTCTATTATAGAGGGGTTGTTTATACTCTGTACCTGTTGTTATTTCCAGGACCGCAAACTGACGGCTGAAGAGATCCAAGAGAGGTTTGACGTCTTTGTGGATTCCTCCATCACCAACAACGGTTATGCTGTGCACGAGGAGCTCTAACCACGCCCACCTGCAAACCTCTATACATAGATGTTTTTCTAAGTCCTGAGACAATTAGAATATTTATTTTTAAGTCATGACACATTTTGAGACTTGCTATGGTGGTGGTGCTGGTGTGGGGTTCGGGAGTGTCCAGCAAGGAAGAAGTGGCTAGCTGGTCATGAAGTGGGGCTTCCCGTCGGCGTCAGTCCTGAGTGTGAGGATATCACAGCCAGTTTCTGTCACCAACAGAGTTTGCTCAAACTGGGCTGAACGCTTCCCGTCCTGAAACAAAGAGTGGCTGGATTTGTGTACGAACCAGGGGTCTTGTTTTAGGTTGGACTCACAGTTGTGACTGCCGTCCAGTCGTCTGGCCACGTGTTGTCCCTCCAGGTCCCTGTGGAGTACAGCACACTCAAGCGTCAAGCCGGAGGGAGATATGTAATACTCGATAGGGGCTCACCTTCGTTAATCATGGGTTCAATGGTGAAGGTGTGTCCTGGTTTCATGATGCCCACTGCCTTGTTCTTGGAGTAGTGAGGGACATTGGGCACTGTGTGGAACAGCCTGGGGGGGGGGGGGGGGGGGGGGGAGGGGGGGGGGGGGGGGGGAGAGGGGG
>JAAGOD010001014.1_pt1 | contig 20646 bp, 33 predicted proteins | sample 8389681 | NCBI WGS metagenome assembly JAAGOD01 (sample SAMN13964374, study PRJNA552185) | sponge metagenome | biome: deep-sea hydrothermal vent fields; feature: spots directly above weak diffusing fluid; material: seawater and sediment | host: Tedaniidae sp. KZ-2020 ... | reverse complement strand
TTTATTAAATAAAGTGCATTTATTAAATAAAGTGCATTTATTAAATAAATTTGAATGTAAATTTTTAGACTGCCATTTCTTGGGAAAGAGTTTGCATTTGCTCTTGATTTAGCTACGCAAAGCTTAAGCTGCTAATCTCTGAAAGACTTGTCTGGTCTCTCATGATAAGCATCAAAGTCCACTACAGTGCTCACAAAACCTAGAAACAGCTGGCTTTACTCAGGTCAACAGGTCCAGATTCGATTTTTAATTGCATTCCTTAGCTTTTTCGCGCACTTTTTAAGAGCAAAGCTGTTCTAAATAAAGTGCATTTTAATAAACTATTTTTTCCCCAATGATGGTTTGCTGTAGGTGAGGTGAAGAGGCTATTGCATGGGGCTGGGCTGGAGAAACTACAGCTGCAAGTGGACACACGACTACAGGTCAACAGAGCCAAGCAACTCAAGATGTATAGAGTGTGGATACAAGCAAAGTATGTCAAGACACTGCAGCAGACAAGTCCACACACAGACTCACCAGCAGAAGGGATACGAAGAGAGTGACAACTACACCCTATAATGATAATAGTAATGACAACTCTATAATGTCACTGGACTGTCTATCTGGATTGTCATAATGGGTTTCCGTTACTGCTGCTGGCTGAAGTTGTGCTGGGTGGGGCCAGTCTCTTGGGTAGGATGTAGGCGTCAGTACCAAGGGTCAGCACATCAGGACGAATTTCCTTATCATATGCTAAACAACGTCTTATGAAATTCTACATGAGGAAAGGAAAGAGAGTGAAGTGCCTCCCACCAACCCTCCGAATAAAGGACAATCTAGCCTCTGATGAAATTCTCATAGGTTAAAAATGTACTAGGTACTGCTATGGGAAAGGGGTCCTTTGTAGGGAGGTTGTCCCTTGGCTCCATTATCAGAAGTGGTTCCACTGTACACACAGCATACCTTGGCTTCAACTGTGATCACAGGCTTGCTGGGAAAATCAACACCTGTGGCATTCAAAATTGTATTCTGCTCCAGGATGCTGGCCTGAGAGAGGTTGTGGCCAAATGGCTGCAACACAGTAACACTGACTTACCAGGGAAGATGTGTACTACTACTTAATTAATACCTTTTTCCCATACAAGCATTGGAAGAATATTATTCCTAGAGACCATACATCCACCTGAAAGGGAAGGATAATGATTGTAGAAAGGTGGTAACTGATATTAACTTTGAGGGGCAGGGTACTATTCAGCGCATGTACCTTTGAAGATATCTTAGGTGGCTCCTTGCCGATGATGAAACACTCTGGAGGCAAATACCTGCCATCGCCCATCATTACTAGATATATGACACTTCACAACAGGAGTGACTGACCAGTAAGTGCCTGCCCCCTGGGAAGTGAGGTCCATGCCATCAGGATTCTCCTGCTCCATGACTTTACTCAAACCAAAGTCTGTGATCTTTGCTTCAAAACATTGAACCCCAGTACCCAGCAAAATGTTCCCTACCACATCAAAGGATGGCACTGTAATCTCTTCATCTTTGGCTTACGATAATCATGCCTGGTTTGAGATCAAAATGTATGACGGGTGGTTTGATTTGGTTGAGGTACTTGAGAGCAGACATAGACTGAAGAACGATAGCTCTAGCCTGAGAGAGAGGCAGTGAAGGGACTATACACACTGTCATGGAGAGTGCAAACATACCTCCTTCTCGGGTAATGCTTTGTTCTGCTTCAGAATAAAATCTAAATCGTGACCTTCTATATACTCCAGAACCGTACAGAATGAGTTTGAATCAATTTCAAACACATCAAACAACTTGACAATGTTCTACCATCAGCAAAATTTGACAGTTTACTCACAGACACTTTCCATAACTTACAATGTGATCAAGCTTTTTGTGAATATTGTATTCTCTGAGTGCATGCCTATTGTACGATGGAGACAAAGCACTAATGAAGCAGATATTGTAGCCACCCCTGGGCCACTAACTTGATGTAATTTGCTTTCTTGTCCTCCTTCCATTCTGAGTTGAGCTGATGTATTTTGCATGCCACATAGCACTGATCCACAAGGTCAAAACCCTACCCAACGCCACCATACCATATACAGGGACATGCCTACTGTGATGAGGGAGCTTACCTTGTATACTTCCGAAAAGCCTCCACGACCAATCATATGCAAGAGCAGGTATCGATCATGAAGAGTAGGATGCGTCTTAAACCGCGATGAATCTTCTGCTGAAATGCGTTTCAATTCACGAATGTGAAGATTTCTCTCTCGCTCTAATTTCTCCAGCTCAGAGTTCAGCATAGAATCTTCCTGTGACATTACAAGATGACTACAGCACTGCCTGGAGCATCAGACCAACTCATCCAACCTTCTTCAGGACCGCAGCTCTCATCTTAAGTATCTCCTCTCTTTCTAGTTGCTCTCGGAGCGTGCTAGTGACAGGAGCTTTCTTCCTCGTCAGCTGCTTCTTCTGCTTTTCCAGTTCCTCCCTTTGGATAGTCAGCTCCTCTTGCCGTGAGCTCAGATCAGAAAAAGCATACCCATCCACCCAGACCTCCACAAACTGAGCCCCCTGCCTATATCCACATAGTGCATGACACATAAAAACCACACGGATGGCCCACCACTCACCGGCGGGTGTTGAACCGCCCAAGACGCAGTTGTTTTTCAACATTCGCCTCCCGACATTTCTTCTCCTCTGTCCGTGCCTATGCACAGCAACATTGACAGAGAGCATGAGTACTCTTACCGATAGAGATATGACCTCTAACCTTCTCCAAGAGAAGCTTCTTGTTCATTGCCAAACACTTTGTGAGCAATTTATCAGTTTTTGAGAATTTATCCTGACAGGTGGACAGACTACGCTCTAATTCAGACACTTGCTGGGGTAAGAATTCCATCTCAAATAACTATCACCAATCAGGTCATTCCAACAACCTACCTGCTCTAAGGTTGCGATGCGTTCCGACTTGCTGGCCTTCCCCTCCAGTGCTGAGAGTGTAATCACTGTGAGGGTGGTCTGCACCTCAGCATGTCGGGTCTTGGTGGGAGACGGGGTCTTGGTGGGAGACGAGCTGCTTCTGAAGAAGTCACTGATCTTTCTAGAGGAATCCAACCTGGCTTGCTTGATAGTAGCCCCTGGACAAAGAGTGCCTCAGCATTGCAGGATCAGGAGAGACACAGAGACATACCATGATGAACCTGCTTGGCATCATTTTCTGAGGAGTATATTCTCTTCCTGGCCCGTGAGGCACTCACAGGAGTTCTAGTAGCAGGCCCCGCTTGTTCTCTATCCTCCGTGTGTGCACTAACAGCGCTCAGGTTGGAATCAGGGGAACTCACCACAGGCTGATGTATAATACTATGATTATAATACAGACTAACATTCGGAAATATGGCCACTTACTCTGCCAGAAAACCTGGCCTCCAATAACTCTTTCTTCTGTGGGTCTATACTCAATTCCTGGACACTAGCATCGTCTTCTGCACATGCAGAGTGAACTATTATTATCATGTGGCATTGATGATGACCTGCTCACCAATTGCTTCAGCATTAGCCCAAGAAGCACCAGACACCTCCCCCACACTCTCTCCATCACACTCCATATCTCAGCACTCCAAAAGATGCCCACCTTCTGTTTGCCCACATGGCAGCTCTAGTTTAATGGAGATGGCCTGTGAGTTTGCTGTGTGCAGTATCCCTGGGGGTTGTTGTGTGGGTGTCAGCCGTGGAGAAACTCCAGGAGAGCTCATAGTCACGTTCAAGACAGGGGCCATTCAAGTCTACAATGTACGTGTCCTCTTTAGTTAGCTACTCACTACGACCTGTAGTGTAATGTGATGATGGATGATGTGTGTCTCCCTCCAGATTCAAGATTTGAAGATTGTGTGTAGTTGGCAGTTGCCCAGCTCCCAGGAGTTTGTCTGTGGAGCTATCAACCACCCAAGAACACGGCGTTACTGGGCCATTGGCACAAACCAGGTAGGTCGCTAGCCGCTCTGCTAGGAGGAGAGGCTATAGCTTTGCCACATTATCCTAGGGTATTTTTGAGTGGACCAGGCAAGACACAACTATCATAACTTCACATGCAGTGCGCCCCCAGGCTGCTAAACTATTGAGCTTTGCAGATGAGCCCTACCCCCTGGTGGTGTACTGCACTGGGGAGGTGGGCTACCTGGAGAGGCAGGAACCGCAGACCTGCTGGCTAGCTCCAAAGAAGAAGAAGTGGAAATTGTCTTTGGCTGAGGTGTCGTGTGGCCAGCATGTGTGTGTGGTGGGTACGGAGAAGCAGGTCACAGTGGGAATTGCTGAGTTCATGGAAGGCCGATTGGGGCAGCCAGTTGTAACCACCTTGAATTTCAAAGGAGAGGAATTGATATCCAGTTGCATTTGTGGAGACAAGCTGTTGCTTCTGAGTGAGTTTGAACAATGAAGTTGCCCTCCCTCCATAATCTGGTGAATAGTTAGTGCAGGGGAATTGTGGACACTGAAAATGGAAAGTCCTGTACACCCTGTCCGCAGTGCTTCCACATTCCCTTCTGCCACTCCCTCTACCTGCTTGCTGGCACTGTCATGTGACAACTTTGTACACATTGACGGCAAGTCCCTCCAGCTCTGGGAAGCCCGCTATTACACCTGTCAGCACCACACTGATGCCACCATCTCTTCAAGTGCAAAGGTTAATGTACAGTATACAGCGTTGCATCATCCAGTGATGTAGTAATGTGTGTGTGTGCGTAGTCTTGGTGTGTAGAAGGCCATGTCTTCGTATGGACCGGTGAAGGACAGATGAGGGGGTGGAGAATGCAGAGTTCAAAGTCTACATTGGCTCAGGCACTAGGAAAGTTGTCTCACACCAGACAGCAGCCTATAATCCTCACCGCCTGGCCCCAGTCATGGAAGGTGAGTGACTCCAAGTCCCATTGAGGGTGACTGGTCCACTGAAATTGCAGCAGTTGAAAGTGGAGGATGGTCCTCCGACAGCCAGTGTGGAGTATCTTGAAGCACTGGTGGACAAGACCAAGGTACGTGTAGCAGAGCAGGCAAAGAATTAAACTATTGTCTATTATGACTGACTATTTCCAGTAGACTCCTAATCTTGAAGAATTCACATCAGTTTTCCGGAGTCAACCTTTGACCCCCAAACTGTGTTACTCTGATGTGATTGAGCGTCTGGTGTCTGAGGAGCTGTTTTGGGGGTCAGAAGCATTGTCAGCACTGCTCACAGCAGGATTAGTTCCTAGCAAGTAAGCAAGTGATAGCTCCTAGTCTAGACTTTGATCTGGTCAATTACAGCATTGACGTCTTGAGTGTCATAGTTGATAGGGAAGATTGGGGGCTGGCCCTTGTCTGTTTAGAGCATGGACCACCTCCTTCTGAAGAGTGCATCGTCAAGGCTTTGGAGAAGGTTTTGTGGTGAGGAGAAGGTTACTAGTGGTGAGGCAGGAATGAATATCTGTGTGTTCAGTTTGCCAGGAACGTTTGAGTGTGTGGGTGACAGCGTGACTGTATCTAGACAGCAACTCATGTATCCTCAACACCCATAGGATTGATTCATGTGCTCTTAGAACATTATTCCTTTAACTGTTTTACAGTTTTAAGGTTCTTAGTCAGCCATTCAGTGAGGCTTTCATGCAGTCTCCATGCGCAGCCATGCCATTCCCGATTGTGAAGGTAGAATATCCATCGCTACACTTTTCTCTTACTTGTATCATGACATGACAGGATCTGCTCTCTTTTCTGGCTGAGCAAGTCAGTGTTGCATCATTATTGACTTTTGACTCTGGCAGTTCATCTTCTGTTCCCTATCACATGATTTTGGACTGGCTTGCGGTGCTCCTTAATGCACACTTCACACGGTTGACATTGGACCATCAGTCAAGACGACTCTTGGTATCATTGCAGTCAAAGATTTCTGCTCAAGTGAGTGTGATGGGATAACAGAGTTGTGTTCTGCTCACCCCCCTTCATTAATGTACTCTATCCAGGTGACCTGTTACAATCGACTGTCATATCTCACCTCACTGAATGAAGTTCAGACTAACTGGAATAAGTACAATTCTGATAGATGGTTGTACAAAGTTGAAACATTACATATTAAAATGATACAGTAAAAAGTATTTCTGAGTGAGATAAAGCTAAGGTGCTCAGTGGAAGAGAGGTTGCCACACCCCTTTCTGGTTTTAGTCCTTTCTGGTTTTAGTCAATGTCGTCCCTTACCTAAAGCATTGTCCTCTCCATTTTTTGTAGCAGAGTATAGTAGGTGTGTGTAGTGGGAATCATGTCTGCAGAAGAAGAGATTATCGAGGTGACCATTGACATGAGTGAACTCAAGAAAATGAAGGTATCAATCATTAATTCTGTACAAGCTGTCAGTGTAAACTTTTTGCACAGGTCCCTGAGCTGAAGAAGAAGGTTGCAGAGCTTGGCTTACCAACAAAAGGCACTAAGGCAGAGCTGTTGGCTAGAGTTGAAAAATACCTCCATGAACAAGGTATTTGAGCATCGTCCACATAACTATTAGTAGGCCTGTGAATCTGTAGGGAGGTTAGATCCCAGCAGTAAGCAACGGTAAGGCAATGCAAAAGGTTTGCAAAAGGTTTCCACATAGAGGTGTGATTAGTCTCGCTAGCCTTTTCCCCTCCCCCGAGTCTGGCTAGCGAGACTAAGGTGTGATGCTATAACACAATGTATGTCCATACAGAGGAGGAGGAGGAGCTGCTAGAAGATGAAGTTGAAGAAGAGGAGGAGGAGGAGGAAGAGGTAGAGGAGGAAGGAGGAGAGGGGGAGGGACAAGAGGAGAAGGCAGAGGAAGAACCTACTAACAGCAAACCTGCTGTTGATGTTGCAAATTCAGCAAATCTGGAAGAGCAAAAGTGAGCCAATGGCTGTAAATCGTTGTTGCACTATGATACTTGGTTATTAGAACGGAGAGTGAAAGTGTACAGGACGATGGTACCACAGAAACAAAGAAGAAAAGGACAGTATCTACTAGTTCCCTCACCAGCTGCCAGGCAGATGTATGTCATTGCACATGTACATGGATGGTGTATGTCTTCTACCAAATTATTGCATTCCTAGCGTCTGGCTCAGAGAGCTACAAAGTTTGGTGGAAACACAAGTGAGGAAGCTAAGAAACTAGCGAGGACTGAAAGGTAGGTATTTAGAGTGGTATGGAGTGGTAGACCTGTCATTTCATCTGACCGCATCACGCAGGTTTGGAACAGCACTGGAAAATAGCTACAAAGGCCTTGGAAAAAGACCCACTCCTACTGTAAAGTTTATAAAGTGTGTTGAGTGTCCCGGATTAACAATGTGCTGCTTGGAAGTGCAGGGAGAAGAGTTGGAGAAGCTGAAAAAGCGTGCAGAAAGATTTGGATCGTCTGTCTCTCCAGCAGTAACTGCTGTAGGTTGACCATTATTATTTGCACAGAAAAGGTGATGGTGTGTCATAGGTTGAGGAGGATGAAAAAAAGAAGAAGAGGGTGGAAAGATTTGGGTTGACAGCTACAGAGATGAGTGTAGAGGTGAGTCTGAGTGCCAAGCACCTCAGGAACTACATATTCATTCACTATCCACTATTCATAGGAGAGAAAAAAATTGCGAGCTGCAAAATTTGGAGCAAGTTAGTCTTGCGCACTTATCTACTTTGACATTTTGACAGTAAAAAATGACTGCAATGCTGTGTGGCTTGGCTATGAAAGGGTCAGTATGACATGTTCTTTGAACTTGAGCCTCATTTGTTTACAAAATTCTGTGAGGTTTTTGTTGTGGTTTAAAACATCGAGGATAGCAGTGACACCAGGAACTTGAGGAGAGAGCTGGATCACTACAGAATGATGCAACGACTAAATGCCAGTAAAATAGAACTCTTCATCCACTTACCCTCCCACTGCCCTTCTGTATTGATGTCGAGGGTAATGGAGCAGACTGTGTCCAAACACGTCTGGCTCAGATGCTGGAATTCCAAGGTTACAGCGTGATCTAAAAGTGACTCTCCACAATAAAATGCATAATCGCACAGACTTCCCTTCAGTTACCTTCAGTTAATTTGAACTTTAACCCACAGCATTTCTCAAACAGCACCTTTTGTCGACTAACTCCATAGTCCAGAGCCCTGTTGCATTCTATGGAAGGAAACAAGCAACTCTCTTGAGGATGCACACAACTAGAGTACGACCTCACCATGTTGTGACAATGACAAGTGTTCCAAAGCCGCATGACTCTTCTGGAGCTCTTCGAACACTGTAACAAGAACAAGTTATTGTACTCTGTACAATTTATTACGTTAAACATTCATTACATTTCTTGAATGAACTCTGTTGAGTCTGAAGATTAGAGAGAGCCTGACTAAGTTCATCCAACTGATCTAATAAAAGTAAGGATATTATGATGATTAGATATATCCCAATACTAATATTGGGGGGGATCAAGACAATTTGTAGCAGTATGGGGGGTGATTCATCAATGGTTTTAGCTAAGCTTATACAGCTAAGAGATTGTAAACCTGAATCCCCACTGAAGGATTTTAATAGACTTCTCAGTTCATGAGTGGCAAGAGTCCCATCGTCATACTTTAACAAGGAGTCCGTATACCCTTTTACTGCAGTAACATCTTCTCTCAAATTTTGAGCAGCCATTAATTCCCTCCAGAAAGTTCTAAGGTCGGTTTTGCGCGCCAACTTAACCTCTGTGCGCATGCGCGCGCATCCCTCTGCGTCTTAAAAATTGCAGCTGCTGCTTTGGCTTTTGGAGAGAGAGGTAGAGAGTGTACAGTAATCTTCCCTTATAATGGGTGCTCAGTGCAGTACTCCCTCGTCTGCTCCCTGGTATGCCTACTTCTTTATGGATCCTGGAGTTAAGTGGTGTCGAATGAAGATTGGTAATGCAGCATATATGCATGCTGTGCCATGGATTGCCATTGCATTGCTCCTAGCAAGGTCATTCATGGAAAGGTAGCTATATTGTATATAATTTATAAATTCAGTTGTAGAATTAAATTTTTTACAGTTGGATAGCTACTCCACTTGGACTTTATTTCAATATTTCTGACAAGACCTGCAGACATCCCGAGCAAAATGAGATACTTTCTAAAGCGTTTGAAAAGTGCAGAAATCCAGGGGAAGACATGGTAGCTACCAACCAATATAGATAGCTATTTGGTGTTTACACTCAGTAATAATCAGCTCCAGATCCTTGCTCACGAGGTAGGCTGGACACCATACAAGGTCCATAAGTGGTTCTGGAGAGCCAGGCAGCACAGCAGACCGTCTCAACTCACCAAGTTCAAAGAGAGCAGGTAGGAACTACTATTCCCTATGCAAGTGTCGTTTAATGTGAATTATAGCTGGAGATTTGTGGTCTATTTCATTACTTCACTGGTAGGACTGCGGTATTTATCAAAGGTGAGATAATTATTACTGAGTGCAAGTGAACGGAACTCTTATTCATCAGGAGGATTTCTTCTGGGATCGTATCAAATGCTATGCAGACTTTCCCCTCAACACTCCTTCAGACTCAGTACTGCTGTACTGGGCCTGTCAACTAGCATTCTACATTGCACTACTAGTTTCCCACCACAGCGACACCCGAAGAAGTGTTAGTCAATTAAAATAAACATTTTAAAAAGGTCGTGAGTTGTTTATACGTATTATGCACACACATAGGATTACTTACTAATGCTGTTCCACCACATTTTCACTGTCTTGCTGTTGGGCATGGCGTTTGTTATCAATGGAGTGCAGATTGCAATGCTTATCTTGCTAGCTCATGACATCTCAGACGTGCCTTTAGAGGTAAATGCTGGGATGTGTTTATGTTGTTCTCAATTGTGAAATTTCACAGTTAGCCAAGTTGTTCAAGTACACAAAGTATGATCGTTGCGCGCAGCTCACCTTTGGAATCTTTTCATTTGTGTTCTTTGTCACTCGGCTGATTATCTATCCATTCTTTCTTTTGTGGAGTGTGCTGTTTGAGTATCCCGTGGTTGTCAGCCATTCACCAGCCTGGTGGATTATGGTCATAATGCTGCTTCTCCTCCAGGTGAAATTCTAATTCTACCGTAGAGTGTTCCTTGTTTGTGTAAATCCCACAAATGAGGCTTCCCCCTTTCCAAAGAGTGGGAAATTGTAATAGTTATCATCTGTGCTGTAGGGAATGCATATTTACTGGTTTCATTTGATCTATCAAATGGCAAAGTCCCTCCTCCTGAGTCACAGGCTGGATGGGGATGTGCGTAGTGATCCAGAATATTCCCCTCATGTGTATGAGGACACTAATAGTCTGGTTACAGACAGTCAAGAACAGGACCAGGTTACAGTCAATGAGTCACAGCAAACTGTTAGTGCAGCTGATCAGTACGATGACAACCCACAAACGTCTGCAGCTTTCAGAAAGAAGTATTATTGACTGATTACTACACATGATACTGGCATGTCATTCTTATACCACTGATATTATACTGTAGCATTTATTATTATTCTAACAACTATGGTGTCCACAATTGCAGTGCTGGAAAAGATGCTTTGTCAGGCACTAGTAGGTCACAATAAAAGTAAGTAACTCCAGCTAAACCTGTGCAAAGTAAACACATGCTGATAAAGTACGTCCTACAGTATTTTGGCATTTTTTTTGGACCCTCCATGGAGGAAAATCTGAAGCGGGCACGCCACTGCCCAAAACTGCATTTGGGAGCATAAAACAGACCCTGTAGATGCAATTTCATGACTTGTGGCGTCACTTAGACACCACAGGACGGCCTCGCTTAAAAGTAAATTTGTCCGCTATAGGTGGGGAGGAATCCACTATGTACGGGGAGTTAGACCGAGACTTTCCCCCTCGGGTGTTCTTGGGACCGTAACAAACCGGGAAAAGCCATTTCTGGCCTCCCTTTGTCAGTTCAAAAATCTTGCTGCTCAAACCCACAGTTTTTGAAAACTTCGGAGCTAAATTTAACAGGCTAGCTGAGCCGAGATTCTCAGTCAGGATCGTGGGCCAGGTGGTAGCAAGCACCTGTGTGCAGTATAGTCCCAAGGCAATGGGAGATGGGCCCAAGAATTGGCTCTGAAGTTTCAAAAACGGCCCGATTATGCTATAATAAGATACCTTCAAACATGGAGTTTGGATGATCAGGAGTGTTGCACTGTCTGTGATCAGCACTCAAACACCACTCTGCAAACCTTGCTGCTCTGTTTAAGTGGGTTCGATCACCAGTGAGTCGATACAGCTGAAGGAACGTGTAGCCATTTCCAGCAACACCATGACACAGACTGTAGCCCTTTACTAAGAGTCCCCTCTCCCATACTACTTCACCACATCTTAATGCTGTTTCGAGATAACTTTTCTTCTGATATACCTGATGGTGTGCACAAGCGAGTAACAAAATTGTAGCATCACCACACCAGCAGCCAACCTTGTAGGCTTGAGCCAGGAGGTGCACTAGCCCTGGGGCACCATGACACCACTGCACTAGTCTGTCCCTGTCGCCACTCTCCAGGGAGGAAGGGAGATTGCCTGAGGGGAAACACATCGTCAGCAAGTAGTCCACACAGGGTTCCACAGCTCTCTTAATGTGTTCCTGAACGCCTTCTAGTGGCACCTGTGTGGATAACAGTACATAATTATAAGGGATTGCCAGCATTGCAATACCTGCAGCAGGACAGTGAGAATTCCTGCCAGCCCATGAGCTGCTCCTAAGTAATGCTTTCCATGCCAAGTAAAGCTGAGGGGACAGGAAGAAGCCTCTGATTGGGCCTGTCGATGCCCGGCCTCCAAAAGTGAGCTGACTTGCTGCTCCACTAGATCTTGTGTGTCCAGTGCAGCTCCAGGGACCAAATGGCCCACATAAAGCAGAGCATATAAATAACCTGCTCGGCCATACAGCACTTCATGACACAAATCGTCTGACATGCTTCCGCTGGTAACAAGATCTCTTAATTTGGCCACACATTCTCTGGACTTGTTGGCATCTCCTGAGTGAATAGCAGTGGGTCGTGTATAGATGACAATGTAGATGGATCCAAAAAACTCTTTACGTTCATAGTTCTTCATGACTAACCAAGTAGGTGATAAACATAGGCTCCCAGTGCTAGTGGTCCTCCAGCTCCACAGAGGAATGTCACACGGTGTGTGTTGAGAGAGCTCAGGCATGGTTCCAGGGCATGCAGAGCAGTGTGGAGAAATTGAGAGGAACGAGAAGGACTATCATGGTGAAGACGATAGGACACTTGCAAGCAAAGTAGAGCAAAGCCTAACGATATAAACTACATCTTTTGATGGAATAAGGCTACCTGCTTGTCCAGTACCTGTCCGTCCAGTGTAGAGGGTCTGATTACCATCTTTTGTCTTTTCGATAGTAATAAGGTTCTCAGATATTGCTTCCTTCAGCTTCACACACAGATCTGTAGACAACTGCAGGTGTGGATCCTGGATAAGCTAGGTACGTAGCTAGCTACTACATAAAATCACCAAAACATCTGAAGTAGGAATGCTGAAGTGAGGATTTGTAAAACATCTCGTGTCCCAAGATTCATTGCCAGGTGGTGAAGCAGTTTTCTTGCCCTTCTTCAACATTATGAAATGCAAATGTGTAAACCATTCATTATGTTCCTATAATACTACTTTTTAACCTTTGCATGTTGACATTCTTGTCATTTAATTGGGGGGCGGGGTCTTGGGTTCAAAGTTCGCGCATTGCGCCCCAGGGCGCGGCTACTATACTTCAGAACAGGAAGGAGATTCTGAGTGTGGTGAAGGAGTGCTAATTTTGTTAGCTAAGTAAGTGTCACAAGTTGGCCCAAAGGACTTTGTAAACCTCCAGCTAGCCTGGTGAAAGTTTTGGTGGGGTAGCTGTAAGTAAGTAGATTGTATTAGCTAGCTCTAGGGCACTGGGCATGGCGAGTGTTCGTAGCTGGCTGTCTGAGCTGGGACTCGACAGTTACTGGGGATTGCTGGAAGGTTCTGGCTACACTACAGTAGACTCTTTAAGGTAAGGCCTATATTGCTTGAGGGTATAGTGATATTCCTTTTCATGCAGGTCCTTGAGTGACTATGAGTTGACTAATGTGGGTATCCTGGATGCTAATCACCGTAGAGCTATACTGAACAAGATTAGTCCTGGAGTAGATGACGATTTTAACAACATGCTGGGTGACCTTAGTTCTGTCATTAAAGATCTAGAATGTTTCAGTGTGGTATGTTATATTCTCGAGTTGTAGCTATGTAGCCACACCTTTCTTTCTCTTTCATTTTGTGAAGAAGGGAATATGTAGGCTAGCTTTAAGGACGTGTATAATCCTTGCCCTTACCTACCTTCACATTTAGACTTTCCCTTATTAGGAAGTGTTGTGACCTCCAGTCTAATGCATTCTTGGGAACACATATGTACGATAGAGACTTCTGTCTAAAGTCCACCTACTAGGGCAGTCTGTAAACACTGGGTGCAGTTCTTGTGGGTATTCTCAACACATCAGTAGATTCAAGCCAAGTCTGGCAATTAAGGTCATTGGTTGAACAGTCGTTTGTGCTCTTCTCTAGCCAACACACATTGATACCAGCTCCCTACCAACCAACTCTGCTGGACCAACCCGTCCTTCCAGGAAGTCCTATGTTGTAAGTCCATGTGAATTCCTTTAGCCTCTTAGTTAGCTTTCTTCCCTCCCTTCTCTGCAGTTCCCTGATCCACCAAAAGAGCCCGAAATGGATTTTGATCTGGACTCTCTACTAAGTGATTTGACCTCTTTTGACCCCACTAGCGTTGTGGCAAAATCCCACCCTCCCCCTCCTCCACAGCAGCGCAGTGACCCCGCCCCACAGCCTGTTGTTGCTGATACCCCCCCTCATATGAGGACTCCGGAACGTAGAGGAAATTCCTCTGCTCGCTCTACCCCTCAACATCAGCCTTCTCAGCAGGGATTTGTGGAGCCAAGTCCTACTCCTCCCAGCACCCCTGGAACCACACCCAGTCATGGACCTGCTCGCTCACAAACACAAGTAGATAGAAATTACCAACCGAAGAGGGACATGGGTCCAGAGGTCATCCTGCGCTCACACACTCAAGCAGTCAGCCCAGAACACAAGAGACCAGCAGGTACTCTTATGAGTGGTGGGGAGATAGTGTCACAAAGACATGATTGTGTGAGTGTTGGTTTTGTCTACCCATGATTAGTCTGCAGTGTAGTCTGCAGTGTATGTGCCCCAGTGTAGCCTAGAGTGAAGGGTGTGTGTGGGTAGTGGATTCCCGTGGTTGCATGGTATGCACTAATAGCTCACCGTGTGATTATAAAGCGTTGGGCACTTTAACATTCCTTTTCTGTGGCCCACCCTTGCCGATCTCCTCTCCTGCTTCCCTGACCGTGTTGTGTACTGTGCAATAAAGCAGCAAGTATTGAATGGGACTGGTAAGGCCTGAGTGGAGGGTTTGCTCTGGGAGTTCATGGTCAAGGCTGTAGTCATGGTGCTGTCTTTTGTGCAGATGAGGAGGGTACAGTAGTGACTGTGCCCAATCCTGACCTTTCTGGGGCCACTGAACAGTTAGGTCCCGAAGCACTGGCTCAACGCTTGAGTGACAAGGCAGAAGAACTTCGCAACGATCCTAGCCTGACAGAAGAAGAGAGAGAGCAGAGACTGAAGGAGGAAAAGCTGCGTATTGGGATAGAGAAAATGAAGCTTGCTCATAAGAAAAGGGTTGCTATTAAAGTCTTCAACCCTGATCGCTCCAACAAGACAGTTGTGGTGGAGGATGGGATGACTACTAACATGGTGTGCCACTTGCTGGTGGTGAAGAACCACTTTGATGAGAGCCCTAATTGGGTCTTGGTTGAGCAACTTGGGGATGTGAGTTTGGAGCGTGAATTGGAAGACCATGAAAATGTGGTGGAGGTCCATGCCAGTTGGCCTCGAGAGCATAATAATGTTTTCCTCTTCAAACAGAATGAAAAGAAGTACGATTTATTTGAAGACCCCATCGTAAGCTTCCATGTGCACATGTGCACCGTGCTGATGTTCCACCTGTTATTTTTATTTTGCAGAAATACTTCCCAGACAACCTACGTTCTTCCCAGGCAGCTAATACTAAAATGGGGACACTAGAACGGGCAGAGAAAGCACGCAAAATTTTGCTGCAGGAGTATTTTTCCTCCACCTCCCGAGTTCCTGAGTTGGAAGGCTTCCTCCACTTGAAAGATGGCTACAAAAAGAACTGGAAAAAGGTGTATTGCATTCTACGTGCGTCTGGCCTGTACTATTCACTGAAAGGGAAGCAAAAGGTATGTTGTACTCACTATGTGGTAGAGTTCCTTATGTGACTGTGTTGGTACTAGACTGCCAAGCACCTTGTTCAGCTGGTCCAGTTTGATGAATACGAGTTGTACCATGGCATCAATTTCAAGAAGATGTTAAAAGCACCTACACAGTTTTGTTTTGCTCTGAGGGTAAGTTGCCATCAGCTGGTGGAGGTCACAGATTTGATAAGGCTATACTGTAATACAGCCCAATCCTAAGGCCATTCTTCCCAGCATCAAGGATATCAAGGTTTTATGTTGTGACGATGAGCCTACAGCCCTCTCCTGGACAGCTGGTATTCGCCTTTCTAAGTATGGCCTGCAGCTCAGAGACAACTACCACAAGGCAAAGATGACTCAGTTCAAACTGGAGGACCTAGCGGCTCCAGAGGGTTCTAAGCAAACTGTGGAGGTGTGTACCTACTATTACTGTTTAAGGTGTGTTAGCCGTCCTCTCTTGTTGTCTAGAATCGTGCCAGCAAACTGGTAGGACTGCGTCTGGAAAAACACCTTGACAAGTTGCGTGAGCAGTACAAAGCTCAGAAAGAAGAGGAGGAGACCAAGCGTCAGTTTTACCACTCTCCAGACACTGCTCGTCGTGAGGAAGTGGAGGAAAGTGAATCTAGTGGGGGTATGCTTGAAGACTCCACAGAAATTATCTCACATTTGGAGCAGACCCCAGAACCCAGTCCTGCCTTAGACTTGAAGGAGATAGTTTCTAGCCGCACAGTTGCAGCTCCCAAGACAAAAATGCCTCCTCAAGTTGCACCTCGCCCCTCTGGGCAACCCAGAGTGAGCCCTTCTGTTCCCCAGGCCAATGGGGGAAAAGTTGGCCCCCCTGTGCACAACCCATACCCAGCTCCCGCTGAGCCAGCTCCTCTGTACCCACCTTCAAGCCCCAGGGATGTGGAGATGCTGTCCAGCCCCAAACTTGCCCCACCCACTCCCACTGAAGTTGCCCCGCCCACCAGTCCAGATAAGGAGGCTCTGTTTGCATTTGCGTGGTATCATGGTTCCATCCCTCGTGATGAAGCCCTTCGTAGACTGGAAGGTGTAGGCGGCTATGATGGGTGAGCTAGCCCATTTCTGTACAGTGGATGTATACTCTGTTGACAGCCGTGTTCTGTTTGACGTGCAGTGCGTATTTGGTCCGTGACAGTACCACAGTAGCCAACTCCTATGTCCTCACCATGTATGCCAAGAAAGTAGCTAAAAACTTCCAAATTCTTCCTGTGAGTGCTGGGGACCCTATCAACCACTGCTACTATAATGTTTTTATCCCCTCCAGGGAGAGCACCTGAATGGCATAACAATGTATCGCATTGATGATGGGCCAGGATTTGCATCCATCGATCAGCTCCTCCGCCATTACAAGCAAGACTCTGATCGCCTGCCATGCCGGTTAACAGAGTTTTGTCCTCGCCCCCCTACCAGAATGACCGAGTGCTAAGCACACACCTCCCTTTCACCCTACTGCTGTCCTAGATGCCCTGTTCTATACTGCATGGAACTCTACAGAAGTGGTCCGATTGAAAAATATTAATTGTGTATTTACATTGCAATCGTGCATTTAGTGTTGGAATTGTGCTTTGAATTATTTTGAGCGTGACTGTTGCCACCAAACAAACCTTCCCTTGGTGGTAAAAACTTTCTATTAGGTACGTACAAATCACAGAATAATAGACAGTTAATAAAAACAGTCATACTCTAACAGCATGGGAAACTAGTATACCCAGTGTTGGCTAAGCATAAGCATTACATGTCGTGATTGAAAACTACTGTTACAAGATTGTGCACTTCTTTTTCTTTTTTCCCCCTTTCTTGCTTGTCTGACCTTGTGTTGGGCCCCGCATGCTGTCCTTACGCTGCTGAATCATAGTCATCAAATCATAATAGATCTTGTCCACGTTAAGTTTTGTCTTGGCACTGGTCTCCACATATGGCACCCCCCAGGAACTGGCCATGCTCTCGGCTTCTCCTTGAGATACCTCCCTGCTCTCTTGAAGATCAGACTTGTTCCCCACCAAGATCAAAGGTGTGCGCTCATCTACTTTAACACGAAGAACGCTATCTCGGATTTCGCTGATTCCAGCAAATGATTCCCTGTCAACCAAAGAGAAAACACAAAGAAAACCTTCACCACTCCTGAAGTAGTTATCTCTGACAACAGCATAATCCTCTTGCCCTGCAGTGTCCAAGATGTCAATCTGACATTCAGAACCACCTAGGACAATTGGTTTTCGGTAGCTATCAGCTTTAGTGGGCTCATAATCCTCAACAAACTGTTGAAAGAAAAAAAACCCAGCAATTAATGCTAAGTCAAGTTCCCGTTAAAAGGGGCAGATTAAACACACAGAGCACAGTGGGTTAATGAGACACCTATAGAATGGAAGAGCAGCTAGCTGTAAATGCTAATGGTCATACTCACCTCATCATACATGAACTGTAGGGTTAGGGCACTCTTCCCTACACCACCACTACCCACCATAATTACTTTGTGTATCAGGAGGTCATCAGCCTTCTTAGACATTCTCAGTTATTACCCAAACTAAACTGCACCAGATAAACACACACCCAACTGGCTTTTGTCGAAGAATCACGTGAAAAACCACGCCCTCCAGCCCCGCCCCCCCCCATGCAAGAGCTCTGGTGTGGTGCTGCTGGTGTGGTGGAGGTTCTCATGCATCATGAGGTTGTGCAATAGGGTGGGTTAGTTAGTAACCATGTAAGCCTGTGACAAACCTTACTAAACTTGTGCATATTATTATTCTACCTAGCTTTCATTCATAGACAAGGTCAGAATCTGTGCAAGAGGTGGTAGAGGAGGGCAAGGTTCAAGTGTGCTGGGTAGTATTGGAGGAGAGGGAGGAGATGTGGAAATTTATGCAGTGGAGGGCAGTAATCTAAGTGACATTGCACGTCTCCACTCCAGGAGATTTGTAGCAGGTGTCGGTGGAATGGGTGAACGCAGCAATGTTTGCGGAAAGAAGGGACAAGGCGTAACACTGTCGGTACCTCCTGGCACAGCAGTGTATGACCATCAAGAAGATATGGTATGGAAATCTTGAGTGATCTACAGGGTATAATCATCGATGAAATCATATGCAGGTGTGTGATCTTCCTACTAGTGGCGTGAAGACTGTGGTGGCAAGGGGTGGGAGAGGGGGAGATCACAGCACCCCTAACTGGCATGGTTTGCCTGGACAACGTGGAGTATTTGTTTTGAAACTGAAGAGCATAGCAGATGTAGGATTAGTTGGGTATGTGGTAGCTAATTTATCACCCGGAGGTGGCATTAAATGTGCCAGAAGTTTCCCAAATGCAGGCAAGTCAACACTACTACAAGCTCTCTCGAAGGCTACACCTAAGATTGGAAACTATCCCTGTAATTGTAGTGGACACATTGCAGACATGAGGTGCATGAGATCTGTTTTATTATTTCAGTCACTACTCTGATGCCAGAGATAGGGACCATCTCTAGAAGTGGTGCTAGTGATTTGAGCATTGCTGACTTGCCAGGCTTAGTGGAAGGAGCACACAAGAATGTCGGCAGAGGCCATAAGTTCTTGCAGCATGTTGAGAGAACTGAAGTGTTGCTATATGTGGTGGACGTTGGTGGATTCCAGCTGTCCAACCGTCATAAATTCCTTGATGCATACAGTACCATACATGTGCTGGTCAAGGAATTGGAACTATATTGTCCTGGACTAGCACGCAACAAGGAAGCAATCCTCGCTGTCAACAAAATGGATGGCCCTCATGCTCTTAAGGAGTTTGAGATGTTATTGCAGCAACTGAAGGGAGGCTGTCCATCGGATTTCAGTACGATTGTTGCCTGCTCGGCTGCTAATGGGATGGGAACAAAGGCAATCAAACAGAGTATAATCAACTTGTTTTAAATTCATTTGCATACAAAGTGTAATCATTATAAAATAAATGAAGGGACTGATGGATGACAGATGTACAGAACGAAGCACAATGTTATTTCGATGAAACAGAGTGGTGTTTGTCATCCTCATTATTGGGTAGAAATATAATGGGATCAAGACCAAGAAATTCCATGGCATTATTCATCAGTAGTTTGTCCTACAGACATGTAAATAACTAAATTTTTTGTAGCACCTCCAAATAAAGGACTTCTTGGGTTCAGAGGTTAAAAATCTGTTAGCACTATAGGAAGGTGAACCATAGGACATTTAGGGTGTCTTTATAGCGAGGTTATTGTATATCAGAGGTTTCACTGTACCTTTGTTTCCTGATCCCATTCCACAATAGATTCTATTAACTTCCCAGGATGGTGTTCGCCCAAAGGAAAAGGATAATCACTGCCCAGAATAACTCTCTCTTTGCCCACAGTAGAAACCAGATACTTAAGGGCTTGTTCATCATGAACTAGGGAGTCGGTATAAAGCTGTTTCAGATATTTCCTGAAATGCAAATTTAATAATTATCATGTGTGTAGTAAGTCTTGTAGTGTCTTCACCTTGGACCATAAGGATTCTCTGTGGCACACAAATCTGGCCTCACATTGTACCCATGTTCTATGCGGCCAATCAGATAAGGAAAAGCCCCCCCTCCATGAGCGAAACATATCTTAAGACGAGGAAACTTCTCCAAAACTCCTCCCATCAGTAGAGAGCAAACTGCAGTAGCTGTCTCACTGGGCATGCCCACAAGCCATGGTAACCAATACTTCTTCATTCTACCATCCAGTTGCATATCCCAAGGATGGACAAAGATGGCCGCCCCTAGCTCTTCAGCAGCCTGCATACATGAATTTGGAGGCTGTCAGGAACAATTTACCACAACCACGTCAACTCACAGCAAAAAAGCTGATCAATTCAGGAGCATCCAGGTTCCAGTCATTAATGTGAGAACCTATCTGTACTCCAGGGAAGCCTAACTCCTGGGCAATGAATAATAGTATATAATACAAGTTTGCGAACACAGTCAGAGTGACACACACACCTACCTTGATACATCTCTCCAGCTCCCTGATTGCCAGCTCTGGAGCTTGCATGGGTAATGTGCCAAGGGCAACGAATCTTTTGGGATACTGCTTCACAGTAGCAGCTAAATCATCATTCAAAATCTTACACAAGTCCAAAGTATCCTCTGGTTTTGCCTAAAATACCACAACAAAGATACTAATCAGTTCGGCCCTTGCCCATTCCTCACCCAGTAGCTAAACATCACTGGCACAGTGGACAAAACTTGAACTGATACACCTGCAGACATGGGTACAGACACTGGCCCAGCTAGAGCTGGTTAGATTCGGAGCAGTACATACCTGTGGTTTCCATGTCTCTAATTCTAGTTTCAGGACTCCAGCAATTCTCATCTATAACTCTGAATAACTGTCCATCCTTCA
>JAAGOD010019453.1_pt1 | contig 20722 bp, 36 predicted proteins | sample 8389681 | NCBI WGS metagenome assembly JAAGOD01 (sample SAMN13964374, study PRJNA552185) | sponge metagenome | biome: deep-sea hydrothermal vent fields; feature: spots directly above weak diffusing fluid; material: seawater and sediment | host: Tedaniidae sp. KZ-2020 ... | reverse complement strand
GGGTCACCTTTGTAGGAAGGTTGTCCCTTTCTCGGAAGGTCCTTCCTCGGAGGTTCCACTGTATACCTGGTCACATGGGAACTCTCACCTCTAGGATCTGTCGTCCGTAACAAGCAATTTTCTTGACTTTCTCGTCGTCAGTCTTAGCAACAACACCTAGAGGGTCATCACAGGAAGTGGCGTATTTGGCCGACCAATCCAGGATGGGAGTAGGAACCTATACCAACATGTATTTCATTCTAAACGACATCGTTACTGCTATCTGCTGGCACAAGGTAAAAAGGGGGCGGGGCCAGTGATGTCATACCTTATAGATGAGGTCTTTGAGGGAGCCGCCCCTCCTTATTAGAGGCTGCTCTATCCACCAGGTAACCACTACCTTCAATATACTCAATCACTTGAAGAAAAGGGTGCTAGGAAGTGGTATAGGGTAACAGGAGGTGAAGGATAGGGTATAAAAAGAGGTGTTAAGATTGTTGGACAGATACAACTAACTTCCACAGCTTTCAGGAACTTTGCAATCTTGTCGCTTATTCAGTTCCTTGAGATCAATCCTCAAACGGACAATAGAGACGATAGCACACTTCCTGAGCACCTATAGAGTGAAATAAAAGTACATTAGAAGCTAGCAAGCTCACAGCTAGTTGCTGCCACCCTGGAGAGGTCCAGGCGAATGCTCAATAAACAGTCGATCTTCAAACATCCCCCACCACATTACTACAACAGTCCACTATAGAGCACACATTGCTTGAATGTGGATCCCATGGCAGAGATTCAGATCTAAGTAGATGTCCATTCCCTCATAGGTAAGCAAGGGAATATTACTAAAATATCAGCATCAGCTTTACAGCAACTTAATCACAAGAAAGAAAAATTAATTGTCATTTTCCCTGGACCATTCTAAGATGGCAGTTCACTATACATTCTGACAAACTGTTCCATGAATGCTGTCTTGACCACAACTCTCTTCATCTTGAAGGTGGGGGTGAGATAGCCATTATCGACACTGAACAGCTCATTGTGCAGCGTGATGGCCTTAGCCTGCAACAAGCCAGACAGCTACTTCAATACTGTGGCTATAAACTTTCACTTTGAAACACACCTGCTCAAAGGAGAACAGGCCACTCTCCTTCCCAATGGCTGTCATGTCCTCCAGAATTACCTCTGTCACATTCTACACAATAGACATGTTGAGCATTCAAACACTAGCTGGTAGCATGGAGGACCCAAAATGTTATGGGCACAAGGGTGGGCTTAACTAAATGGCAGGGTCTCAGTACAGACTGACCTTGTTATCACAGAGCTCCTTGAAGTCTCCGGTGTGTCCGTTCTCCTTTGCCCACTCCATCAGCACCTCCTCGTCTGGCACCACTATAGCCACACAGCATGACTTGAGGCTGTCGCCATACAGGAACGCTTGGGCAACGAACTTGGACCTCAAATAGATATTCTCCACCTTCTCAGGAGCTATGTATTCACCCTGAGGGCAGGTGGGTGTGGCAACGAGTGTGGCAGTGGGCATGATAATGGATTATACCCCTCACCTGAGAGAGTTTGAAGATATGTTTCTTCCTGTCGACAATTTTGAGGACACCATTGGGCAGCCATCGTCCAATGTCCCCTGTATGCAGCCAGCCATCCTCATCCAGGGCCTCCGCTGTCTTCTCAGGATTCTTCAGATACCCCTGGAACACGTTTGGGCCTTGGACACACACCTAAAGGGGAGGGGAGGGACGGAGGGAGGGGGGGAAGGGAAATATGGAAGAACGACATACTATTCACTTGAATAGAGACTACGTAATTAATCTCATCTTGGTATGTGTTGGAGCAGGAATTCTCTTACCTCTCCTTCACCATTGGCTGCGTAGTATTTCATATCAGCCACGTCCATCAGCTTGATGTTGTTGCAAGATAAGGGAGCACCCACGTGGCCACTGGTGGTGTCTCCTGGTAAGGTCATGGTGCACGCAGCACCACACTCTGTCTGACCATACCCTTCAAATGTCTGAGAGAGGGGAAAAGGGAGTGGCTAACTCGCAGGCACACATGCACAGGAACGCTCACATAACATCCCAAGGCACAGTTCAGAAAGGTCAAAACCTTTGCTGAAATGGGGGCAGAGCCAGTGACCAAAATACGAACACGGCCTCCCAAGGAATTCTGGACACGGCGGAAGACCAGGTAGTCCCAGATGGAGTTGCGGCGGATGATCCCCCTGAATGTACAGGAGGAGAGGGGGAGAAGGGTCTAGCCTGCTGTCTAGCCTGTAGAGAGGGGAAGGGTCTCACCTCCTGAGCTCACTTTCCTTGGCTGCCATGGCCCTGTCGAATAGCCACTTCTTCACCGGTGAAGTGGATACACCAGCTATCACCTAACAGTTGGAAGTGTGAAGCCACTGCCCCAGTATCCCAACACTCCCCCAACCTTGTCATACACCCTGTTGAGGAGGCGTGGCACAGACACAAATACAGTGGGCTTCAGCTCCTGAATATCCCCGACCAATTTCTTGACATCTCCTTGGAAGAAGCCTACCCGTGCGCCATTCATGAACATCATCACCTGAACACAGCAGACAAGGCTAGGATGGCAAGGGACCAAACAAAGTGCCCACTCACTTGACATGACCTCTCCATCATGTGTGCTAGTGGAAGGTAGGAAATATGAATGTCTCCACTGGATATGATGTTCGCTGATTCCTATGGAGAAAGGCACCACTGATACATGGGATGGGGAGGGTATGGAAGGGAAGGGAGGGGAGGAGTGAAGAGGGAGAGGGGAGGCAGGACTTACTGTCTGCTGCATGATAGCACCATTCATGGAGATGATGTTGCGATGAGTCAGGCATGCTCCCTTAGGATTCCCTGCACGCACATACACCAGGCATCAGCACAACACCAAGCACAGACCACACACACACACACACACACACACACACCACGCATCATCCCCAGCGCAGAGCATGCACACACATACACACCTGTTGTGCCACTGGTGAAGCATATGGTGCAAAGGTCAGTTGGCTTAGGGAGCAGCAGGTCCAAAGGCATCTCCCTCCCTTTGGCCTGTGGCAGATACCAGCAAGATAAGAGTGCTCACTCCACTCCTCCCACACCACTACACCACTCACCTCCACCTCCTTGAAGGTGTAGAGAGCAATGCCTGTCTTGCTTGCCAGTGCTCGCTCCTCATCGCTCACCTCCACACCCATCTTCACAATGGTCTTCAGCACTGGGGCTGCCTCGGCTTGCTTGAACATCATCTCCACCTTAGAGTCCTGACACACCACCACAGACACGGACGCTGCACAGAGAGAATAGTCGTACAGTCCTTTGCAATCCCTCCCCCCTCACTGACGCACCTAGGTTGATGATATAGGTGACAGCATCTGGTCCTAGTGTGTCGTAGAGAGGCACCACCACACGAGAGTAGCAGCTGCACGACTGTTCCGTCACCACCCACTGTACACACACACACACATTTCTATAGCTGACGCACACCGACTGCCATTCACCATGAGAGCCACAAAACATGCATACTGACCTCTATGTTGTTCTGACTGTATATGCCGACATTGCTGTTCGTCCCTGGGTCCAGCCCTAGGGCTGCCAGTCCTGCCCCAAAGGCTAGCGCTCTCTCCTCCACTTCCCCATAGTTGATCCACTGGTACGATCCCGTGGGGCTGGACCGCTCTCCCAGGCATGGCCCATTCTCTGCACCACACACACACACACACACATTAACCGTGAGGGGGCGGAAGAGGAAAGGGTGGGCTCTTACTGGAAATCCTCTTTCCTCGCTGAAAGTTCTCATACAATGTAGTCACATCGTCATAGAAATTGGTCATTAGCTTGTCCTTGACGAAATGGGAGGAGCGTACAAGGTCGCTACCCTGTGTACGAACACACCCACCCGGGTGGAATCATTACAGTCAACAGATTGAGAAATGGCCATCTCATTAGCTTAGTTATCTAGTATTCTCACAGGGATCTCCACAGATTGGTTGTCCAGGGGGACTGGGGGCTTGACTGCACTGGGGGAGCTGCTGAGGTACCATGCAGTGCCCACTGCCACCGCCCCCAGGGTGAACAGAGTGGTGGGGTCTGACAGAAAGCCAACCAAGGAATCAGACATCTCCGACGCTCGTCTCCACACCCACAGATTGGGAAGCAGCAGGACAAGTAACTCACAAGCTAAAAGGGCGACAACTAACTGGGTGTGTGTGGCAAAGAAACTGACACGTGAGAGTTGTTTGGGGGCGTGGCTTGTCAGAGGGGAATCACCCAGGAAATTCCCTGCATAATAGCTAGCTAGAGATCTAGTGGAGGTGTTGTGTCTGAAGATCTTTGTTCTGTGAAGGTAAAGATCTTGTTCCTAGCCCAAGCTCTTCCTGATCAGCCTCAAATTTGCAGGATTCAACAGTTTAGCATGTCATTAGATGAAAATATCTCCTTGGTTGAGGGGGATGGGAGTGGTGACCCCACACTCATGGATGGGGGGCCAGGAGCAACTAATATCAGCCCCCCACGGAAGGCATGGGAGGAGAGGATGTCCCTGGACAGTGAAAGTGGGCGTGGCAGCGGCTACCCTGGACCTCGGACGTTTGAGACTGGTACGAGTGAGGACAATGTGGTATCTATCCAAGAGATGTCTGGTGGGACGGATTTTTGGTCACGTAATGGGGGAGGGGCTCCAACATCGACAGGGGCATGGTCTGAAGGAGCACCAGCGTCAACAGGGGCGTGGTCACAAGAGCAAGAGATTGCAGAGCTGAAGGAGCAGTTGGCGGAGGAGAAATTGCAACACAAGTCAGAGGTCAGCAAATTGAAAACCCAGCTGGAGGTGATCCAAGTGTCAGAAACAGTTGACACCAGCAAAGAAGGTGAGAGTGAACTGGAAAAGATCAAAAAGGAATTGATGCTGGCAAATGAGAAAATCTATGAGTACGAACAGGAACTGTTGTTCAACGGCATGTTGAGTTGTGAAAGTCCGTCTTCGTCATTCTGTGAAAGTGTGGATGCCGAGGGGAAGGGAAGTGCTGAGCTGAGAGCAGAGCTGAATGAGTTGAAGGAAACCCTGGGACTGAAGGAGAAAGAGTTGAGAGAGGCAAGAGACAGTCTTCACAGGAGCAGGGAACAAGTGGTTCAGCTGGGTGAGAAGGCGAACAACCCTAACTCAATGAATATGGAGCTGGAAAGGTTGAAGGAATTGCTGAGCGTCCGTGAGAGGGAACTGAAGGAGAGCAGGGAAGTGGTTGCTGTTGGAGAGAGGGGGTTGGAGGAGACGAGAGAGAGATTCTCCCACAGGGATAGGGAGTTAGAGGAGACCAGGGGAAAGCTAAGCTGCAAAGAGAGAGAGCTGGAGGTGGCGCAGGAGAGTTTGCAGAGCACTCTAGAACAGCTGGAGTTAGCCAAGAGAGATGTGAGTGACGGAGAGAAGAAGCCGACTCCATCTAAAACAAAGTTGGAGGAACAACGCCGAGCCAAATTGAACAAAGTCATGGAGGAGGCTCAAAAATACAGAAAGGAAGCTACAAATTACCAGAAGGTAAGCTACTGGTGAGCCTGGCAACCCATTATCATGCTTGCTCTGTTTAGAAATACCGAGAGTTGGCCGATCTTAATGAAAAGGTTTGCTTCAAGTTGTTTTTGTTTACAAAATGTTAAGACTGGTGGGTTTACCTAGATGATGGCGGAAAAAGGTGCTCTAGAGTGTACTCAGCAGAGTGAGATGTCTAAATTGACTGAGGTATGTGTGTACATACTGTGGTGGCATGGTGCATGCGAGGATCAATACTTTACTACAGAGACTGGGTGAGTTGGAATGTGCCGTGCAGACCAAGAAAACTGAGATGGCTGAATTGAGAAAGGTATGTGATCGCATGCAGTGAAGGCATTAGTTATATTATGAGGATCAATGCAGAGCAAGGAAGAATCTGAAAGGGACCTAAAGCAAGCTCATTCACAGCACCAAAAGGAAATTCTAGACCTGGAAAGCAGACTGCATCAAGATCAGAAAGACTCTGAATTTGAGAAGTGGGAACTGAGTGCAAAAATCAGCCAGCTGGAGGAAGACAAGCAAACACAGAGTGCCACCATCGGCAAACTGGAGCGAGCCAATAGTGATTGCGAACAGCAAATTGATGCCCACAGAGAAAAGGAGTAAGTTAGTGGATTGACTGATGTATATATAAAATCACCATCTGCTGTAGGGAGGGACTGAAGCAAAATTTAGAAGTCTCCATACAGCAGAAGAACCATACTGTGCAGCAACTTCAGCAAGAGACAGAGAAAAATGTTAAAGCTCGGGAGAGGATTACGGAGGTGGAGCAGGACAGGAGTGAGCTGCAAACCCAAATCTTCACCCTCAATGAGGAGAAAAACAGACTGGCCACTGAAAAGCTTGACGTTGAGGAGGTGTGCGGTGAATTCAAAGACGAGGCAGAGAAGACAATGGTTGACTACAACAAACTTGCTGGTGATTACAAGCAGGCCTGTAAGGATAGGGATGAATTCAGGACACAGAGACAGAATGCAATGAGCACTCTCGCCAAGAGGAACAGTGAAATAGAGGAGAACAAGAAGAAGATCAAAGACCTGGATAATGAACTGGCTGCCATGCGTGAGCAGGTAAAACTTATTTTGAGCATTCCATATCCATGCTGTTAGTGCCTTGTTTCTAGCTATTGGTCTATGACGAAGGATTTAAAACAGAGAGGACTTCCCGTGAAAAGGCTGTTAAACAAATCAAGGAATTGGACGTGAAGGTGAAGGCACTGGAGAAGGATAAAAAGGAACTACAAGACCAGATCAACAGGCAATCTGCTAGCCAGTTCCACCGCGAGTTTTCGGTATGTGAGAGAGGAGGCCAACCACCACTGTTTTACTGTGGTATTCTGTGTACAGGACTACAATAGCCCTGGCCCTAGCCCCATCACCAGTCCCAGGGGTGTTGTCAGCCCTAGGGGTGGACCACAGTACGCTGCTAGCCCTGGGCTGCCCAGTCCGAATGGTGCCAACTTTCCTGGTCCCGGGTCTGGCTCTGGACAGCGCCACTAGCACTAGGGGAAGAACACATCAAAACAAAGAACCTTGGCCTCTCTATATCATACTTTTGATAGAAAATATCTGCTTTGTATGCCATTGTGCTTGTGAAAAATCTTTTTCATCTTTGCACAACCTCCAAATTAACCACGTGGCCTGGAATCATGGCAGCTAGGAACATTCTCAGTCTTTTTGAGCAGGAGATAGCCAGGATGAACCTGTCCAGGAGTTCTCCTGTAGGTAAGGGAAGAGTAAAGGCCTGGTGGAATGCATGGCAAGTGGTATTTGCTCTCTCTAGCTGTGGCACTCTCTGGTGGCTCTGATAGCATGTCCCTCCTCTGGATGGCAAAACAGGTCTTCACCAAGGTGGTCAGCCTAACTGTGGACCACAGGTAGGTACATCACACCCACATAATCCCTCCACCTCCATTTGAACTGTTGAGGATCTTTGTCTTTGCAATTAGGTTACGGCAGGGCAGTACTGAAGAGTCTGTGAGAGCTGGAGCGCTGGCGGCTAGGATTGGGGTGGAGCATCATATCCTGACTGTGGAGTGGAACGAGGGCATCCCCAAACAGTACAAGATACAGTCTTCAGCTAGGACAAAGCGTTACGATGCCATGATGGGCTTCTGCACCAAGAACTCCTTCCCCACTCTGATGACAGCCCATCACCTGGACGATCAGATTGGTACGATGCTGCCTCTGTGCTGTCCACAGCTCTCACTAGCAAGCATTCCCTTTCCCCCCAGAGACCATGCTGTACAGGATGAGCAAAGGAAGCAGCATTGATGGCATGGTGGGGATGCACGCTCTCAGCAGACGCTTGGCCTGCAACCACATCCTGTTAGCACGTCCATTGCTGAACTTTCGCAAGGAGCAGCTGCGTACTGTGTGCAAGGAGGCAGGGCTGGAGTGGGTGGAGGACAAGACAAATATGTCTCCTCACTTTACCAGGAATTTCATCAGATTGCGTTTGCGAGAGGACCCTGAGCTGGTGGAAGGGTTCCTGCAGCTCCACAACACACTAGAGACTGTCAGAGATGAACTGAGTAAGAAGGGTGAGTTAGTAGAGAATGACATTTATCTTTGCGTGTATAGGAGGTTTTGCTCTAACACTATGTTCCTGCAGTTAATGACACAGTGAAGAAGCTTGCCTTCATCAACACCAAATACGGCTACCTGGAGGTGGACAAGTGGGCATTGTTGAATCTGCCCAGACCCATTCTCCGCAGGGTGCTGGGTGCCCTCCTCAAGTATGTCAGTGCAAACCCCAAATCAGTGGCGTACAACCCCATGAGGTTCCTCATGGCTGAACTCCCTAGCTTGGAGAAAGGTGAAGGTGGTAGAAAGAGTCTTCAGGGGCACGAATGCTTTGTGTATGCAATGAATAACGGCAGGCTTGGGATCAGTGGTGCAGCGATGCTCATGAGGGAGGTAAAGCCAGAGCCTATCAAGGTTGGGGAGCCCCTGCACTGGGATAAACGCTGGGAGATTCTCCTCTACTCCCTGACAGGGAGGTTCAACCCACACAGGCGCTACTACGTCAGGCATCTCAACAGCAATGATGTTTCCTTGGGTCGTGTTGGTGTCAGGGCTATAAGAAGGACCCGTCTCCCCCCGTTGCATGCTCGCCGTGCCCTCCCCGTCATCATTGACGAAGAGGGCAAAGTGGTGACCATCCCGCATCTAAAGTATGTGGACAAATCACACGGACTAGTAGCAAAGGTCAAGTACAAGCCACTCATCTCCATGGATGCTGTCATTAACCAATCAGAGGTTATCCACAACTCTTGAACAGGATATGTCCCCTGTTGTAAAATTTAATATTTATGACTACATGTTCTTGGTGTACTTGTCCTCTGAGGAGCCGGAGTTGAGCTTATGGGGTGGTGTAGGGTTATCACCAGCTGTGAATTCAATTGCGTTTTCTCTCTGAACTTTTTCTCCTCTTGATGCCAGCAGTTCCTCCACATTCCTGTTGCAAAAAGAAATTTTACAGAGGTGTACACAGTGGGTTTAAAATGGCCTCACGTTTTCCCCTGCTTGAACCATCCCAGGTTGTCTGCTATGAGGTGGTGTTTCTGGCAGTTAGGGCATTGCACTATCACAACACCCTCTTCGTACGCTTGTCTGGAGAATTGTTTGCTGGAGCGGTGACCACAGACTTTGCAGGTGTATTCTAAGTAGAGCTGTCTTGGGATCTTAATTCCTGTATCTTTGGCTCCATCCCTTCCTGTGGTGTAACCTCGTTCTGGGTCTTTGTCACGGGTGGTGGTGCAGAAACTAGCATGGAGGACTTTTGGGATGTGTTGGTGCCTCCAGCTAGCACTGAGTGGTGCAGAGTGAAGGGGCACCTTCACAGCCCTCACTACAACCCTAGTGAGGAGCAAAAAGGACATAGTGGAGATCAACTGCCCATCCACTTTTCAGCCAATCACATTCAGGGACAAGCTTGCCACGTGGAGGTCAAAGGTCAAATTTCAATAACAATGGCTGAAGCAGATTGGGATGAAGTGACTTATTTGAAAAAGAGACCTCAGAGAGCTGCAGATGCTAGGTCCCAGAAAGTAAGTTCAGCTGTATGTTTAGGATGATAGGCCATTCACCCATACACAGACCATCAACCAAGCTCAGAGAAGAGGGGAAGAAGTTGATACAACTAAAAAATGTACGTTATTGGCCTCTCACCTACCCCTGTACAATCTGAGGTACATGCTCTATTTCTTTGTACAGTCACTGCTGCTCACAACAAGCAGAAAACGGCTGCAAAGGACACGGCTAAGCTGGACAGAGAGACAGAGGAACTCCGCCGTATGTGCTGATTTGACGCAGCATGAATAATGTGCCATGATCTCAGCTTTATGCTCTCAACTAGATGAAAGAGTTACACTAGATTTAGGTAGGACGTTACAGCAGGCCAGAACCAGCAAGGGCTGGACTCAGAAGGACCTAGCTACGGTGAGTGTGTGCTGACTGGAACCCCGACCTGACTAGCTGCTTTTCACTGCAGAGGATTAATGAGAAACCACAAATTGTGGGTGACTATGAATCTGGAAGAGCCATCCCCAACCAGCAGATCATCTCCAAGCTGGAGAGAGCTTTGCAGGTGAAGCTGAGAGGGAAGGACATGGGACAGCCACTAGGACCAAAGAAAAAATAGCACACGCTGCTGAATTCTAGTGGGGAAGAGACCTCTTCATGTTCGTTTCGTCAATGATAATCAATTTTGCTATGTTATTGAGATGGTGGATTTCAGTCCCTTCGTAGCTGCATCTCCCTCTCCTCCACGCCATCCTTGGTGATGATCTGGACCAGCAACCCATCCCCCGTGTAGATGTCTCTCTCTGCCGCAGCCATGAACACATCCTGAACCAGCGAGACAGCCTTCTCCTTGGACAGAGGCTCCTTTGTCACACCTTGCTGATTCTTGTAGCCAATCTTAATTGCAAAAAGAATTATGCAATCACCATGACAGAAAATAGCTTGTAAACCTGATTGTCTAGCAGTGGTTGAAGCATAGACGATGCAGATCCACCGGCTCTGTATGTTTCCCTCTCATAGGACCCAACAGGATCAAAGCTGTATACACACCCTTTTCCTGATGCAATAAGTCATGGAATAGCAGATCATTGAGTAGTCTCCTATTCCACATTGTGTTCCATCAAGTGCTCACCTTCCTTGTCCAGGCCTGCGAGGATGTTGTATGTGTAATATGGGAAGAAGCGTCTATGGTAGAGCATGGTGGCTAATAGCTGTGCAACAGCTCCACAAGACATGGCCTTATGGTGCTCATCTTCGTACATCTAACCAACCAAATCAATGTGAAGACGTACACACCCAAACCTCTAACCTTCATCTGTGCCTTGACATTCTTTGTAACAGTCAAAACGTCACCATGGAAACCACAACAGCCCAATAGGATGCCGTCAGATCTGTAGGGAACGCATGCACTTCACTGGACAAACTTGCCAAGACGCACTTACAATTTATATGCTTTAGGTGAGTCCCGGCTGTAAATCTGGAAACCTTCACTGAGTCTCAAGTCAGAGGCGATAACAGAGAAGTCCTCACCAGCAACGGCCAGAATGGTACTGTACACAGGATGGAAGGATAATGACAGGATTGCAATTTTGCAACAATTCTTACCCTCCATTGTCTGCATAAGGAGACCATCTCTGCTGCTGTACTGGCCTATAATCCTCCATTTCTTTGCTAGAACTTTACAACACAGCAGTGTGCCCTAATTGGAATAAAATGTGCTTTTACTGGAATGAAAACCAATGCAAGTGAATGGTGCGCATTAATTGAAGTGTGCTGTGAGTGAGCTGATACCTTTTATGAAATGCCGGTGAGTACAATGTATGTGTTGATGTGTGTATATGGTATGTAGTGTCACTATGTTGTGACCATGCAGCTGTTTTACTCATTCTTCAAGTCACTAGTGGGGAAGGAAGTGATAGTGGAACTCAAGAATGACCTTTCGTAAGTTCAGCAGTGATCATTGTACCCTCCTTTCAAAGCCAACTACCTTTTGATAATTATTATTGAAGCAAGGTCAAACTGAAAACTAACCAAAAAATAAGGTGGTTAGGGATATTATCGTAATGTTAACTATCAGTTTTAAAGTTTCAGTCAAACAGCTGGTTGCAAAGTGCAATTTCAGAAGCCACCACGAAGACGCAGCACAAGGTGAAGGGTGGACTCCTTCTGAATGTTGTAATCAGAGAGAGTACGCCCATCCTCCAGCTGCTTGCCAGCAAAGATGAGACGCTGCTGGTCTGGTGGGATGCCCTCCTTGTCTTGAATCTTGGCCTTGACGTTTTCAATGGTGTCACTGGCCTCCACCTCAAGAGTGATGGTTTTCCCAGTCAGGGTCTTGACGAAGATTTGCATTCCTCCACGAAGGCGCAAAACCAAGTGAAGAGTAGACTCCTTCTGGATGTTGTAATCAGACAGGGTGCGCCCATCCTCAAGTTGTTTGCCAGCAAAGATGAGACGCTGCTGGTCTGGTGGGATGCCCTCCTTGTCTTGAATCTTGGCCTTGACATTTTCAATGGTGTCACTGGCCTCCACCTCAAGGGTGATGGTCTTGCCAGTCAGGGTCTTGACGAAGATCTGCATCCCACCACGCAGGCGCAAAACAAGATGGAGGGTGGACTCCTTCTGGATGTTGTAATCAGACAGGGTGCGGCCATCTTCCAACTGTTTCCCGGCAAAAATGAGACGCTGCTGGTCTGGAGGAATTCCCTCCTTGTCTTGAATCTTGGATTTCACATTGTCGATGGTGTCACTGGCCTCCACTTCAAGGGTGATGGTCTTGCCAGTCAGGGTCTTGACAAAGATTTGCATTCCACCACGAAGACGCAACACCAGATGAAGAGTGGACTCCTTCTGGATGTTGTAGTCAGAGAGGGTGCGCCCATCTTCCAGCTGCTTTCCGGCGAAGATGAGACGCTGCTGGTCAGGTGGGATGCCTTCCTTGTCCTGAATCTTGGCCTTGACGTTTTCGATGGTGTCGCTGGCCTCCACCTCAAGGGTGATGGTCTTGCCAGTCAGGGTCTTGACGAAGATTTGCATGTTGAATTTCTTGAGTTTGCTAAAGATCGAGAATAAGTTCCTTGCTTGACAACCAATTATTTGCTGAGGGGGGGGGTAACCTTATAAGGAAAGGCTGCACGCTCATTCAAACCGTATATTTAAGAAATTTTTTCTCTCTTTAATTAATGGTCCAGGACTTACTCAGCTCAATCATTACCTTTTACACACATGCACATTATAGGATTGCAGGTGTGCTGGACTCAGTGGATCAGGTACGATGGTTCAACACATACATCACAGTTATTTTTATCCGAGCATGTGTGCACATCACAGTATTTGAACATCAAGTTGACGGACATTAGCATCCCAGATCAGGAGAAGTATCCACACATGGTACGTACATGAGATGAAAGGTGAATGCAGCTGACATGCACATGCCAGTGACATGTGTTGTGGTGGGACACAAAAGGTATAATAATGTATCAATGGGGGAAGTCTTTGTGGTTGCCAGATTTGGACCACTACATTGAAATTGCTGCATTAAAACATTGAAAGAGGAGTCACCACAAGCCAACCACCTATTTATGTGTGAATTGGTGTTGTACAGATGTCTGTGAGGAATTGTTTCATTCGTGGCTCTGTGATACGCTACATTCAGCTTCCCTCGGAGGAAGTGGACACTACTCTGTTACAGGACGCCACCAGGAAGGAGGCCATGCAAGGCAAACAAACCGCATAGACAGGGACATTATAAGATCACAATTGTGAGTTCTCATGATCCAAATAATATTAACTATGCTTGGTGCTGGATAAGGGATGATATGGAAGGGTTTTTGTTGTTAATGGGTGGTAGGGCCGTCTTGGGCTTAGCCCTAGTGGTGGTGGTGGATTTAGCTGCAGTGGGCACAAATCCCAAGTCTCCTGGTTGGTACTTGACCACTGTGGGTGTCTCCTCGTCTAGACCATCACCAGGCTCAAACTTCAGGAGTTGCAGGAGTGTGGACAGTAAGTTGTCTCTTCGTGGCTTTGCACCAGAGTCAGGCTTCTGCACCTGTTCAATGGAATCAGGTGTGGATTCGAGAAATTTACTTTGAAGCTCACCTTGATGGACCCTTGAATAGCTGCTGAAGCACTGCTTGCAACATTCTGGAGTGAACCTAGTTCTGCTGTGGTCTTGTCTAGCTGAGCTCGAACAGCTGCTAGTTCCTCTTCCAAACTCTTGACGCAACTTTTCAGGAACTAAATCAGGGTATGGTAATGGCATTGGAGATGTGGGGGTGTTTGGGGGACCTACTGCTATTTCTCTGTCCTTTGCTGAGACATCCTCGTGTGCTAGTCTGAGATCCTGCTCCATCAATGTGCACCGAATAGCTTTCTGTTCTAGCTCTGAATTCCAGGCCTCTCTCTCACCAACCTTGTCTCGCATTAGTCTCAGCACCTTCTGACAGCTGACGTTCTTCCTGGTCAACTCCTGGTTGCTGTACTCCAAAATCTCCACCTTCCTGATCAAATCCTTTTCCTTCTGCTTGAGCTGCTCATTTTCACGTATGAATGCAATGGTCTTGTCCGACATCTTGCTCAGTTGTTGGTTGATGGACACGTTCTCCCGAATGGCTCGTTTAGTGGTTTCTGCCATCTGGATATCTGATACTTTCCTGAATTCGGCAGCCACTGAATTGACTTTGGCCACCATTTCTCTCTTCATCCTATGAATAGATGATTGTAATAGGTCATTGTTACAGAAAGGCTTAATATATACCTGTCTTTGTCCAGGACTGATTTCTTCTCTAGGTTATACACTAGTTCTTCGTGTTCCTTCTTCAACTGCTCAATCATTTCGTCTTTGGTCTTGAGGTCATTTTCCAGCTTTTCTTTGTTCTGTTTGAAGTTCTCCAAGGCATCCAGTTGTGCCTGTAGCATCTTGTTTTCCATGGCTGCCTGGTCTAGTGCCCTCTGGGAGTCCTCCTTGAGGGTGGTCAGCTGGGCCTCCAGCTTCTCCCTCTCTGTTTCCTTGGCTTGCCTCAGGGCTGCTAGTTTATCCTCCAGATCCATGAACTTGAGAGCTTGCTCCTGGTTCTTGCGCTTTAGGAATGTGATCATTTGTTCCTGGTCCTCCAGTTGCTGGTGGAGCTTCTTTTCCAGGTCATCATTCTTCAGCTGAAGCCTGTCGCACTTGACCTGGTAGCGGGACAGTCGCTCTTCTAAATCCTGCGCAAAAACACAGGATATACTGGACTCTCTTCAACAGATTCCAGAGACTCTAAACTATAGTGCAGTCCCTTCAGATATGTGTCTTTGAGCAAGTTCTTACCACAATTTGGATTGTGTAGAAGCGCTTTGACATTTCATCCACCACATCTTCAGCTGAAGTATCCACTGGGGGTGGGAGGGCCTTCTTATCTTTCTTCCCTTTCTTCTTACCCTTCCCTTTGCCTTTGCCTTTGGGCATGACTGCTTCCTTCTTTACAAGTGTTGATTAGTTGTCATGGTAACAGTTGAAGCTCCACCCACTATACGGTGAGCCCCACCCCCTTTTTGCACCCCCACCCACACGTGTAGTATATTATGCAGAGTCAAGATTATGATGATAGCAAGCCAGAGAGCATTGAGGCTATTGAGTGGAGTTAGGGTGGTTGGTGGCGTACTGGCCTCCAGGAGTCTGAGCAGAGATATTGGTCAGCCCACTCACTACACCCATCCAGAGCTGCTGAAGGAAAATGAGGGTAAACATTGAATTTGTATATGGAATCACAGTCCTAGCTGATATTTGCACTGCCAGTGATGCCAGGGATACACAAGACAGAGTTTGCCCAGAGGAGAACTAATCTAATGGAGTGAGTGGATTGGTAGTGTTTCTTTACTGCTGCAATTGTTCAATTGCATGTTGGGGGGCGTAGGCTGATTGCTGCAAGTCACACTGGCATGTCACATGACAAGCATGTGGTCATCCTCCCTGGAGCCTGCATCAGATATATGTCCGCTGATGTCCCGTGAGTGCACCTTGCTCCTGTTATCTGATGGCCTGATTGGTGGTGTAGGTACCGGTTCCATCAGAACACTGACCTGCTGTATCTGTGTGGGTTCGTGGAGCCTGATGCAGTGCTAGTACTGGAATCCAGTGGAGAGAGCACCCTCCCTGATCACAAGGCAGTGCTCTACGTGCGGCCGCGAGACCCCTACAGGTACTTACAAGCCATGTTGGAGCAAATGGTTGATGATGTACTGCAGGGAGCTGTGGGACGGGCCTCGTGCTGGAACGGATGGAGCTGTGGAGTTCACTGGTGTGGATGAGGTGGGTGTGTTGCCTGTAGAGACTGAATGGTCAGTGCATTTTCCATCTTCAGTCCTACACAATTGAGGAACTGGGAGAGCACTTGGAAAAGAAGTGAGGATGCATTGTCTCGTGGAGTCATGATGATGCTGTGTGAGTCGGTGCAGGTACAGCACTGAAGGGTACTGTGTGTGGTATGGCTCTGAGAACTCTCCTCATCCAAAGCACAATGATCTCATCACAGACGCTCTCACCAGATCCCCAAACTCCAAAATCAAAGGTCTGTTCGTTTCATGGTATGAGGAGTATCGATGTATGAGGAATGTTTGACAGATGTCCACAGCCCTACTCTCAGCATCAGCCAACTCCGCCTGGTCAAGTCTTCCTCTGAGCAGGCCCTGCTTCGTGAGGCAGGGAAGCTAGCCGGCCTGGCCTTCAGAGCAGCCATGCAGGCCAGCTACCCTGGAGTAGGAGAGGCCCAGCTGGAGAGTGTGTTTGAACACTCCATCAAGATCAACGGCGCACAGTGGCTTTCTTTCCCGCCCGTGGTCGCTGGGGGGAGCCGAGCCAACTGCCTCCATTACATCACCAATAACAAAACCATCAAGTAGGTGTTGAGACAATTGCCAGGGTCTCATGTGGTGTGCACTGTGTGTAGAGCAGGTGAACTGGTGTTGATGGATGCAGGCTGTGAGTACCACGGCTATGTCAGCGATGTCACTCGCACCTGGCCAGTCAGTGGGCGGTTCTCCTCGGCACAGAGAGACCTGTATGAAGTGGTCAGGACAACCAAAGAGGAGCTCATCCAGGTAATCATGTCGCATTTCTTTAGTGCCAGTGGCAATCCTCGTTTGCAGCTCTGCAGGCCAGGGGTCACTCTCAATTACCTCCACTCCGAAGCTAATGAAATTCTCATTTCACAGCTGAAAAGTATGTTTCCTATTATCAATCTGGTCTTAAAGCACTGAAAACTGCCAGTAAGAACAGAAAAAAACAACTGCCCCCAAAAAACTGAACTGAAAACTGTTTGAATTTATCTTACCACTCTTCTTCTAGCAATGGGTCTTGCTTATGACAAATGGTCCAGCTCGTATCAGTTATCACAGGTGCGTATTGGACTTAAACCCCCCTAGTGATCAAGAATGTGGCTCTGTTTGCATTCAGATGATGGGCAGGCTGTTTCCCCACCATGTGGGGCACTATTTGGGGCTAGATACCCATGACACCATGGCTATTGAGAGGAACACTGTCCTCTCCCCTGGGATGGTGGTGACCATTGAGCCAGGACTGTACATGTCTGAGGAACTAGCCACCCTCACCCCAGCAGCCATAGAGTGAGTGTGGGGAGGGAGGGAGGGGCAGTGGTGACCCGTGGTGTGTTGCTAAGGTTGCTGGGCACTGGGATAAGACTGGAGGACAATGTGCTGGTGACTGATGGTGATGCAGAAGTCCTGAACAGAAACTGTCCAGAAACTCTAGAGGAACTTAACGAACTCATACCGATCACATGAAAACTTTAAAAACCATTTTGTAACAGTCACAGTAACTCAGAAGGCTAAGGGAATAGATTTTTGCTACCCTATGGAACACAAACTATGGAAAGAGAGTTTGTCTAGTCCCTGACCAGTGGAGTCTGTTTCAGCTGAAGGAAAATGGATCTCATACGGGAAACATCCTTGGTGTTTTTGCTATTCTTAGGGTTGAAGTCACAGAGTCGAGCCACACACTCCCACTCGTGTCCTGGGATATCCTCATCACGCTCATCAATGAAAACAGCCTCTGCTTGTCTGAGTAAGGGAACAGCAGTCACCTAACCTCCACCACCACCACAGAGGGGAATGCCACAAACCTGTTAAGGCCTTTCGTCTGTGTGAGCTGCTCTTCATGTCGGCTGTACCACTCCTGGATCTCCACCTTGGACTGGTTCCTTAGTTCCTCCAGGGCCTCTGTCTCCTCCCTGTCCTTGTTGGACAGCATCTCAGCTTGCTCCTCGCGCCACTTCCTGGAGCCACACACACACACACACACACTCACTCATAAGAAAGAGTTCCCCTCAACAGAAAGGTGGAGGGTTATGGGGTGTGCACATGCGTTAAAGCCTTTCCCACTGTTGTGTAGCAGTGGGGAGGTAGTTATCACATGAACAGGTCACTCTATGCTGTGGCACCATTGCTTCAGTTCCCTGAGCCATGGGAGTGGGCTGGGAGATCTGTATGGTGCTACACGAGACACGGGGGAGGGCTATAACCTGCTATCTACACGGCCTACTCACTGGATGCACTCAGGGACAGAATCCATCTGGGAAACAGCAGCGTATGGGTCAGGGCCCGCTGAAGGCTATAGAAAGAAAAACTTCTTCATAGCAACAGCCACCCAAACTTTTTTATTACATTCTCACCTCTGAAAAGTCGGCTCCTAAGAAATCTGAAGATGCAGGTTCTTGAGTTGGGGGCTGTTATCAATAAAAATAACATAGCTGAGGTTGTTGAATTGTCCCTCAATAGCTAGACACTTACAGCAGTCACTTCACTTGATGTGAAGCCCAAGGTGTCCTCAGCTATGTCTGCCAGTTCATCTTGCTCTCGAGCCAGGAAAGCTGCAGCTGGATCCTCCTCCATTTCTTTTTACTTACTCTTCTTGTTCAACTCTCTTGACAAAAATTTTCCCTTTATCACTGAGCATGCGCAGAACCACGCCCCCTTTAATTTTTTGCCCAAGCTAGAAGATGGTGAGTCCATGTGTTCACTGTATCTTTCTGAATCTCCTTATTGGTGGGAGCTGTAAGGTTTATTGACTTGGGATGTGTTTTTTCTATAGGCTTTGGTTACGCCAGAGAAGTTCCAGCACATTCTTCGTGTGTTGAACACGAATATTGATGGCAAGACCAAGATTATGTTTGGCTTGACCTCCATCAAAGTAAGTTACAGTGCAAGCTTGGTTACTGTGTGTATAAGTAAGCCTATGGTTTGTAGGGTGTGGGGAGGCGCTATGCCAATTTGGTTTGTAAGAAGGCAGATGTAGACATGACTAAGCGAGCAGGAGAACTGAATGATGAGGAGGTAAGGAGCTCTAAATGAAGCACACCTAGATTCACATACGCATGGTGTAACTGCACTGCCCATGTTATAATATAAATGTGTTTGATGTAGATTGAGAGGATTGTCACAATCATGCAAAACCCAAGACAATATAAAATCCCCGACTGGTTCCTGAACCGACAGAAAGACCATCGCGACGGCAAGTATTCTCAGATTCTGGCCAACCAGCTCGAGCACAAACTCAGAGAAGATTTGGAGCGCCTCAAGAAGATTAGAGCTCACCGCGGCCTGCGTCATTACTGGGGTGTCAGGGTCAGAGGTCAACATACCAAGACAACAGGTAGGAGAGGACGTACTGTGGGTGTTTCGAAGAAGAAATAACAGACTAGTGTCAGCTTCGATCATGAAAAATAATTTTTACAGAGGCAAAGATACAGACAGTAGGTCAGGTCTATGATAGTGCTTCGGCAGCTGGCGTGCAGGAGTGGACCACTTGATTGCACACACAGCAGGGGTACTGAGAGTCTGCCTGTAAGTTAGCCTTCAGGAAGTAGTAACAGTACATGTGGCCGCAGCTGGAGAGGTGAGGGAGCGTGGGAAGGCCTTCACAGAATGCACACAGTCTGTTGTCTAAGGCTGTCTTCAAGTAGCTGACCCTCCGCACCCAATTCCACAGAGAGAAGAGGTTGAAGTGAGGAAGAATAAAGAAGACAAATTCAGAAAAGCCGTGCCACAGGATCTCCCTTGTCAGATAGCTGTGGCTGACTTGCTGGATGAAGTGGGGGGAGGTGGGGACCATCCTGAGCCCCAGCAGTCGCTCCTTCAGGGTTGGGTAGCGACCACTGATTAGAAACAGCACAAAGTTGAAGAGCAAGGATGTTTTTACAGCTGCTGTGCTATAGTCAAGCACTCGCTGCAGAGACGAGAGGTGTGGAAACCTGGAGATGAGCCACTCACTTCGTTCCTGCAGCCACTCCATCATCACTATAGACACAAACAGACCACTCTTGTGCACTGCACTCAGATTTCCAGAGCCATCGCTGTAATAGGCCAAGCTCAGCATGCTCTGCCCAAATGTGGACCTGCCATTGCTGCTGATGGAAAACCTCCAGATGAGAAACCTGACAAATGCCTTGAGTTCTGGGCCAAACTGGTGGATGAGGAGGGACTGGAACGGCCTGAACACCTCCAAAAATTGGTGCTGCAGAATATCACTGATGCTATCATCCAGTTCACAGGCATCCAGTTGATTCACTCGCAGGACAGCTTCCCCAGTCATTCTCCTCCAGCTCAAACTTCTTTTCTTCTGCTCTATTTAAGCGAGATTTGTGACGTAGCGGAACTTCAATATTTTTTTCTCCCCTCCCGGATCCCATGCAAATGGCCTCCTGTGGCTCTAGGGAGTGCATTAAATCTTCTCCAATCTTTTTTTTACAGTATTCTTGGACCCCAAAAGAAGAAGAAAATTGACTTTAAAATTGGTTTCTTTGTGGGCAAGTCATTCCAAAGGTGAGCTACCTAAAAAACTACGCTAATACCCCTTACAATTTGGCGGGTGATAAAGTAGTTGTACTGTAACTTGATATGGAAAGGGAAGTCGTTGTGGTGAAAGTTTGGTGCGTTTTGTGACGGAGTTGTTGCGTTGTGTGTAGAGGGAGTGCCCATTGAGGGGCCTGGATGACCTCACTAACCAGGGCATGGCTACAACGTCATCCACTAGTGGTCGCACCTCCACCAGAGACCCACCAAGCACAGCAGCAGCCCGCAAAGGAGGCAATTATACCTCGCTGAACCTTCAGTCCTACAAGGGTGGGCGCTCAGATGGCAAGGGGTTT
>JAAGOD010041677.1_pt1 | contig 20805 bp, 14 predicted proteins | sample 8389681 | NCBI WGS metagenome assembly JAAGOD01 (sample SAMN13964374, study PRJNA552185) | sponge metagenome | biome: deep-sea hydrothermal vent fields; feature: spots directly above weak diffusing fluid; material: seawater and sediment | host: Tedaniidae sp. KZ-2020 ... | reverse complement strand
TTCTCAAGTATTTCATAAGATATCGGCTGGCCCTCGGGAGGAAAGAGAGAATCAGTGTCTGCCTGTCCGCTGAGCTGAAAGAGAGGGACGCACTCCTCAAGGTAGAGATTAGCAAGGTCCATGTCGGTAGCGTAGAGAGGCGAAGAAAAGTCGACTCTGTGGCCCGGAGAAGCAGTTTCGCTGACGTTTAGCTCCTCAACGAGGCGGTTGAAGGTCGGATTGAGGTCATTGGTCCCCACCACATACACAACGAGACTAGCTGGAACTTCGGAAGTGAAGACACCGTCTGAAACCGAGACGGTCAAGTGGAGGGATTGAATGGACTCATAATCCAGTTCTGCTTCGAGGAAGATCTCGCCACGCAAGTTTATGCTGACAAACGGAAGCATTGGCGAAATGCTGTAGGTGAAATTCAAAGACAGCATATCAGGGTCACTGACTGTCATACGAGTGAGAGGCTCTGTCAGCCGAACATTCTCAGTGACACAGCTGACGTACTGAAAATCTTCAAAAACTGGAGGATTATCGTTGATATTGATGACTTGGACTGTGATACGAGCAGGCTCACTGGAGGTCAAAAGTCCATCACTCGCATGCACAAATAGCTCGTAGGAAGAGGATTCCTCGTAATCCAAAGGAGCATTTAAAATAACGAAACCTTCGGCTGTCACAGAGAAAAGGAAGTCGCTACTTGACTGGTTGAGGCTGAAGGAAGGCCTGGTGCTGTCACCATCCATATCGACATACGCCAGCTGGACAATGGCGCCCTGAGGACCACCAGAGAGGGGAGATGGCACGGCGTTCTCCTCGATTGAAACTACATACACCAGAGGGTCGAATTCAGGAGGAAACTCATTCACATCGGTCACAAAGATTGTGACATCTGCCACGCTGGACAGCCCCCCCTGGTCGGATACAGTCAGCGTGAAATAGTACTTACTCTCCTGCGTCTCATAGTCAAGGTACATTGCCTGGACACTCAATTCCCCAGTCACAGGGTCCAAAGTAAAGACACTTGACAGGTTGTCCGCTCGGAACTGAAACGCAGACCCAAACTGCTCACTGCTGTCTTTGTCTCTTGCTTGAAAGGTGTGGATTATGGCATCGGAGGGAGTACCCTCGGGAATGACGATGGTAACGTTCTCAGTGTCGCCTTCCAAAGTGGGAGGGAACTCATTCTCGTCTCGGACAGTCACGCTGACGGTGGCTTCGTCCCTCCTCCCCGGTGTGTCCTCGGCAATGACAGTGAAGTTGTACATGTCGCCATCCAAACCTAAGTCCTCGTAATCGAAGGCCCGTCTAATGGAGACAGCACCTGTGTCCTCGTCAATCTCAAACCTGCCGTCTACATCGTCAGCGATACGATAACTGACTCTCCTAAACGCATAGCTGCTGTCTTCATCGACAGCCACCACTTCCCTCACCAGTCCAACATAATTCTCCACCACCTCCACACGATAGAGATCTGCTTGGCGTCCATTCTGCCTAAACTCTGGTGAGTTGTCGTTCTCGTCGACGAGATTAATCTGGTAGAAGAGCGGTTCTTTGGCAGCCAGTCCTCCTCCGTCCACAGCCTGCACAATGACATGCATGTCACCATCGACAAACTCGTAATCGAGGAGCTCCGTGTTGGTGATCACTGCAGAGCCACGCCCAGTTTGGTTCACGACGGTGAAGAAGGGGCTGCCTTCGACAATGTAGAACCTTTCGATGACTCCGTGCCTCGTTTGGTTGGTGCCGTTCCCGTCCCTGTCTCGGTCCAGCGCAGTAACGAGGATTTGGTAGGTGAAGGGAGGAGCATTCTCGGGCACTTCCATCTCCCTGTACGTGGTCTCAAAGTAAGGGTGGTGCTCGTTGATCGGCGAAACTCTGACGTTCAACACAACCGGAGATGAAGTATGGAAGCCGTCATAGGCTGATATCTCGAAGCGATACACCTCCCTTTCCTCAAAGTCGAGCTCTCTGTCGAGCCAGACGGCAGCTTCGGTGGAGTCAGGTTCAGAGTTCACCGTATGCTCAAAACGCAGGACACTCTCAGCACCGGCTGTCACAACGAAAGTCAAATCATTTCCATCTTCGTCAGTAGCATTGAGGGTCCATATGGGTTGCGACAGCAGCATGTTCTCCTCGACTGTCACAGAGAGCTCTCCAGGAAGAGTCGTGATGTTCGGAAGGAAGAAGTTGGCCTGGGTTACACTCAGCAAAACGACAACCCTGTCCGATTCCAGACCACCACCGTCCGTCGCAAAGACTTCAAAGGTGAGCGAGGAGAACTTTGGAAGTTTCTGAGTGAGAAACAGCTCTCCCATCTCACTCACAACCAGAGGCAGAGGCAGAGTGAGAGGGATAATCTCAAAGTTCACAACACTGCCGTAAAGTGGCCCACCATCTTCATCGCTTGCGCTGAAACGATAGGCAAGACCCCCAGCATCAAGTGCCTCGTGCACAGTGACACCAAGCTTTCCGTCTGCATCTGACAGGACAATTGGACGGAACTCGTTCAAGTCACGAATCTCGACATCAACGCTGGTCACACTCTGGAGTCCACGGGGATCAGAAGCCGCAAGAAAGAGCTGACACGATGTTATACCAGCTTCAAAATCAAACGGTACGGCCACTCGGACCATCCCAGTGACAGGATGGATGTCGAAACTGGATGAGCAGTCTCCATGATTGTTGTTGTTGTTGTTGTTGTTGTTGTTGTTGTTTACAACTGAGTAGGAGATGTTGTTGAAACGTGGTGACCTATCCCCATCGGTTGCACGCACAGTCAACACTGTTGCGTTACTCAAAGTGGAGCTCTCGGTGATGCTGATGTTGTACTCTGACCCCGTGAAGACAGGGGTGTGGTCATTCTTGTCGTAGATGACAATGCGGACAAGGGCGGATGAGCTTCTTCCTCCACCGTCAACAGCCACGGCCATAATGAGAAATTCCTCAGGATCAGTCTCGTAGTCAAACTCCTGCAGGTTTCGTATCACCCCGCTTCCGTCAATCTCAAACAGCTGCTGACTGGAGCCGTTCAGCCGATACGAGACGACATCCCCGAGAGGACCCTCGTCCATATCGCTGGCACTAACAGTGACCACTCCCCCCTGGGGCATGGAATTCTCCTGCAGGTACGCAAAGTATTCAAATTCGCCAAAACGAGGCTCAAACTCGTTGCGATTCAGGACATTTACTGTCACATTTGCAAGGGTGGAGGCAACGTGGGAACCGTCTGATAATTGCACTGCGAAGCTGACTCTCCTCTGCAAAGGATCTTCGTAGTCTAGTGGTTCCAACAGGACTACACTGCCGTTTGAGTGAATGGTGAAAGGGACATTTGAAGGCTCCACGGTAAACTCAAACAAGTTGCCAACGTCATCTGGGTCCCCAAAGTCCAGGCTCCCTATTACGCTGCCAGCGACTGCATCCTCATAAATAGAATAGTAATATTGAACGGTCTGAAAGTAAGGGGGTTCGTCATTGATGTTAAATACGGCGACGCTGAAGGAGGCGAAAGAAGGTTCGCAGCTCAGCCCAAGTAAATTTGCCGCATCAGCACTCCCATCAGTGATGCTGACATTCAAATTGAAAAGCACCCTCCCACTCTCGTAATCAAGAGAGCTGGATATGTACAATGAGCCATCAGTTGTGAGACTAAAAGGAGGCAGGGTGGCCTGTTCGTGGTCCACCAGTTGGTAAAGCACCCGGCCGTAATGCGAGCTCCCGTCACCATCGAAAGCAAAATCTCGAAGGATGACGTCCCCAATCGAGGCACCCTCTGAAACGCGCAGCTCAGCGGCAGGAGAGGAGGAGGAGTTAAACTCAGGACAGAACTCGTTCACGTCCTGGACGGTGATCGTGATGGGGACCGATGACAAACTTCCGGCTTCGTTCCGAGCAACCAACACAAACTCGTAGCTTCCATTCGGCGACTCAAAGTCTAGAGCACCCTCATCAGACACAAACACCTCACCTTGATCATCAACAGCGAATGGAACACTGCCGGACGCGGGAATCGAGTACTGGATGGCCGACAGGGCAGGGTCCAGGCAAGCATTGAGCTCTGGGATGTGCTCAGCTCCGACAGAAAAGTTCCCGGGAGAATTCTCAGGAATGACGAAGGAGTATGATGGTTGGGAAAACCTCGGCTTACCTACTGGTCTCCTCTTCACAAGTGCCCACACGCTGAGGGGTGTGGTCGAAGGCAACCCATCGGCATCGGTGATTATCACAAGGAAGTGGTAGGAGCAAGATATCATGAGATCAACGCTGACTGTGTTCCTGATGACTGCATAGGCATCAGTTTGATTGCTGATAATCTCCACCGCAAACAGCAAGTTGCTGCTACTGAGTGTGAAGTTCACTGGGGTTATCACAACACCACTGGAGGGACAGCAGGTTTCGGACCTAAGGGGTGTGGCTTCCTGGAGATAACCCCACCCACTGTCACGATCACTCAGCTGCACGTAGAGCTGATCCCCAATTCCACTGTCGTCCGAAAGTTCCAGCGTCTGTTCAGTGACCACGAAATCAGTGGGGTTATCATTGCCATTCTCAACGCAAAGTGAAACCGTGATATTGACACTATCCCCTAAAGCATTGCTGGCCTCAACCACAACCGTGTGGACTGAGCCAGTCTCAAAGTCCAGCTGGTGCATCAGGAACAGCTCGGTCCCACGCAGCAAAAGAAAGTGGCTCGGATTCACGATGAGACGATAGCTATACAGCCCTCGCACTCCGACCTCAAAGGAGGAAAGGTTCAGGAGAGGGAGAGACGGCAGTGTGTTTTCAAGCACCTGTACACAGTGCTCTGCTGGCAGCGAACCTATCTCACCATCCACAAGCCGAATAGTCACGTTCACAACCTGAGAGGACAGGTTGGCTTGATCAAACGCCACTACGGCAAACGTGTAGAAAACCTCGGCAAACTCAACTTCACGCAGGGTTGTGACTAAGGTGCCATTCGGGAGGAGATGGAAGGGGAATTGACCACGAAGCTGATGGTCAGTGTTGCGAATCAGTTCGTACGACACCACACTGCCAAACTCCTCACTCCTGTCACCGTCCTCGGCAATAAAATCAAAGATGGCGCTGTTTGGTAGAGTCTGGAGGGGAATGGTGACCAGGTACGAGTCCTCAGCAAAGACGGGATGAAACTCGTTCACGTCAAGAACCTCCACCACAAGCCTGGCCGAGGAATTGAAAGTGCCATCCGTAGCCGACACAGTGAAGGTGTAGTTCTCCTTGAGCAATATCTCGTAGTCAAGAGCGCTGGAGATAAAAACTCCGCCGGTTGAGTTGTCAATGGATATGTACAGCAAGATGTCGGTATCATACGCGTCGAGACTATACGAGACAGTGTTGGAGTCGTCAGACCTGTCCTCATCCACAGCCCTCACGACAAGCACCGGAGCAGACTCAGGCGAGTGATTCTCCCGAACAGTCACGGAATACACCTCCTGCTCAAAAATGGGGGCGTGGTCATTGACATCAAGGATGGTTATAGTCACCTGAGCTGGAGATGAGGTACTCTGGCCAAACTGATTGAAGGCCAATGCCTCCAGTCTATACACCAGCTGCTGCTGAGGGTCGTCTGCGTTGAACTGCCGAGTGGTGGAAATGGCACCAGTTTCGGAAACGGAGAACGGGATGATGAAGAGTGGCAGGAAAGTGGGGGTTCTGAGACGGTACCCGACAATGCTGTCTGGAGGGTCGGCATCAAACGCAGAGATGTTGAAAAGAACGCCTGGTCTCGTCGTCTCAGTGATGTTATATGTGTATTGTGTCTCGTGAAACCTTGGTCTATTGTCGTCCGCGTTCAGAACATCAATCATGACTGCAGTGCGCCTGCTACAATTTCGGATCCCGTCTGACGTAATGACGTCAAACGAATAGCTCTGCCTTTCCTCATAGTCCAGTACCCTCGTCAGGTACAACCGTCCCGATCGGTCGATTGTGAACACATCAAACGTCGGCTCCATGTAGAATATAGGCCTGGGGTTGAACACGTAGTAGTCGATTTCGTAAGTTTGTATTCTCCTCAGAGCTTCGCTGCGTGGGACGTTCTCGACAATCACTGCGCTGAAGCGTCGGATGAGCGGACAGGGAGCATTATCATTCACATCCTCGATAGAAATGTAGATACGAGTTCTGGAGAAAAGTCCACCTGCATCAGAAGCCACCACATAGAAATCAGCACCCTCTTCTCCGACATCAAAATCCACTGGCGACGTCAGCGTTATAACGCCAGTGCTCTCATTGACACCAAAAGGCAAATCGCTCAACGCTATCCCGATGGGTTCAATGGAGTAGCTCACCGCACTAAAGACCATCCCACCATCCCTGTCCTCTGCGTTGACCTGCAGGACAAAGGAGCTGACATTCAAGTCTTCGCGGATTGTCTGCTCGTAGATTCTGGAGTCGAAAACGGGATAGAATTCGTTGGTGTCCTCCACAAGGAAAGTTATGTTAGCAGAACCTTTCATGTCGTAATCGTCACTCGCAGTCAAAACAATCCTGTACTCATTGGGCGGAGTTTCAAAGTCGAAGCGTCGAGTGTTACGTATGAACCCTCCGCTACTGAAGAAGGGGATTTTCACGTTGAGGGGGTAAACAGGGGTGATGGTGTACGAGGTCACGAGGCCGTACTGCAACGACCCGTCACCATCAGTGGCCTCCAGCTCAACCTCAAAGTTCCCCTCGCTCTCGGGAATCCTGAAAGTGTACTCACTCTGGGAAAACTCTGGTGCAAAGTCATTGACATCTTGAATGGTGACTCTCAACTCCAGAGGAACCGTGGATCGAAATTTGCCATCTGTTACATACACAAGCAAGTTGTACTCCCGAGGATGTGTTTCGTAGTCGAAACTCACGGCGCTGATCACCTGACCCCTGCTTCCTCCCTCGCTCGGCTGCACTACTGCAAACGGTGAGGTTGTGTCGTTGTACTGGTCTTCATAGGCCTCCCCGTCAACAGTCAAGTACTGTATCTCGTAGGTGATGTTCTCGGTGGAGCCTGCATCTCTGTCTACCGCCACAAGGTTGTGGAGCATGGTCCCCGCGGGAGAGTTCTCTCGTAGAGACAGCTGCACTAGATCAGTCCGTAGGAACGACGGTGCAAACTCATTGACGGGAATGACGTGAACTTCGACCCGGGTCAGGAGGCGATTGCTTCCGTCGGTCACCCTCACGATGATGGCGTGCTCCACTCGCTTCTCATAGTCCAGGACAGTCCGCAAGAGGACCCCGCCCGACGGAGAGATACGGAACTCATCGGACGCCTGTTCAAGCTCGAAATTATACCTGGCACTTGCGTCAGGATTCTCCACGGATATGTTCAGGACGGGATAAGGGATGAGGATGTTCTCGGGGACGTCAACCCAGTACTGCTCCTGGACCTTGAACGCCAGGTCATTGACATTGCTGACGTCAATGATGATGAAGACGGAGTCAGCCGCAACCCTCCCATCAGTGGCCGCAATCTCTACTTCGAACCTGCTAATGTCCTCGTAGTCCAACGGCTTGAGCAGTCTCAGGCAGGCTCCTTCCTCAGACTCGTCAAACGAGAGAAGGAAGTAGTCGGACGGGTCTGCCAGGAAGTAAGTGATGTTGTCCCCCTCCTGGTCGACAGCCAGCACGCATGTGATGATATTGTCAGGGTAGTTTGACGACTCGTACGGGAAAAGACCCTCGGCAATACGAAGCTGCATGAAACTGAAACCAAAAACAGGCGGGATGTCCCTGACATTCACGACAGTGACAGTGACATTGGTGAAACAGGTGTTGCCGCCGGCGTCCGAGGTTAGGATCTGGAAAGCAAACTCCGTCTTGCTCCCCTCGTAGTCCAAGGAGGTGCGAACAGTGAGCACCTGCTGAAACGTGTCCAACGCGAAGAAACTAGTGACAGACACGGGATGAATCTGGTACCTGATGTTGGAGCTGAACTCAACACTGGAGTCCGAATCGACGGCGCTCAGGTTCAAAAGGATGTACCCCACGGGATTGTTCTCCTCGATGACAAAGTCGTACGAGTCCTCCTCAAACTTGGGACAGTTGTCGTCCTCGTCCTCCATACACACCTCCACCTGCACGGACGCCTCCAACCCTCCCGCATCTCTCGCAGAGACGTTCAGAAAGTAGCAGGGGTCTTCAGTCTCAAAGTCAAAAGGACGCAGAACCTCAATCAAGCCGTCCGCTGATATATTAAAGTCAGGGGGTCCTTGGGTGATCGAATACACCAACTCGTTGAATTCCAAGCTTCCATCATCATCAGTGGCTTGTATCTCAGACACTGTGCCCACAAAATTTTCCGGAAAGGTCACGGTGTACTGCGGTTGAGCGAACCTTGGTGCATTGTCATTTCGGTCTCTGAGATGGATCTCAACTTTGGCATTGTAAGGAGCCTCGGCACCATCATACTCCACCCTGATGGTGAGGGGGTACCTGAAGATCACCAGCGGGCTCTCGTAGTCCAGTTGCTCAGTGTTGACCAAGACGTGCTGACACAGCGTTTCGTTCTTAACAATCTCAAATGGAATTCCACTTTGCTCGACGAGAAACTCTGTGCGCGCAAATCTCCCGGGACACCCCGAGTATCCTGACCCGTGGCCGGAACCAGAGGCAGAGCCGCTGGTTTCAAACAGGTCATCGGCTGCGTAGTCTATGCCGTCATCAGAGAAGTCCAGATCAAGAGTGGCCATCTCAGTTCCAGGGGCTGAGTTCTCAAAATGCGGGATGACTGGAGTGGGAGGCGTGACCAGCTCGCTGAACAGGATCGCCTCCCCAGTCCGAGGTGTCAGCAAGATGGTGGTGTCCTGCTGGAAGAAGTTATTTGCTTGTCTGGCTATTCTCCGATGCGTAGCTCTCTCGTCTTTGTCCACCAGAGTGATTTGAACTGACGCCACGTCACGAAGGCCAGAAAGGTCAGTCACAACAACACGAAACAAAATCTTGTCATCTGTAGCTTCTTCTAAACTCCTGGCAAGCACAAGAGAATGAGATGACTGCCGCACGGAGAAGATACCTTTGTTTGCATCAGGCAGAATCTGGAGTGTGTGAGCATCATTGCGATCTCTGTCAGAAAAATTGAAAGTCAAAATCTTTGTGCCCACAGGATAGTCCCTTGACAGTGAAACTGTGTAGAGAGATTTTTGGAAGACAGGGGACTCATCAATTGCATCGCTAACGAGAACCACGACGTGGAAGAGAAGGGACCAGTCGGGAAGCAAACTCGATTTCACAATCACCGAAAGATGGTAGTGGGGCTCTGTCTCATAGTCAAGTGCTGACTTGTGGAGGTAAAGCTCTCCACTGTTGTGATCAATCGTGAAAATACGACTGGAAGAGTTGAAGGAGAAAGACAGGCTGTCTGACATGCTGGCAGGGAAGAGATGTAGCAGTGAAGAGCCTATGAGATACGGAGCAAGTGTCGTCTCTGGGATCCTATACACAACCGTCTTGTTCCTGATGTTCAACTCTGCATTTCCTCTTGACACAGTGGTGAGATCTGCACATGAATGCACAACTGTACATTCTATACATTCTATCAGACACACAGCTATGCTAAGACACATGAAGACCAACTAGAGAAATGAGGAGAAATCTAGATTTGAGCACTAACTGTCATGATGTCACTCCACTCCCTATAGCTAGTGTGGGCAATGACAGTACACCAAGACATACATACTGACCTTGAACATGCGTACAGGCTCTCAGTTCCCCTGATTCACTGGCAGCTCTTCCCTGACATGTTCCAGTGATAAATACCCTCTCCACTCTCTCAGGTAGATATGAAGCATCTGGACGGAGGCTTTGCTCACGGGAGAACACATTCCCTGCTTCCAAAGCAGCCGTCAGTCCAAGTCCAGTCCGTGTGATGAATCTGACATTGCTGAGGAATGTGTTTCTCTTCAAGTAGAAAGTCCCAGTGAGATTGCCCTCTGATTGTATTGCAACCTCATTTGCCTCAAAGTGGTTTCCAACTGCTCTCAAATCACGGCACTCGGTCACGCTGAGAGCGTTCAAACAGTTTCGAAACAAGCTTCTCTTGATGACACAGTTGTTGCATCTGTCTAAGCTTAATCCAACTCCACAGTCACTGACGACACTGCTGACAAAGTAAACAAATGAAGAGTTGACCACGCTGACACTGGGAACGTCACTTGTGCGTAGGGCATGTCTAGACATTTCGTTTTGCACAATCTTAAAGTTGTGCACAAGAATACCCCAAGACCAGGAAACTTCTAAAGCAGGCAGAGCTGAATCCAATGGATACACAGTAAGGCCATCCAGCGTTAAATCGAGTGTGGATACAAAGATTCTGCCAAACAGCACAGCATTCTGACCCACTGCCACTAGTTTGATGCCCTTGGTTATCCTCAGATCCTCAAAGTAGTGTCCGTCTGGAACCAGAACAGTCCATCCTCCTGGGAATTGATCCACGACACTCTGAATTGATGCTCCTCTCTCAACGGTAGCCTCCTCTCTCGAGGGGGGCTGGGACAACGAATCGTCAATCCACTCCTTGCTTGACTCAGTTCTGGCTCTGAGCCGTGGTCTCGGGCACTCCACCCTCTCCCTCCCCTTTCTTGCAGCAGCGAAGGAGTGAAATGGACTCACTGTGACCTGTATCTGCAGACCCGCACAGCCTCCCGTCATACTGACGGAGGAAACAGTGCGCAGCAAGGCATCACCAGAACCCACCATATCAAGGGTGCAGAAAGCTTCGGTACTCCACAACTACGGCAAAAGAAAAAAAGAGGCAATCTTGAATGTTGAGACTTAGCATGCACTTGACACCAACCAACTTACATGCATTTTGATGCTCAGCTGTGGATTTGGCTCATTTTGGATCAGAAATTCCCCCAATCCAAAGACAACCCCTTCCACACTCATGAGCACAGTGCTGTCATCATCCAAGGTGGCTGGATATTGTGCACAGCTGACAGCAAATCCAGGACAGACAGAAAATGTTTTAACACTGTCAGTCTGGAGGGGGATAAAGACAGTGAACTCCCTCTAATCGTATCCCTGAAACGAGTGAGGCCGGCCACCTGTGCAAATCCACCCCTATAATGAGGTCACCCCTCTAATCAAGACACATTTGGGTTCCAAGGGTAGCCAAATCAATTCAAGGGAGGTTATATTATTCGTACTGGATTATAGGTTGTCTTGAGTGAGGCAGAGCCATTCTTATCAGGCACCAAGGGGGCCGGTATGAAATTCTTTTCATCACTTCCATCACTGCTCACAGGCTCAGGAAGAAGAGCTATATATGGCTGCCGGGGTTTGAGAGAAGACAGGGAAAGAGAGCCTCTTTGGATTGCTGAGGAAGATGTCTCCACGCAGAGAGAATCGTAGTAGATTGCTGAATAATTTCAACACAACACACAATCATCAGCAAGGTCTCTCTGCTGTCTTGTGTACCTCTACTGGCTGGTCTGCACACTTCCACTCTCTCTAACGTCACAGCTTCCTGCACCAGCACTTCACTTCTCGTGATATCATTTAGCTGCAGTGAATAAAATCCACCATGCTATGCTCTGATGAAATCAACATTCAGTCTGGTGCAGTGTTAGCTGCTAATGGTAAATTTGTCCTGCACACTCCAGTCAACCTCTACCACTACACAGTAGAACTTTCATACCCACGCATCACCATTCAAATGCAGAGGATTCCTTTGTGAAACACAAAGAAAGACTGGTCCATCTGTTTATAACCTACTCACCAGATTGATTCCAACGATAATCTCGCCACAAGCTGAAGAGTCTTCCCACAGCTCCACAACGCTGACCACTCCATCTGAAACCTGACAGTCAGATATTAGTGACCTCAACGTCTTGGTCAGTGACCTCATAATACAAAAGTGTACTATGCTGCACCACTTACAGACGTGATAAAGGTTTCCTTTTCATTCAGTGATACTATGAGTGGCAAGTTTCCAGCTCCCTGTGAGGTCAGAGAAGGCCAATGTCTCAAATTCTAACACTGCAGTTAAGAGTCTCACCATCACTGCTTTCAAAGACAGCGTAATCTTGTAAGATGTGGAAGGTTGCAGGTTGGTGATCACATGACTCCAGTCCCTCTGCCCCCTCGTGCCAATGAAGGGTCTATGCGAAGACCTAGTCACAATCACCAAATATTCATCCTCTTCACGGTCAAGATCTTCCTGAGACTTCTCAATAGTTAGCTACGTAGAGAAAACTAGATGTTATAAAATGAACTTAGTACAGTCATGCAATTTCCATTACCTTTGATAAATGGGTATCGCAGGAGAGAGGAAATTCTACAGAATGAGAAGAAAAAACGTAGCTAAGTGGAATATTATCATAGCAGACTCACCATCTGGCGGTCCACGGTTCTCCCTGGAAGGACATCCTAAAGCATTCTCCTGCAGACAATCTGCATCATCTGTGGTCGGTCAACAATCGAATAAATCTTCACAGCAATTTTAGAGTTCATACCTACCCTTGTGCACAGACAGCCGAACAGCAGCAGAACTAGAGAGAAGGCCACCAGCACCATTATAAACTGGCCGACCAAGCTGACACAAGTATTCCTGCACTGTCTCCATCATCACATCCCTTGGCAAGTCAATGTCCAGATCATCCATGGCATCAGACAGTTGCTCACCATTCTACAACATAAAAAACAATAACATGCTTCTTCTTTGCAGCGTCAGAGCTAGCTGTGACGCACCTTGAACCATGCGCTGGTGCTGAAGAGGCCACTGGGAACAGCAGCACCTCCAACCTGCACCCTGCACTCCAGAGCCAAGCCAGTGGGGGAGCCTGGGTCCCACACGGGCAGGATGCAAGGAGGGCTGGACATGGGCAGGGACAGAGCTCCACGAATCACTACTGGTCTCGGAAGCGAGCTCAAGGTGATGTTCCTGCAGCACAGAGATTGAAACACAGTCAAATTGAACTCAAACTTGTTGGACATTATGGCAGGCTGAGATTCGTAAGATGTTTCTATGGTACAAAGAAGTAAGCTTCCCCAAGACCAGCACAGATTTTGAGATTTTGAACTGACCTAGATGTTGATACAGGGGTAGACCTATCATAGAGATTGGACAAGACAAGGAAACCTCATGCCACTGCTAGAACAATACTACAGAACTGGCTGTTGTGCAGCGCATGTGTGAGGACAAGGCAAGTGGGTAGCATTTAGCCCACTTCAGCCAGACATTTGGGCACAAATTTTAAGGTCAAATTAGAACACTATACCAGATTAGGAAGCCATGACCAGCTACAATATCTAATAACAGTTCTATGGTAATGTGGATCACACTAAACCCATCTCATTTTCAACTAGAAAAGAGAATTTACACCGAGACGATTCGATAGCAAGGAGACACATCCTAGAGACCTCAACCTAGATATGCCATGCATATAAAATGCCACCTCCACAATAATTTTTACAGCATAAATGCTTTCTTGAGCCGACTCACTTGAAAGAGTGGCTGGGAGTGAAACGAGCTCCCCTTGCAGGTATGCTTGCATCGTAGCACCATCCCACCACCCCACCACCAGTAGCAGTGACGTAGTGTGCTTCTATTGTTTCTGCAGTTCCATGGTGTAGAAGACCAGGGCTCTGCACAGCTTCCTCTGCACTCTGCCTTGCTGACTTGAGAGAAGGGCTTCCAGAGGACTCACAGTGATACACCTGCACCTGCACCATAAGCAGGAAAAGCACCAACAACTCGCGTCTGAGCTCCATCCACAATGGCTGCAAAAAGAGTTACCCTCTCAACAACAGGGACAGCTAGCTGAGCTCAAGCTGAATGCGGCGCGCGACTTGTGCGCGGGCTGGCCCAAAACCACACCCTTTTCTCCACCCACTAGCCAATACCCCCAAGAAGCGAGCATGTCCAAGAGGAAGGGAAAGTCTAGGGAGTACATCGACGACTCAGATGATTCAGACGACACTGGGGTAGGTCATCTTCCATCCCAAACCCTCCTTACCTTCCCTACATCACCATTTCAGGCAAAGTCAAAGAAGAAAACCAAGCTGAAACAACAGAAACAGGCAGAAGCAGCCAGTGTCGAAGATGAGATGATACAAGTGAGACGATAGCTGATTTTTACACTAACAATGATTCACACCACATCTGCAGCTGTCTGCAAAGAGATTTGTTAATGTACGCACCTTCAAGGACAAGATTCTGGTGGACATTCGAGAGTACTACGAGGATGACAACGGAGAAAGAAAACCTGGCAAAAAAGGTGTGTAAGAAAAAATGACCATCTTGACCATGTGGTGCTGTTTTCGTTCCAACAGGCATATCTTTATCTCTGGAGCAGTGGGAAGCACTGAAGGACTCCTTCGAAGAGATAGACTCCAGAATACAGGCACTGAAATCTTGACTTTTCCACATCTCCCAATTCAGAACACCTGTACAGCTACAGCATACACTCCGTACATGTGATTATACACTAACAAAAACTATCATGTACTTCAGAGTATGTACATCACACAACTTAAAAAAAAACTGCTGTCACTAAAACAAATTGTTGGCATACAGTATTATGATTAAAAGCACAGCTCACTCTCAATAAAAACCTAGACAATCTAACTAGACTACAGTCACAACAACCTCTTCTGCATGATCCCCTTCACCAGATGCTGACTCAGCAGCTTTTTTTTCTTCCTTTGAGGCCTCCTCTTCCTTCTCCCCCTCCTTTGTGGGTGGGGAGTCCACCAGTCCAGGGATGCGGACTGACGGTACTAGCACTGAGTCGGTCTGGTCCACTCCAGCCCCAGTCGTGGGAGTAGTGTCACGAGGTGGCGACGCCTCCTTCTCGGCTGCTGAAGCACTCGTCTCGACGTGAGCGGTCGTGTTCTCACCCTCCTCCACCACCTCGATGGAGACGGTGGGGGAGAGCCCGCTCTTGAGCACGGCATCGGAAATGCTCACCTGAACTGGCGGAGCGAGCTCGGATGTTGTCTCCTCGGGGAAGGACACCATGGAGACAGGCCGCTCGGTGCCGGCGCGACTTGGGGTGGCGGACAAGAGGATGGAGCGCCTCCTGTGGTGCTCCGCCTCCACATGCTCCTCATCCATGCCAAAGATCCGCCCGCTCGTGATGAGGTTCGCGTAGCCCTCCTGGTGCGAGAAGGCGTACCCACTCCTCCCCCTCACGGACCGTGAGGAGATAGACTTCCGGCTGATAATCCTCCTCTTGAATATCTTCCTTCCCTCCTTCTTCTCCTTCAGGCGTACAAAGTCCACATATTGTGGCCGTCTGTAGAGCTGGATCAAACGAAAGAGCATGGTAGGGGCGAGAGCAATCACGGCAGAGAGGGGGAGGTAGAACCAGAAGTTGGCAGTGCTGAGCACCTCAAAGGCCACGCCTCCAAACTGGAAGAAGGAGCCGTAGAAGACACCAGTGCTGATGATGGGGATGAGGACGAACCAGATCAAGATGCTACCCCAAACAAACACGTGCATAACCGGGTTCCAGAAGAAGGTGTCCAAAGCAACCTGCATAGGAAGAAAGATGGAAGGCATGCATCCCCGAGATAAGGATCTAAAACTGTGGGAAGCAAGAACTAGAACACAGTTCGACAGCATCCCATCCCTACAAAGCCATTTTCACTTGGTAAATGAAACTAAAACTGGTCCGAAGGGTGGCTGGATTAGAGAGAGTCCATGAACTCACCTGAAGATTGACAATAACGGTGAGAGAACAGGAGGCAGCGAGCCCAAAGGACTGGTAATCCCACTCGTACCCAGCCGGGTAGAAATTGAAGCCAACTATTCCAAAGAAGACAAAGAAGAAAGCAACAGCCACATAGATCCCTTTAATCAGGGAGCGGACAAAGATGGCTGAGTTAAAGTTGAGATTCTGTTGTCCAGCGATATACAGCTTCGGATGCCTATAGCAGTTGTGTTCATTCACGTCCTGCGAGGAAGAAAAGGTGAATTGATGAAAAAACAAGAACATTATTATGACGTACATATATTATACCTAGATCACCACATACCTGATCAAGGATTCCCAAGGCAAGGACAGGGAGGGACGTGTAGACGACATTGTAGATGGCAACGTAGGTAGGATCATACATTGTCTAGCAGTCCACGCACGCACACACACGCACACACACACACAGTATGTTAAAACAGTGCATCTACGTGCTGTCTCTACCACCACTATGCACTGTACACTCACTTGAGCAGTGAAGCCACAGAAGAAGGCAAAGATGAACTGGGAGAAGGTGTAGGCAAAGTTCTTGTAGAAGAAGTACCTGAGGAAGGTGGTCATCCTGTGGTAGGTCCAGCGGCCATGGACCAGCAACAGCCGCTCCAGGTACCTGAAAAGAGCAGCATAGTATCTCACATACACATACAGGGATGGTCTGGCAGCAAAACACACCTGAACTGGCCAAACGAGTAGTCACTGGCCAGTACGGCCTGCTGACCTTCCCGTCCACTGATACCAATACCAATGTGAGCAGCTGTACGAAAGCAATGCCATAACTGGTAAACGAACGTAGCCCTTTCCTGCGTACGAACCTTTGATCATCCCCACATCATTTGCCCCATCACCAATAGCCAAAGTGACGGCTTTCTTGTTCTTCTTCACCAGATCTACCACTCTCTTCTTCTGGAGGGGAGTGACTCTGCAGCAAATGACAGCCTTGCACTTGCAGGCTGTATCCAGCAGTTCCAACTTGACGTCCTCTGTCAAGCCATGCCTCTGCATTGGATGGGTGGGTGGGATAATCAGGGCACGCCTCTATATTGCGGGGAGGGAGGGGGGGGGGGGTACCAGTGCTTACCAGGGAGTGTCCATTTAGAACAATGCCGAAAGGAGGTCCAGTTGGTTCCTCCATACCGTTCTCGTGATCGACATGTTCATTCTCCTCTCTCACGTCATCAAGGGAAACCTTGTAAGATGTCCCTTCTTCCTTCAGAGCTTTGCTGCAAGCAGTAACAGCACAACAGTCAATAATCTCGTATAATCATAGGGACATCATACAATGGTCAACTCTTTCGTACAGGGACACCAACTTCGAAGGGGACAAACTCAAGATAATCGCATATCTACGACTGATTCTTTACTTGATAGTTTCGTTGGCCTCCCTGAGCTGTCTGACCACGCCCTTTCTGGTGTCCTCGTCAACAATGAAGATTTTCATCTCCTCTGTCAGCAGCTTACTGGAGTAACCAATGTTGATGGCCGTCTCCTGCTTGTCCCCCGTCAATACCCAGATCTTGATTTCAGCCTAGCAATACCACAAAAATGTTGACGTAAACGAATACCAATAACATGTTCATAGACATTTCCGAAGAAAGAGGACCAATCAAAAAATACTACTACAACTTCATACTTTGGCAAGGTTCGCAATGGTCTCTGGCACACCATCCTGGAGCTTGTCCTCAATGGCAGTAGCACCCAACAGGGAAAGGTTCTGCTCTATCTTGTTGTAGATAATGTCCAGTTCTTCATCACGGTTTTCCTGCAAAAGGCTACAAAATTGTGGGAAAAATAAATTTGAATCACTATAGCAAAAAAAAAAAAAGTTACATAATAAGAAAATTTAATGTGGATAATTGGATTTTGGAAAGGAAAAAAAAAAAACAGTGGTCCATGAGAGTCTCGAACTCTCGACCTTCGCGTTATCAGCACGACGCTCTACCGACTGAGCTAATGGACCCCACGCACAACAATGCTGTAAAGAGCCCTACTTATGACTCCACATCACCAACAAATCCCACCACATGAATATCCTCACTTTGCTTTGTGCCATTCCTCTGCCCAATCCGCATACTCCTCTTCTGTCAAGTCTTTCTTGGCCAACACAAGAGTCCTCAGTCCTTCTCTAGCATAGTCCTACACATGATGAAACACAGACTCCATTCCCTTTCGCACACAGTGATTACGCCAGTCCTTACCCCAAGCTGGGTTAGAGTCGTCTTCTTGAGTTTAGCTGCCTCTTCATTCAGCCGTGCAAACACCACAGAATCTAAAAGAGAACAGTCCACATTAAAAACTGAACTTGAGCGTACAAACAGTCCACAGTGAAAACAAACAAACAAACAAACTTGAGAGTACTGGACATCAAACACTCCACAGTGCAAACAAACAAACAAACTTGAGAGTACTGGATATCAAACACTCCACAGTGCAAACAACAAACAAACAAACAAACTTGAGAGTACTGGATATCAAACACTCCACAGTGCAAACAACAAACAAACAAACAAAAAAGGTTCTGCACTATCACACACATACATACCAGCTCCTTTGCAGTAGAGGGTGATCTGGCCTTCATACTTCACTATGATCTGCAGAGGGCAAGGAGGAAGGAGGAAAAAATTCAAATAATGCAACGGTGGCCTCATCAGCAACTCACAGACATCCGCTTCCTCTCGTTGTTGAAATCCAGAATATTCAGAACCTCGTATTCTTCCTGCATGTGGAGCGGGCAGTAGAAATCAATTCTGCATCACATACGTACATACCCATACTGCCACACTGTCTTTGCACATAACAGTTACGTGGGGATTCAGAATACAGGGTTTCTACAAGATTACATATAATATCTTATGGATTCGGATCAGATGTCTACAAGATTACATATCTAGGCTCATCTCAGGGATTCAGATCAGAGGAAATCTACAATTCGGAGTTAGGCTTAGAGCAAGTCCACATAATGGTTTGTATCTGAGCATACGTACCTCTTTGCCAGAGCTCAGCTTGTGGACTGTGATGGTGAAAGGACTTCGCTTCAGAAAGACGTACCCAAAGTTTTTGGCAGCCGTGACAAGGGCAGCCTCGTCGGGCGACTGAGCATTGTAGATGAGCTTTCCATTCTCATCGGCCGGCAAAACGGTGTGGCAGAGAGCGAGCAGCTTGAAGAACTCATCACAGTCCTGTGCAGGGTTGAACACAGGGGTCCAGATTAGAGGGAGTCCACTGCACACGCTGACTAGGGCTCAATTATCCAGGGTGTTCACACTGAGGGGTCCCATCATCAGACCACACCCACCCATACCTGGTTCTCACCACTCCGGCAGAGGTCAAGGAGCTCTTTATCATAGTAGACAAAATCCTCATCAGCATAGGAGTTCCATGAGGTGAAGTCTAGCTTCTCAGGAACCTGAAAACACGCAGAGAGGTTTTAGTACCCCCCTCCATACAGTGCTTATGATAAGGAATTTAAAGTGTCAGGACATGATGTCCAGGTATTTGTAGTTTAGCTGGACATTTGATACATTTGACCCAGACATTGAATACTTAGGAGAGATTTTTGGCCCCATTTTCGACAGGTCATTTTGTCCTGACAAATCAATTTTGACAGGACATTTAGCAGTATTGACCAGAAAATGTCCTGTGTCCGGCTGTTATCGTAAGCCTGCCATACCTCCCTCCCTCACTTCTCTCTCTCTTCTCTCTCCTCCCCTCTCCCTCCTCCCCTCTCAACACTCACTGTAACCGTGGAGGCCGTGGAATGCTGCCTCTCAATCATCTCCCCCGTTGCCACCACCGTCTCAAACTCCTTGTCCAGTGTCTTGTCCCCATGCTTCACGCCACGGATACTGCACTTGAGAAACGTCATCACATTCTGGGTCAGAGTGCCAGTCTGAAAAATAAAACACAGCATGCATGATACATTTACTTTCAATGGCCATTATATTGGCATGCTATGAAGAGGTGAATACAGAAACCGTTGCATACATCACTAATGGGGTGTGGCTAGGGGGCGTGGCCTCCTCTCAACGCACCTTATCAGAGAAGATGTACTCTATCTGCCCCAGCTCCTCGTTGAGAGTGGTGGTGCGAGCCAGGGCGGGCACGTCTTCAGGTTCGTAGTACATCTTGAGATCCCAGTTGATGATCAGGGACAGACCCAACCGGATAGTCTCAACACTGCCAATACACAACCATACCACATAATAACATTGCTGAATATACTGATTGCCAGAGATTAAAATGTAGTCTAAATGAAAATGATGAAAATAGCCTGAATTTAGATAGTAAGCATTCGTATACAAAGAAACCCCTTTATGAAAATACGAAAAATACACATATCAAAAAGGAGCAGAAGCTGACCTGACGTAGAGAGAGATGGGGACATAGTTGCTGAGCACGACAATGGTTGAGAGGATCTGAAGGAAGGCAATCTCGGCTGGATTGTCCTGCAGGGTGTTGTAGTAGTCCGCGTACCCCACAAAGTTCACACCATACACACTCTCAAATATCAGAGAGCCAATCCAGCAGATGATCACGCAGACAAGCAGGAAGCCAAGAATCTGATGGAGAATAGGAAGTGACGTGATAAAGCATAACACACACACACACACACACAATATGCCTACAGCAAACTTTCATCTCTGAACTATTCGGGAGACTTTGACTGGTCCCTGCACCCTGCAAGGGCGCCCAGGTGCCCTGATTTTACTCCGTGCACTAGAAATGGATTATTAACGTACAAAGAGAACAGCCTTGTTCATGAAATGATCCAAGTGTGTCCGCTTGAACTTGGTGCGTCCTACGTAGAAATGATACACAGACATGAACACATGAACAGGTACATATCTCACACTATGATGAGCAGCCAGAGCTAAGAGTTCTACTGTAACTAAGCACAATGCCATCATGCACACACACACACACACACACACACACACACAGACACACTGTGTACAAGCACATGGAGACATGCAGTGTGAACACATTATGTGTTTGCATACACATGTACCTACATACCACTGTTTTGAACCAACTTGGTGTCGGGGCCTGCATACACCACCAGTCCATACATCCACTTGGTGTTGCGCAGCCTACAACCCTGCAACATCCCGATACA
>JAAGOD010062471.1_pt1 | contig 20966 bp, 13 predicted proteins | sample 8389681 | NCBI WGS metagenome assembly JAAGOD01 (sample SAMN13964374, study PRJNA552185) | sponge metagenome | biome: deep-sea hydrothermal vent fields; feature: spots directly above weak diffusing fluid; material: seawater and sediment | host: Tedaniidae sp. KZ-2020 ... | reverse complement strand
CGCCCCCCCCCCCCCCCCCCCAAAAAAAAAGAAGAAATATAGCAAGATGAACGGCTTCCATCACATCATTTTGATGTTGTAGTAGAGCACCTTGTTGGCTCTGACCATCGCCTTCTTGACGATGGCGCAGAGAGTCGCAGTAGTCATTCCTTTAAGATCCAACCATTCCTCGTATATGTTAAACTGATCTGCTGTCATATCACTCTCCACTTCGGCCAGGAGTCTGGACGTGTGGGTTACGTCAATCTTCCCCGCCGGTCTCCTAGATCGCAGAGGGTTTGTCTCCTTCCTCTTTTTGGCGTCAAGATATTCCACAATGAGGTCAGGCGAGGGCTTCACGTTCATGGACGCCAGGATGAACTTGAGCTTGTCGCTTGATATCGTCCGACACAGTTTACCCTTCTTCCTTCTCCTCAGATCCGACAGGTCAATTGTCGGGTCAGGCTCGCATATCCGGAACGACTCCCCGTACACGATGCCGTGTATACCCCTCTTGGACTGGTTGATCAGGTGCATGTTGAACAGGCTCTGAACGATTGGATTGTACGTGTAGAACTCCTTGTTGGTGACGTCCCTCCAGCCAACTCGCTTCCGGAACTCTGAGAGGTGCAGCACTCTTGTTCTACACTCTGCCTTTCCTATTCTGGGAACGATGGAGTAGGGCGTGCTGGCTTCGTCCAAGACGTGCAGAATGTGGACAAGGACGTCACCCATAGTCGCGTTGAGAGTCTCGTTGTCCGCAGAGTGGGACGTCGACCATATCTTCTTTACGGTGGAGTGCTGCTTTCCCAGAGCCCTCTTCATCCCTCCCAAGCCACGCTCTGCGGAGTGGGACGTGTGACTCGCGGAGGCAAGTCCCCCGTAACCTCCCTCGCCTCTGCTTCTCATCTTTGTGTATTTCGCATACCACTCGTCCAGTTGAGACACTGGTTCTTTGAACTTGAACAAGAGAGACCTGTACATCTTGATGACGTACCAATACTTGAGAATGGCGTGCCTTCTGACCTCCTCCACGTCCTCGGCATCCAACCGTCCGCAACCGTTCCCTTCCTCGTGCGACCCATACTCTGTCACGTCTATCCCGTCCTGCACGAATCGCAGTATGTATCTCCCAGTCTTGTGTAGGAGCCTGTGGGACGGAAGGCTGGAGGGATCCTGGCTCACTGTGCTGGAACTCGACTCGAGCACCGCTGCCTCCCTGGATGCTGTTTCTATGGTGTCCCACAGATCCAGGGAGTCGACTCCGAACAGCTCCATGGTGTGCTGGATGATGGCCTCGATGAGGTATATGCTTCCAGATGTGGAGAGTCTCTCGTTCCGCAGGATCTTGGCAAACGCGTCAGCCGTCATGAGGTTTGGTTCCATCTCAGACACCACCAGTTTGAAGTACATCTCTTCGCTCTTGGACATCATATCCAGAAGCGAGAGCACTCTGACTCCCATGATAACGTCGGAGTAGTTCGGAGAGTTGACTCCGATGCACGTGGAGTAATACACCAATCCTCTCGATATCTCTATCCTCCCAGGACGCGCATATATGTCCATGCAGTGCACCTTGTCTCTCAATTTCCACTGGATGGCGTACGACATGGTAGCGTTGCTGTACACCTTAGAGAACCTATTCACGACGGTCGACAAGGTCTGAACGCCCTTCTGCGACAAGTCGTCCGCGGCGGAAGATCCGGCGACGGCGACGTCGACGTCGACGTCGAGGCAGCCGCCAGAACGACCGCGAATCTCGCTCGAGCTGTGGAGGTTGTGCAAAATGCTGTCCTTGATGTAGGAGGCCACGATGGAGTACATGTAGAGTTTGAAGCTGCTCTCGTCTGACCCAAATTTGGCCCACGGATCGGCAGGGACGTAATGCATCCCTGCGGCGCTGTCACCTGGTCTGACATTCTTGTCGTAGTCTAGCTGGGTGTTGACGGCCACCCGCTTGGCAACGGTGAGAACCCGCTGAATTCCCTCGTCCTTTCTCTCTGCCGTGAAGTACATATTGCGATCGATGCTGTTGTTGCACGCGCTCACGGCGCAGTGGAGGTACACCTTCACTTCCACCTCCCTGGATCCGCCGAGTGCTCTGCTCAGGTCTCTGTGAGCGTCGGCTCTGATGCCTCTGGAGGTTGCCTGGAATATCCCACTGCTCGTCCACTCTGGACTGACCAGGTGGATCTGCTGAGCGTTCTTGACGCTTATCCCCTCTCTACCTATCTTGGATGAGATGAATATCTTGATGTATCTTCCTTGCGAGTTGCCGCTGCAATTCATCAGATCTAGCACGTTTGCGTAGTTGGTCTGATTGTCCCCCGTGAACAGAGCATACCTCATCACGGACGTGGAAGCAAGAGGTTCCTTTATGGCCCCCGTCGACGGATCGATCACGGGGGTTGTGTCCGAGTATCTCTTGACGCCTTGGGCCTCCAGGCAGGCTGCCAAGACGTACAGACCACTTCCTTTGACGTGCTCTCCGTAGACGAAGCAGTTTCCCGGCTCTCCCATGCACAGCTGCACGATCTTGTGAAACTTGCAGGAGGACTTCCGTATGTTGCTCATGTCAGAGAGGTAGCCGTCGAACTCGTTGGTGGCTTTGTACATCCCAGACGAGGAGCTGGACATGTACCTGTCGAATCCCTCCTTCACGTCTCCCTTCGGGAACATGAAGTTGCTCACGTTCCTGGACTGTTGGAAGAAGAAGTTGTCCTCGGTCATCCCTCGATACACTTTGTCGAAGCTCCTGCTCTGAAAGAGAGACATCTTGGACTGGTAGAGTGTCAGCTTACCGCGCATCTTTCCCGGGAGGCTCTTCTTGCTCACTTCGTCGTCGAGATTAACCCTGCCCGGTTGGCCGACGTAGGTCACTTTCACCCCCACTGCGTCCTGTCTCGAGTAGACGAATATACCTCGGAAGTGCTGCTCCAGATGCGACAGATCCATGGTCTTGATGTCCAACCGAGGGTTCATCTGACCAATGAAATGAGGCACCACACTGGACCAGCTGGCGACTTTCCTGTCGATGTTTCTCTCCGCGGCCTCCGGAAACCTGAAGGCAAACGTCTCGTCGTCTGTCTCCCTCCAGTCCCAGTTGTGCGGAGGGCGTCCGTCCTCCGGTCGCAGCAGGTTGACTAGGGATATCATCTCTGCGGCGTCGTTGAGCATTGGGGTGGCCGTGGTGAGCACGATCTTCATCTTCTCCACTTCGTGACACAGCCTGTGTATGGCCCAGTAGGTGTCTTCCTTGACGTGGTGCTTTCTGTTCAAAAGCTGATTGGCAGACAGTGCTATGTTGTGCGCCTCGTCTATCCAGAGCAGCGTGTCCGCAAACCTCTGCCTCAAGGCAAACACGTTTGGAGTTCTGCTGTTCAGGTACTTCTCGTTGAGCAATTTTGCCAGTCCCCTGTAGGTGAGGAATTCGTAACCCACGTGAGTCATGTTCTTGTAAGCCAACCTCCTCAGGTACTCTGCATCCACCGTGGATGTCCTCCTCCTCTTTGCCCCGGATGCCTTTGAGAAGTCGCCTCTGTGCGTGTCGTAGAAGTTAGCCGAGCAGACCTTTCTTATCATGTTCTTGATGTTCTCTATGTGAAAAGGCGACCTGACCACTATCACGAATCTCTTCAACTTGCTCATGGAGTTGGCAATGTTGAAGTGTCGCAGACGGACGACGTATTCGCAGAACGAGGCCACGCTGCAGGTCTTTCCAGTTCCCGGTTCGGACACGAGAAATAGCCTGTCGTAGTGTTCCAGGAAGAGGCGCACAAACTTCTGTTGGGGGTAGTAATCGCCGTCTTCGATCTTTTCGCCAGACCTGGAATGTAGCATGGCAAACTCTCTCTTGTTGGAGATCAATGTCTGGAAGTTGGCATCCATTGGCTGCGGAAACGAGGGAAGGTAGTCTACCACTCTGATTGGCAGTTTAAGGGCCTCCCCAGCCCACGGAGCAAGAGTGCTGAGGTGTTGCACAAAGTTCTTCCCATTCCGGCAGACTTGCTGTTTCGACGATGAACTGGATGCAGGAGGGTCACATACATCTCCTTCGCAAAGATTCTGATTCTCCTTCTCCTTCTCCTTCTCCCTCTCCCGCTCCAGCTCTTCGGCGGCGTCGTCGTCGTCGCCGCTGCCGCTGCCGCTGCCGTTGCCGTTGCCGTACTGCTCTACGCGACTCGAGCGGGTAGGGGACCGACTCAAGTGAGAGGCTGAATCAGTCCACTCCATCGTCTCATTCGATTGCCTAACCCTGTGACGGCATGGATCATCCTCCCACTGTCCTTGAGACATGCGACGCGTGCGTTCCCACTTCACTCTATTTAGTTATGAGGTGGTGTAGTGCTCAGACTTTATGCCCGATTACTTCTTTATGTGTAAGACACCAGAATTGAAATATGTAGATAAACATATTTCAAATAATCCCCCCCCCCCCACCCACCCAACCTCCTCTGTTGCACGGTCACTCTTATTTATACTGACGAAATTGGTGTAGTGCACAGTTGGAAGAGTGGAACCAAAAAAAAAAGACACAGAATCACCTTGGCTGCATCACATATGATTCCAGAGAGATAGAGATCATAACGAACTGTTGCTAAAACAACGCATTGTAACAAATGGGGGTAAGAAAGTTCACCACGTTCCTAAATCGATCGTACAGATGGATTCATTTCGATCCGGCCACGACAAGCGGTATTGTCATAGACGGATCGAATCTGTGCTGCTCTCTCTATAGTCTACATCTGGCGGACAACTCCGGTGGAGAGTATCACGATTTCGCCAAGGTGATCACTAAATTTGTGGAAGGGCTACCGACCGTTCCCTGCGTATACCTCATGGATGGGACCGAAGAGGTCCAGGAGCAGAACACCGTCACGATGCAGAGAAAGCAACAATCATATCGCATACTGAAGGACAGGCAAATCGGAGATTCTCAAATCGACGGCACCACCGTGTTGCCTCTTCTTGTGAAGCAGACTTTCATATTAAAGATGAAAGATTTAGGACAGACCCTCATATACGGAACGAGTAAGGACGATAGACACATCGCTCTCACCGCCAATCACCTGGGATATCAGGTGCTGTCGTCAGATTCTGACTTCTGCATTTACGATATACCGGCGGGCGTGATAAACATGCAAAGGTATCTCACGGGGGTGGAAGCGTGCGTGTACACCAGAGAGTCCTTCATGAATCAACACGGCATAAGGTGCAGCACGCTGATGTATTCCATTCCAGCCTTCCTCGGAAACGACAGAGTCAATGGAATATACAGAAAGTGGAGACACAACATGGATAAGTTCTTTCGCGATATTGCCAAACACGCCGACTACGCGTCATTTGAGGCCGGCGACGAGATGCAGAGTTACAAGATCGCTCCCACTGCATTCTCTGTGACTTCTGAGCAATACGCCCTTCCCGTCCCAGTAGAGTGCATTCACATTGCAGAGTGTAGAAGCGGAGGCTCAGAGAGTTACGGATGGATGGCGGAATATCCCGGTCTTGTGGACATGCCCATGGTGATGCAGTCGATGCGACACCAGTCTGTTGTGCTCCCGGTGGCCGTTGACGTGTGCCAGAAATCTAGTTCGTGGGGTATGAGCCTGAATCTCAGGAAGACGATGTACGCTCTGCTTAACTTGACGTCTGTTACGGAATGGACTAGAGTCATAGGTAGCTGCTACATCGAGCCGGTTGAGATACGCGCCGAGAGTGGCTTTGTTCCACTGGAAGAGATGCCTCTGAGGTGTGTCGCTACGGACCGCCGGAGACGCGAGTTCTCAAATATGTTCTCCCGCGGAGGAATGGCGACCGCAATTGAGCACGTGAAGCCTCTCCTCAGGTTGCCTCTGCTCTGCACATCCTATTGGTATTCTAGGAGTCCGCCGGAGAGTAATAGGAAGCACGTCGTAATGTGTCTTCTCCTTAGTTTCATGATGTGTAATGGAGACATATCGAAACCTAACCCTAACCCTAACCCTGGCCCTGGCCCTGGTCCCGACTCTGAATCTGGCCCTGCCCCTGGCCCTGGCCCTGGCCCTGACTCTGCCTCTGCCTCTGCCCCTGCCCCCGACTCCGACTCCGACCCCGACCTCGACCTCGACCTCGACCCTGTTGCTGACTCTGACTCTGACCCTGACCCTGACCCTGACCCTGACCCTGACCCTGTTGCTGCCATTCCCTTGAATCTCCTACACTCTCTCAGCGAGTGGCAGTGCATATACTTCGTAGCTTCGATACTGAACTGCATGCACCTACTGCCGTTCGATCACACTTCGCCGGGGTTGCTTTACGGCGGATCGTACATCAGCACCGTCGACAGACTCCTTAACAAGTACGCGGCAGGGGAGTGGCCATCGCACATCTTCGGGGACGATGCTGACAAACACGCGGAATTCACCCGCATGTACGACGCCGTACTCTCGTGAGTGCCGAACAGATTCCTTCCTTTCTTTTCTTTTCTTTTCTTTTCGTTCGTTCGATCGATCGATCGATCGATTGATCGATCGTTTTAAACGAGAAAAGTCCAACTGGTCGGCTGACAAGCGGCCAGTCGGAATTCTTAAAATCTCCTCCAAAAGATTATGTAAACAATCAAAACCACCACACTCGTAACTGTACACCGGATATTTCGTCCCAAGTACGACCATGCTAAACGCCGAGTGTGACCAGGGGAGCGTTGCCGACAACGCCACGCACGTCGGGGCACAGTCCACGCCGATAAACTCTCACGGAAAGACCGACGCGAAACCACCACTCTGCCCAACCGCACTTGCCATATCCAGGAATGATGTAGAGCAAGTGTTTCGGCTGGTAACCGTGGATAACGTGAACAATCCATATCAAGACGAATACGGTTGGACGCCTCTGCTGTGGGCTTGTGACAGAGGGTCATCTGAAATCGTCAGCGGACTTCTGCACTTGGGTGCAGATCCACGCGTCAGAGACACTCTAGGTTGGACCTGCGCACACCTGGCCGCCAGACTTGATAGATGCGACGTGATGAAAATGCTTCTCGAGACCGCCGACTTCGACATAGACGTCAACTCCCTGTCGGTGCAGATGTGGACGCCGCTGATGTGGTCGGCGACAGAGGGGCTCGCGGACATGACGCGGATGCTTCTAGACAACGGAGCGGATCCTATGGCGAGAGATTCCAATGGGTTTATTTCGGCTCACCAGGCGTCTCAGAACAATCACCTGGACGTCCTGATGCAGATCGGAAATCACACGAATTCAGCCTTGCACGCAGTCACGGGAGAGGGATGGACCTGTCTGATGATAGCTGCAAAGAACATGCACCTGGACGTCTTCGCGTATCTGTTGGAGCAGAACTGCTCGGCGGACCCGGTGTCTGTCCACAGAGTGTCTGTCGTGCACGTCTTGGCCAGCAGGAGCGACGAGGACGTGGCCATAGCCATGCTGAGCATGTTGGGCGACGCGTGCTCCTGCGACGAGGCCGACGACGAAGGTATGACTCCGCTCATGTACTCGTGCAGAGGGTCGATGTCCAAGCTTGTCGCAATCATGGTGGAGAGCCATTCTGCCGACTTGTTTGTCAGGAACAATCGCGGGCAGACTGCCTTGGATTGCATATCGGACGACGACGACGACGATCGCGGCATGAAGGAGTACGTGCTCTCAAAGATGATGAGCGCCATGATGACGAGGGAGGCTCACGATCCCATCACCATGTAACCGCGGTCTAACATGCGCACATGTAACGATAATGTGCGCGCGACTCTTTCGCTTCCCCACTTGGCTCTCTAGGCAAGGAGGACTCGGAAGGTCTAGTCTCAGAAGGACATCCCATGAGATTGCTCAGGCAGCACATGCTCGCCAGTGTATATACGACCCTGTGGAACTTGGTCGAGCACCAAATTTCGTCCCTGTGGATCTGCAGGCATTTCTCGATCGGCAATCCCGACAATATGCCTAACGTGAACCACCTGTAATACGCTGTGGTCAGTTGCATGATGCATTCCGTCTCGTCCACATCACTGCACAGTCTGAAACGCCCTCCGCGACTTGAGATGATAGTATCTTCCTTATGATGTCTTCTGCCGGCGACGTCCGATTGCAGAGCAGAAGCAACGTCGTCTGGAGATCCTCCACCGTTGAGTTTCCTGATCTCAGATGATCGAGAACAATGATCAACTTGGCGCAGCATAAATTTTCCATCGATCGATGTGACGTCCAATTCCATATCGTCCATGCTGGACTGCGACATCCCTCCCGAGATACCTATGGTGCGATAGCACGAAGCAGCACTCGACGAGTGTAGGAAGAGCAAGTTCACTCAGCTTGCTTTGGAGAGTGGTCGTGGTCGTCGTCGTCGTCGTCGTCGCCGCTGTTTTGGTTTAAATCTGTCCAAAACAGTTTCACTCACTCTGCTGGATATCGCTTGAGATGTGCACTTGAATCGAACTACAATCTACTAGATATGCGACGAATACGTGTCCAACATCTCCTTCTCTCCTATGACGCACATCGGTTTCAGATCCTCGCAGGCAGGTATGTCGAGAAAAGGTCTCGGTTGCCCGAGTCGAATTCGACAGGCACCGCATCTGAGGCAGAATCCTGCCATTCTGCAGAGACCACGTCTCGCGTGGTGACGCTGGAGGCTCACGATCCCGTGACCACGTAACCGCTGTCTGATATGCGCACATGTAATAATGTGCACGTGACTCTCTCTCTCTCACTCACTCACTCGCCACTCACCTCTCTAGGCACGGAGGAATCGGAAGGTCCAGTTTCAAAAGGGCATGCTTGAGATTCCTCAGGCAGCACATGCTCGCCAGCGTTCTTACGACCCTACGGAACTTGGCTGAGCACAACTTTTCGTCCACGTGGATATCCATGCATTTATCGAACGATATTCCTGACAATATACCTAATGTGAACCACTTGGAATTCACTGTGGTCAATTGCCTGATGCATTCTTCCCCATCCACGCCGCTGCACAGTTTGACACGGGGCGCGACATGAGATAGTATCTTCCTTATGATGTCTTCTACCGATGCCTGCTGATTGCCGAGCTGAAGCACCGTCTGGAGATCATCCACCGTTGAGTTGCCTAATCTCAGATGAGTGAGAACAAATATCAACTTAGCGGAGCTTGAATTTTCGATCGATTTGATGTCCAACTCTATCTCCTCCATGTTGGACTTGGACACCCCTCCCAAGATACCTATGGTGTGATAGCACGAAGCAACAGGCATGCAAAACTCGACGAGCGTCGGAAGAGCAAGATCCTTCAGCTTGGTTTGGAGAGTCGTCATCGTCGTCGTCGTCGTCGCCGCTGTCGCCGCTGTCGCCGCTGTTTTAGTTTAAAATATGTCCACGCATTTTTTTCCCTCTGCCGGAGATCACTTGACACGCGCACTTGAATCGAACTACAATCTACTAGATATACAACGAATACATGTCCAACATCTCCTTCTCGCCTATGACGCACATCGGTTTCAGAACCTCGCAGGCAAGGATGTCGAGAAAGGTCTTGGTGGCCTGAGTTGAATTCGACAGGTACCACATCTGCGACAGAAGCCTGCCGTTCTGCAGAGACCACGTGTCGTACGGACTGAGATGCTCGTGCTTTCTGAATATCCTCCACAGAGTCGATCTGCACGACTCTAGGTTGTTCCTGATGGTCCACAGCAATGTGTTCCAGTTCACCACGGCGTCTGCCCTATATCGCTGTCTGACGTCAGACTCTCCGGGGTTCAGTCTGCCGTGGACCACGAGGAACCTGAACAGCTCCTCGTTGAGCGACGACAGTTCTCCTGCAAGAGAGGTCTCGGCAGAGTCTATGCTGCTCCTGGTTTCCAAGGCGTTGGAAAGCGTGACCTCTTCGGTGCTGTAGGAGGTGAAGAAGTGAAACGGATACGTGCGCGATATGACGCTCTTCAATCTGAAGCAGAATCCACTCCCCAGCGAGTGGTTGGATGAGGCGCAGTATCTCAGCTTTGAGAAGTCGTGGACGGGTATCAGAGACAGTCCCCCAACACGAGTATTGTTCGACGGCGGCGGCGGCTTCGGCGACGGCGACGGCGACGGCGGCGCCGACGGCAGCGGCTTCGGCCCTTTGGAATCCGACGTGTTGGATCTGGTCATATTTCCGCCTTGGTCTCTCCCAGAGTAGGAGCCAGAGCTATTGGAAGAGAGACTGTACGCGTGGAACTCGAATGTCGTGTTCATGAATTTGAGATGACCCATCATAGGATCGATTGCAGATTGCACCAAGATGACGTTTGCCCCGTCCAGAGCATTCAACTGCAAAACGGTCTTTGCAGCCACAGAGAGAAGGGAGATCTTTGCGGTCAGGCGATCTCCCCTGCTGAGGAGATCTTGTTCGGTCGTCAGGCCGCACTTTATTCCCAACAGCCCTGCCACCTGATTGGGATATATCTGCGCAGTGTAGAACCCTATGGCAAAGACGGGAGACAGCAGCATACACACCCTGTACAGAGTGCACATTCTCTTCTGCAACTTTGTCACGGTCTTCCTGTTGACGGCCATCCGGGCTCTGGATACGATGAGTCGATTGTTGAACAACACTGTGTCCTGCGGCATCTTCTAAGATGTGCTGATAAGACTGGTTGAATACTGCGTCTCGTTCTATTTCACCGACGTGATTGAGTCACTCGAATTTTCATATGTGCCATTTTTATTTGTGCGAATGCCTCTGCAGTCTCCTACCAAACTGCGTCTGTTCAGAAGTAATGTTTGACTTGGTCGTTTAGGTACTGAACCTCCTTGAATATGTAGAATGGCGGCTCGGAGTCCCACCGCACGTCTAAGTGACCGGTGGCGCTGAGGACCTCCAGAGCTAGCTCGACATATTTCGGAGTTCCTGCTGCGTCTTTGTAAATGTGCCGGTCTATTACCACGTATACGGCCTCAACGAAGTCGTTCATGCTCTTCGAGTACTGGTACGAGTATTCCTTCCAAGCAACCCTGAGAATGGGAGAGATGGCTTGAGTGATCATCCTGGCCACCTGATTGACCATGGACGGCGATCTGTGCACAAAGAGATTGATGTCCGACACCCACACGTCAAAGACTGCACTTTTCAACCGGTATTCTGTGAGTCCTTGATCCAGCTCTCCCAATTCCAGCGCCCTTTTGGCCAAGCGATATTTCTTTTGAGGACAGAGCTCGACTATGCTCAGGACCGAATTGGGAATTTGCTTGTAGAGATCCATCAGCTCCGCTCTGGAGCTGCTCCGTCGGTCCAGCTCGTGATTCGTGTCTTCCTCTTCCCCTCTTATTCTTGCATCGTCCTCCGACTTGACCAGGTTGTAGTAGAACACAAACGTGAGGAGAATGCTGCAGGAGCTAAGTATCCTAAGGAAGGTGTCAGTGTGTCTCTTTGCATTGGACGTTTGGAATCTTCCCAACCACACGCTGACCAGTATTGTGGTGGCCAATATAGCTACGAAGGAATACGTTACGTACCTGACCCCCCTCATGACTGCAGCTTCAGGTCGATTTATTGGTTTCTTCTTCTATATCTAACTGTTGGGCAGCATTATTGATTTTAAACCAAAGCATGAAAATCAATGCGTGCATAGGCACATTCTTCGATGCTCTGTAAATTCGTCCAGAATGCAATGTGAGCGGCAGCTAGCGGGGACGGTAGATTTTTGTGTGCATTCGCGCACGGAAGTGAACAAGAAGTGAACAAGAAGCTGCGCAAGGATCGATGTCTGACGACTTGCTCACATATGTTTTCATGTGAACATGGTATGAGATGCTCCCATATTATTGTAATAATGTTGCGTCGACTCGGGTCAGGTCAGTCAATCCACGCGAAGCCACACTCTCCAGTAGTTGATCGTTTCGTTGAACCTTATCAGTTCCATATTGTATTCTTTCACCACTCGAAATTTGGCCTTATATGCAAAGGCATTCATCTGCCGGATTAATTCGTCTTTACTCAGCGCTATCGACATCAAGCTCCCTGACAGGGAAGGGCATTGATTCAAGAACTCTGCCAGCTGCTCGGTTAAAGTTCTCCTGTTTTCCAAATCATTATTCGCAATGCACCTATCTACCTCCTCTTGGGTTCGGAGAAGAAGGAACTGGTTCATATAGTATTGAGAGCAGACGCGGACTGGCGTCTCCTCCAGATTCTCCTCATTTTCCAGCTGAAGCATGAGTATCTCGTCGATACAATTTGATATATAAGACATAAATTGAACACACTCTAGATGTGACACACGGCCTTGGTCTGTGTATTAAAGGTCTCCAGATACACAGTTTATGGAGACGCATCACACGATGCGTCTCATATGCAAAGCGACTCGTTCTAACGGCGTCCCAATGTTACAGATCAGACAGCCGGTCGACTGACCTATATCTCTCTCTCTCTCTCGTGCAGTCGGTGCGTGCGCGACTAGAGCTTGGGTATAGTCGATGTGTCGACCATACACTTTACATACAACGTGTCATCAGCGATGTACTCTTCCAGCCTACTGTGAGATATGAATCTAGGACATCCACTGGCAATGTTCATGTCTGACTTGGGCTTTAGGAAGGAGCTGCTTGAAGGATTCGGAAGGAAGCAGTCGACTACATCTTTCCTCCCCTTTGGATGAAGTAGCATTAGCTTTACCTTGTGTGTGAAAGGCCATTTCAGCAAGTCATCACAATGTCCCCTCATTAAAACAAAGAATAAGGACAGGTGAGAGCCAAGTCCTACACCGTCTCCCATGATGTAGATGCGCAGACACATGGCGTATCCATTTACTCCGGTGTAGAAGGGTCCGGAGTATATGGAGTTGATTATCCCTGTCTTGGCGTTTTCTTTCCTTTGATTGAAGTCGGGTATGACCCACAAGGTGGTTCCGTCGTAAGGCTGTCGGTTGATCACGGCGATATTGGTCGACAGCCTGTTAATTTCCTCCTTCATAGAAGTGTTGCTGCACGTTGACATTTGGTTCTCGAGTAGCTGGACTCTCTTCTCTAGATCTGCTATCACCTTGTCCTCGTCCTTGTCCCTGTCCCTGTCCCTGTCCCTGGCTGTGGCTGTGGCTGTGGCTGTGGCTGTGGCTGTGGCTTGGTCGGCGGCGGCGGCGGCGGCGGAGTCGGCGTCGGCGGCGTCGGCGTCGTCGGCATCCTTGATTCTCTCTGGGTGCGATTTGGAATCGCGCATCGTCCCATCCATCAGCATCTGTGCGTGTGGCAATGCATCTTCCACAAGATGCTCTTTCATCTTGGATTTCGTGACGGGTTCTGCTGCACATCCAATCTTGTGATACGGACACTTGATAGGAAGCATATCGCACTGCTGCAGATGACCGCTGAATGCAAAGAGACTGATTGAGCAAAGACACCATGGACAAGTCTCTAAGGCATAGAGGCATTGCTTGAGCAAGTGATCAGAGTAGTTGCCGAAGGTATCAGACCACTGACATCCAGTGGTCTTGAACTCGCATCTCACGGAGAGTCCGAGGATGTCTCTCCTCACAAATCTATCTGGATAACATTCCTCTACATCTGCAATTGAGGAGTCGCAGCCCTCTACTGTACAGCACCTCTTCGACGATTTGCTGATATCTATCACGCAGGACTTACACATCCAATGTCCGCAAGGAGGCTGCACCGCGTCCTTCAGAAGCAGATTGCATTTGGGGCACGTGTACTTTCGGAAGAGTGGTCCGTCTTCGAATATATCGGAAGGCACACTGTGGCCAGGCATGTTTTTTTTTTGATATATCGAGGCATATAGATCTTCGCCGTAATAGCCTGATCGTGTCACTTGTCCGAGCATCACGGACTCGTTGTTGTCGACGATGTCGACATCGTCTGCACACACAATCATTATGCTTGTGTGAGCTATTCGGACGACGAGGCTCTAGGCTCTAGGCTCTAGGCTCTAGGCAGGAGGCAGTCGTGCATCTCCTACCTCGCACGAAACCATCATTAGATCATCCACGACAAACCCGTTGTCGAGATTGGAATGGGCCATGAACATGGGAACGCCGTAAGCGACGTTCATGTCAGCTTTCGGTCGCTGAAATGAAGAACTCTTGGCGTCGGGCATAAATACGTCGGAGACGTCTTTTGCTCTATCTTTTTGATTGACGATGGTCAGCCTCATCTGCTTGGGAAATGGCCAAGTCAGCATTGCGTCGTAGTCGCCCCTCATAACCACCACAAGGAGCGATACGTGAGTGCCGTTACCCATTCCGTCGCCGTCGAGGTACATTCTCAAACACAACCTGTATCCATATCGGTTCGTGTAAAAGGGGATGCTGAATAGAGACCCACACTTGCCAGCCTTCGATTCCAGCATTCTTTGCTTGAGTTTGTTGATCGGCCATACGAATGTGCCGTCGGTGGAAGTGTTCTCCAAGATGGTGATCCTGTCAGACATATCGGACACCGTCGATGTCAGGTCGCCCCTATTGATCGGAGAGTTTGGAGATTCCAATTCGAGCGATTTGATCTTTTCCCTCAGCTGGACTATCTCGGAGTCCTTGACCAAATCTGATAGCTCGTAACGAGCCAGTCTCTTGGAGACGTTCTGTAGGTGCAGCAGGGTGTTACATTGAGACGAGTGGAGTTCCAAATCAGCGGCAGGCACACGTTTGCTGCAGGATTGGCACTTGACGAGCGTGTGCCTGGTTCTAATATGAGTGTCTAGTTGACGGAGCTTTCCTTGCCACGTGCAGTCAATACCGTGAAACGGGCACCTGACGCGCAATTTCATCACGGCTGCCCTCACGTTGATGTCAGGTACGCTTCCTTCGTTGTCTCGCACGATGTCCACTCTGCACTCTGCGGTAGGGCAGGAGCGACTCTTGCTCAGCATCAGGTCAGCCAGGCAGGTCTTGCAGAGGCAATGTCCACACCTGGTCTTTACGGCATCCTTCATTATCATATGACATTGAGGGCATCTTAACTCGTCGGCCGCGACCGGGTCGCGAAGCAGTGCCGCATCTACATCATGTCCAGGCATATCTGTGCCAGCCGTACACGCCGCAAATATAGGATTATGCAGCCGATGTGATTTTTTTTTAATCCTTGCACTTTTGGTAAGCGAGGAGACGATTTGGCCAATTGACCCGAATCCTAACAGTTTTCCTGACAGGTGTAATGCAACGGGCTAAGCGGGGCTCGCCGTGCCCAGTATTTTAAACGTTCGGCTACGCTTACGTTCCCATGTCGTATGAACACTGCAATCCTCCCTTCAAAGTTGCAAAAAAATCTAAAATATAAATGACAAGTCAAATCTATAATGTCACCCTGGATAAAATTGGTTGGGCCGTGTCTGATTCCACAATGAATGCTGCGTGCTCCCATCCAAATGAGAGCGTCGGATACGATTTGTCGGGGGGTACCGTATACAATTCACAGAAGATTCTTCAGTCGAACAACGATTTAGAAAGCTACAGATGCTTGATCTGTAAACTGATATTGAGAAACCCGATTCAGATCACGACCTGTGGCTGCAGATACTGTTCTGCCTGCATTCACCGATACATCACCAAGTAGGTTTTGAATGGGGCCGTCGTCCTCTGAGCATTGTTAACAATATTATCGTATTTATTTATTTATCCAGATGTTCTGCAGACGAGTTGGCGTGCGTAGCAGACGGCACGTCGTTCTCCAAAAATGAAGTAAGCACGCCTGGCATAGTCTAACATCATCCACCCCATCACGCACGCATCTCTCTCCCACCCACCCACCCACCCACCCACCCAAAGATACGCAGAGATAACGGATGTCGTATAGACCTGAGCCAATTGATTGTGGAGTGTTCGTCTCCATGCTGTGGATGGTCCGGAAGAGTCGACTATTTCAATGTGAGTTGAAGCCTAAGATGAAATTGAAAATAATGCAGATTATCATCCACATATCTGGAACTCTTCTCTGGCAGGAGCATCTGTTACTGTGTCCCCACGCTACCATCTTCTGCCCCACTGAATGTGGAACCGAAATCACCAGGCTTCAGTTGGAAAATCACCTGATGAAATGCACCAAGCGCCAACTCACATGTGAGCACTGCGACTTACCCTTCAAGGCAGACGCGTTGGAATCGCATATACTGACATGCCCGGAGAAAGCAACGTCGTGTCAGTTTTGCAAAATGTCAATCTCTCATCTAAGAAAGGTAAGATGGGGGCATTGAACAGTTTCGCGGTTGTGCGAATCTCGTCCATCTCCCACCCTAGATGGGGCAGCATCTCGAAGTCTGCGACGAGATCTTGACGTCTTGCCCTCTACTCTGCCCATTCCGTGGAAACAAGGCAGATGTGAATAAACACATCGGAAACTCTCACCAATCCGAAATGTGTAACTCCATAGCGCAGATCATGCAAGGCGTGTTGGATCTCAGAAAATCCAAGGAGCAGTTGATGCTTCGACTCGAGCAGCGCGACAAGCAGATCGACGAAATGGAGAAACGACTGGACGAAGTGCAGAGAGCCGTCGACAGACGCGCAGAGTCGAACGTCCTCTCGACAACCGCTGACAGATTGGAACACGCCAACGGCGTCGATCTGCGCTCTTCCTTTGCAGAGTGTGGATCGTCGCTGACGCTGCTGAGGCAGAACTTTCAAGATGTCTGCGGAGTGATCACGACCATGGGAAAGAGGCTGGACGAGGCAGAGATGAGATTGGACGTATCTGAGGTTCAGACAACCGACGGAACGATTCTCTGGGGGATAAACGACATAAGGAGGATGCGCACATCTGCCCTTGCCTCGAAAGTCGTCCGACTCTCATCTCCGCCGTTCTACACCAGCAAATACGGGTACAAGGTCAGAGTGTGCATTTACCTCAACGGAAACGGCGCAGGAGAGAACACTCACATATCCCTGTACTTCATTCTTATGAAGTCTATCTACGATTCCTTGATACGCTATCCATTTAGGCAAAATGTGCAATTGACGATCGTCAACCAAGTGAACGCCGCAAGGTCCATCACCAACAGATTTCGCCCTGTTGCAGACAGCGCCTGCTTCCAAAAGCCTAAAACGGATCAGAACGAAGCATCCGGATTTCCCAGGTTCTGCTCGTTGAAGGTTCTCCAGGATCAAGAATTTACGATGGGAGACGTCCTCCACGTCTCGATGAAAGTGTGTTTGGACGGACTAGATCCAGTGCTTTCCCCTTACAGCCACCCGTGACTCCAGAACGACGAGCGTGAGTGCAACCGAGGCATTCGATGTTTAAAGTCCCATCATCATCATCCCCGTTGAATTGGTCTTTTGCTTCACTCGAGGGATCTTATCGATGACATTTCATCGATAAGCTATCTGTATGTGGATTAAGTGGTCCAAACATAGTCGACTTTATGTTAAGCACAACTTAAATTGGAAATAACTCTGCGTTCGATGTTGTGCCCAGAACGCGATCGCATATTCAATGGTAAATAGAACCACATCGATGCGCTGCAATGGAATCGTTCCCAGAATATGAGAGTTTCTTAACCGCCTTTGAGCCGTTGCGAATTCGATGCATACTCTACCAGCGTTGCGTTGACGAGATCATCAAGGCGCTGATCAGCGAAGACAAGGTATCCCTGAAGGATTGGGAGTTCAAAGCAAGGGAGGTCTTGGCCAACAATCAGGACTCCATCGACATGTTAACATCGGACATTTGTCCGTTGGATGTTGCCGAATACACTCAAGTCCAACCAAGGTTGATGACCTACTGCAGTCCAGAATACACGGTGAACGGCAAAGGAAACTTGAGGATCATCAACAGATATCGAGGCACTTGGAATCCGAGAATGACCGGTACTGGGTTGATAAAGATTCCAGAATCTTTGCTGACAGGCGCCGAGGTCGACTGCCCTGCCCAACCGAAAGCCGAACTTCAATGTCTGAGAAGCAGGGCTTCGTCGCTCGGAGATCTGGAGGCCAAGGACCACTTCTCCACCAACGAATCGCAATCGGAATCTGGACCGGATTCTACCTCTCCCGACCTGGACGTGCTCGCCATCGGCAGCGAGGGCGACGACGACGACGAGTTGTCGGCGTTTGAATTGCACGACAACATTGCTGCGGATCTCTACAGGAAGATATGCTATATCGTAGTAGACGCCTACGAGGAACTCAAGGAGGTCCTGGAAAACAACTGGAGCTATTACGTGTTTCATCTGCTGAAGTATGGGGCCGTCAGGTGTCTAAGCAGAGTTCACGAGACACATCCAGAGAGATTTAACAAGCGGCTGCTCGATCTTGCGGCATCTCTCAGCCCTCTGAACTGTTTCAAAATGATAACCGAGTTGACTGGCCACATCTACGATTGGCATACGCTGGCTAGGGCTTCGGAAGAGGACAACATGGATGTGGTGATGTATCTGCTCAACAACGGGTGCGCCATTGCAAACACCTGCATGTCGCATGCCTGCCATCGCGGAAACGTCGCCTTGGTAAGAGCGCTCATCGACAGAGGAATCGCCGTGAACTACGTCTCCATATGCAACGCTTCGATGGGAGGTCACAGCAACCTAGCGATGTACCTTCTGCGCAGGGTCTGGAAGCGCGCAGGTGGAATGGATAAGTGTCAGATCGTAGCAAACCTTGCAGGATGCTACGAGACCAAGGCGCTGATCCGCGCTCTGACCATGACCGCCGATGGGCCGCACATGATACTCCGCAGCATCATTCACAGATGCATCAATTACTCAAACGCTGCCAGCCTCTTCTACTGCCTGAGCAACACCAAAGAGGTGGTGTCGTACGACCATGCGTGGAGGGCAGCTGTGGAGGTGAAATCCAGCATGATTCACATGGTACTGCACTCCTTTTGCGCGACCGGTATGCCCAGCTATGCGATCGACGCCGCAGTCGAACACGGGAATATTCCAGCCCTTGTTCACTACAGACTCACCTGCGGAGTCCTGGATGTCTACACGCTGATCCAAGAGTGTAGAAGGAAGATCATGTCCATGCGCAAGTCACACTGTAGAGTGGTTTCGCTGGTGGAACTAAGTCAGTGCCTCCTCAAGAGCAAAGAGTTTTTATCCACGTGATGATACCCAGAAGAACAAGAACAAGAACAAGAACAACGCCACCGACATTTCCTTACCTTACCTTACCTTACCTTACCTTACCGTACCATGTAACGTAATGCAATGTAATATTATAATATAATATAATATATATTCGGACGAGAGAAGGGCTATGAATGATTCACATCCATTGATATGTGAGTCGGGGCACAAATGCGCGCCAATTTGATGGGCACAAGTGGCGCCTGGAGTATTCTCAACGGGTTTATTCACAAGAGTCTAGCAAAACTCAACTCTGCAGAGCAAAGAGTGGGAAGATGAACAGTGCAAGATATGGCATCCACTGGAGTATGCACTCCCATTTATCAAATGTACAGGAGGCTGCAGCTGTGGTGCTGGAAACGCAATGTGATGCTGACGATATGTTTGCCCTGCTAGAATCTGGAATAATCGCACGAGCATCATATAATCTCGAGAGGTCCATCCAGGTATGTCCATTTCCAAAATTGAAGACCATGATCGAAGGGCTGTTCGTGACGCCGCACATGAATGCCTGGTGCTATAACAGACTGTACTGTAATAACGAGGCCAACCTGTATGGCCTCGCGTTCCACTACAATACGCAGACGCAGGTGCAGGCGCAGGCGCAGGCGCAGGGTTTACAGTCCACCACGATGATACCTGAAATCGGCGCTATGTGCAACGAGCGTAATGTGTTCTTTCTAGCATTGATAGACGCGGTAGCAGTTTTCACTCACAGATACGATCCAAAGCCGTATTGGTTTGGGAGGGAAAAGCTGATCGATATATACAATGCAATGTATCTTATGGGCGGTGGAGCCGACCCCACCTTAACTCTAGTCACGAGTACGGAGCAGGAAGGGCAAGTCGAGTACCCAGATCGCAAAATTGAAATGGATTTGAGTAAGATCCAATCGGTCGAACTGGTGAGCAGAGGCAAATGGTGGACAGGTTTACCTCAGCTCATGGAGTATTTAGAATTTAAGATTAAACTCAAGGAAGCAATAGTATACAGCGTCAATCGATTCATGGACGACGCCTTTGTTGGTACCAGTTGCATCACCATCATCATCCCTATGCTGCTTGTTCTCGCAGCAGACAAAATCTATAACATGTCTTTCAGGGTCCAGGAAGTGATAGATGAGCTAATGACAGATTCCATCATCTTCCCACCCCAGATGCCTATGCCGCAGTACAATTCCTCACTGGATAAAATGATGATCCTATCTTACGATAGGGAAGCTAGTCAAGAGGTCATATTTGCACCCGAGACGAGGGAGGAAATGAAGATGTTTAAGATTGTGAATTGGATGTTTGACGTCGACTTGGTACAGGAGTTTGGACTTAGAAACCTTGCATTGTTACTCAACAAGATGCCCTTTGTGGCCTACGAGATGATTCCGGTAGCAGCCAAGCTGGTCTATGCGCTTATAACAAAAGTCAATTTTTCGGACAATTTTTCGGATATCATTGAACTTACGGAGAAGCTTCACTGTGGAGACTGTTCTCTCTCTCTCGTCTTGTACGGATGCTTTGCTTATCCAGAACATCCGGACAGCGTGCATCATGCAGTGTTGACAAGAGCTAGATTGATACCTTACTTGGAATCCGTGTTATCGATCGATTACAAGCTCCAAAATACAATTCTAGGGAAAGAAACAGTGCTTTACTACATAGGAAAGGCAGTTGCCGAGAAAAACGTATTTGTTCTTACGCATTTAGACACCCTGCTGCTGCGTTGCACTCAACTAATTCGTGCCGAGTTGCTGGGTCAGAAATTGATCAGCGAATCAATGCTTGTTGGCATGGAATCTGTGCTGCATATGCTTCAGCCAGGGAACATTGATACCGCTGAAGTTATGGAGATTCCGCCTCCAGTTCCATCTGTGCCAAAGCCGGGAAAACGGAAAATAAAAAAAAAATCAGCGAAGGCTGTTGCGTGACATACCCACATATTTCCAACAAAGAACCACGTCAGGCTGGATATCAAGTG
>JAAGOD010019212.1_pt1 | contig 20966 bp, 17 predicted proteins | sample 8389681 | NCBI WGS metagenome assembly JAAGOD01 (sample SAMN13964374, study PRJNA552185) | sponge metagenome | biome: deep-sea hydrothermal vent fields; feature: spots directly above weak diffusing fluid; material: seawater and sediment | host: Tedaniidae sp. KZ-2020 ... | reverse complement strand
TCCTCTGTTTCTTCTTTTCCTATTTTGTCAAAATCCACACCTATATTAGTAATATCTACAGCTGAATTTTTTCCATCTAAAGAAAGATTAATGTACTTTGCTAAAAGTCTTCTATTTTTTATAATATCATTTGTGTAAATATTTTTTGCTAATTTTTCAAAGTTATAAGAAGAAAAATTTTCTTTTCCCTGCAATGCTTTATATAAATCTTGAGCAAAATCTGTAGCACGAGCATATCTGTCTTCTTTATTTTTTGCCAAACTTCTTTTTAAAATTTGTTCAACTTCTGGAGATATATTAGGATTAAAAGTTTTAATATTTGGAACTTCACAATTCCTAACATTTCTTAATGTCTCCATGCTAGAGTCTGCTAAAAACAAACGCTTTTTTGCAAGCAACTCCCAAAGCATAATTCCTAAAGAAAAAATATCACTTCTGTTATCTAGACTATTTCCAGTCGCCTGCTCCGGACTCATGTATGCCATTTTTCCTTTTATTCCAGAATCGGCTTGAGTTTCTTCCAAAATAGAAGCTTTCGCTATACCAAAGTCGATAATTTTAATTTGACCATTATGACTTATCATCACATTTTGAGGACTAATATCACGATGTATTAGATTTAGAGGCTGTCCAGTTTTTAGATTTACTAAATTATGAAGATGATCTAACCCAGAGGCTATTTCTGCAGTTATATATAAAGCCGCCTCTAAGCCAATTGGACTATTTTTTTTATCCGCAAGTTTTAAAAAATGCTTTAAATTTAGACCCTTAATATACTCCATTACAAAAATATAAGAAGATCCAACCTTTTCATAAGTGGCCGAAGTCATTACATTTTTATGAATATCTAGGCTTAATGCATTGGTTATTTTAGCCTCTTCATGAAACATTTTATGAAATTTAGGCATTTCTGCATATTTTTCTAGAATTTTTTTTACAGCATAAAAGCTATTTAAATTATTAGGCCCAGATTTTTTGGCTAAAAAAATATCTGCCATGCCACCAGCGGCAATTTTTTGTAATAAAATATATGGTCCAATTTTTTGATATTTCATAATAATCTTTAACTCTGTGTGTTCATTAAGTAATCGGTAGCTATATTATAAATCTAAAGTATTTTGTCATATATATGCTTAAATTTTACATTAATTTAAGAGGTAGATTTAACTTTTTATTTAATTTATACTTTAGTCGTATTAAAAAATAGGCAATAACAAGGAATAAAGTCTAGGGCGTGCTTATAAAAAGAGAAGCTAAATGTACAATATTATAATAACAGGAAGTTTGGGTAGTGGAAAAAGCAGCGTTGCTAGTATTTTAAAACATAAATCTTATTCTGTTTTTAGTGCAGATATTATAATTAACAATATTTACGAAGACGGTATTTTTAAAAAAGAGATGGCAAATATTTTTTCTTTAACCGAAAAACAAGTTAGTAAAAAATCTATATCAGATATTGCGTTTAAAGATCAGGCAAAACTTAAAAAATTAGAAAAACTTTTATATCCAGAGCTAAACAAAAGAGTTAAACAGCATAAAGAGCTTTGCAAACAAAAAAAATCTTTATATTTTTTTTACGAAGCACCAGTTTTTTTTGAAAAAAAAGAAACAACAGATTACGATTGTGTTCTTGTTGTAAGTGCAAATAAAGAACATTGTGAATCTAGGCTGTTAAAAAAAAATATGTCAAAACAAAAGTTTGATAAAATATATAATATGCAAATTCCAATTCAAAAAAAAGAAGAGCTAGCAGATTATGTTATTTTTAATAATTCAAACTTATTAGACTTAAAAGATAAAACTAAATTATTTTTAAAATTTTTAAAACAAAAGTATGAGTAAAATAAAACATATTCCAGTTTTTTCTTTTGATGATAGATTAAAATATTTAAAAGATTTTAATTCAGATACTGATATATGGGTTGTGCCAGACTTAGTCTTAAAAAAAAGAATAAAAAATATACTGTTAAAAGATAATCTTTGCACTCACTCTGGGTCTGTAATTAGGGCTCAAGAGTTTTGGCAATTTTTATTTAAAAGATTATATCCAGAATTTATGATTAAAGAAGATTCTTTAATCATAGCATTATTAAAACATTTTTTATATAAAAATAATTTAAGTGGATTTGAAAATGAAAACTATATTAAAAATTTATTTTTATATATTAAATCTTTTTTGCCAATTTTTACCTCTGTAGATTCTGTAGATCATTTTTTAGAATGGCTAAAAAAAAACCCAGATCATCATTTAGAAAAATGCTTTAAATTATCTTTTGATGCATGGAAGTACTTACTAAGTAAAAAAATTGTTTCTATTTCATTTTTGACAGGTATTTTGTCTTCTGACCAATCAGATTTATTTTTTTTTTTAAAAGAAAAAAAAATAATTTTTGACTTAGGATTTCAAATGCAAGCCTTAGAAGCAGAATGTATTAAAAATTTATCTAAAATTTCTGATATAAAAATTTTAAAACCAAGTTTTTATAATCCAAATATAAAAGACAGCCTATGGACTTATAAATTATTAGAGGGAGTAAGCCTTTATCAAACACATTTAAACCAAAGTAGCAATAATGACAATAATTGTTTAAATTCTAAATTAAAAAATAATAATAAGATTTCTTTTTTTAAATACAGCAATCAATTAGCAGAAATTAGAGGGATTATTTTAGAGATTAAAAAATTGTTAAACTTAGGGGTAAGTTTAAATGATATTGCAATAGTTTCGGCAGATATAGAATATTTATGGCCAATTTTATCTTTGCAATTAAGCAAAGAAAAAATTTTAGTTAACAAGCCAGTTGTTTCTAGTCTGCACTCTGATAAATCAGTCATGCTTTGGTTGGCAAAACTAAGGGTAGCATTAGGCGGCACCAATTATCCTGACATAGAAATGTCTTTTGCCTGTAATGACAATGATAATATTTCTTATAAAGATTTAAAATATAATTTTTTTAACACCTACTCTGTTGACAGTTATAAAAAAACACCTTGGTCTAACAAATTATTAAAAAAACCTGTAAATAAAAATAACGAAATAAATTTATTAGAATTTTTAGATTGGGCATTTTCTTTTTGGGGGCCAGACAATTTAAATAAAAATTTATTAATAGATTTAGACGATGATAAAATTAACACAAAACAAAAAATTACAGACACAGCATGGCAGCAGGTATATCACACATTAAGAGAGTCAGGCAGCATATCTGTAAAACTTTCTGTTGAAAGCTGGATGCTATATGCAGAAGATATTCTTTCTAAAAAAACATATTCTTTAGCTAAAGAATCTTATGATTCAATTTCTTGTTATAATATTTCTAACAGCGATAACCTAAAAGAAAAATATATTATATTATCAGATTTATCTTTTAATTCTTTAAAAAATAAAAATTCTTCGACAGTTTCTTTTTTGCAGGCACTGTCTTTGTCAGAAGATTTAGGTATTTCTTTAGAGCAAAACTTAGGCTCTAGTTTAGAATCTATATTAAAATACATGTTTCAATTAAAAAACAAAGTAATTATGTGTTCTTGGTCTGCTGCTAATTTAGAGTCAAAAGGTCAAACTGCTTCGACATTTTTTTTAGAAGAGTATTTTGCCCGAAATGATAAAAATTTAGAGACAACTAATATACAGCCAGATCAATTTAATAAATCTGATTTAACGCAAATAGATTATAAAAAAAATATAGAAAATTTTAATTCTAAAACTCCAAATATATCTTTATCAAGAGTATTATATGACAAAGGTGAATTTTCAATGAAAAGTATTCATAGCAAAATAAATTCAACCTCTGTTACTGGAATTACTCGCTATATAAGCTGCCCATTTATTTTTTTCTCAGAAAAAATTTTAAAACTTCAAGACATTCCAGATTGGGATCTAGATATAAGTAGCCTTGAAAAAGGAAGTCTGTTTCATAAATTATTAGAATTAATTATTACAGAAAATATTGTAGAAAACGACGATATAAAATTATTATTTTTTAAATTAAATATTTACAGAAAAAATGAATTAAAAATAGACGACAACACCTGGGCTATTTTACAAAAACAGCTAACAAGTATTGCAAAAAATTTTATAGAATTAGAAAAAAATCAAAAATTATCTTTTCCAGAATTAAAAATAGACTCTACAGAGCACTCACTACAGGCTTTTTGGAGCAAAGATAAAAAAAGTTTTTTACTAAATGATTTTGACACAAGTGATTTTAATAAAGAAGATCATAAAAATAAAGATGGATTATTAATCAAGGGAAAGGCTGATAGAATAGATATCAGCGATAACGGAGTTGTAATTAGAGACTACAAAACAAGTGTTGAAAGTCTTGCAAGCGTTAATCAGTGGAAAAATAAACAAGATATATCTCTTTTTTTGTATTATAAATTATGGCAAGCCTGTGGTGGTAAAAAAGATTTTTTAGGAGCATTTTACTTAGGAATAAAAAATTTAAAATCAAAAGGAGTGTTAATAAGCGAAGATAAAAAATCATGGCTTAAAGGTTTTCCACCACAGTCAGTGCTTGAAAAAAAAGATATAACAAAATTGTTTTTAGAATTAGACAAAAGCTTAGAGATGATAATTGAAAATATATTAAATGGAAGCTTTGCACCCCTCCCAAAAGATAAAAATGATAATAATAAAATATGTGATAATTGCAAATGGAGCGGCCTGTGTCGAATTTCAGAAACTTTTTAAAGTCAGAAGTAATAAGGGCTGGTGCGGGGACTGGAAAAACAACTAGCCTTGTAAACCGAGTATTTGATATTTACCAAGAATATAAAAAACAAACAAACAGCGAGCCATCAATAGTTTTAACAACCTTTACAGTAAAAGCCACAGAAGAACTACGAGAAAGATTATTAGAAATAGCTTTTCAAAAAAAGAATTATGAATTTTTATCTTATTTAAACTCAGAAAAAATATTAATTACCAGCATAGACGGTTTATGCTTTAAGTTTTTAACTAAAAATGCAGTTAGTATAGGATATCCTTTAGTAATTAATATTGTTGATGATAAAGAATTAAAAAAAATTATTAAATTTTACTTATCAGAGCAAATAAATAATAACAGCCAATATTTACCTTTAATGAATACTTTTTCTTTTGAAGAACTATTTACTATTGCGCAAGAGTTTTATGTAGCAAAGATATCTAATCCAAAAATTGCAACTGCAACTAAAGATGATCAACAAGATGCATACATAAAAAAAGCAAAAACATTATTTAAAATACAAAAAAATCTTTTAATAAGAGGATTAGAATTTGATGGTATTGATATAAAATGCTCGACTTTTTATCAAGGGCACTTAGATTTTATAAATCATGTTCTAAGCCTTTCTGATAAAGAAAAATTTTTACAAATAAAAGATTTGTTAATAAAAGTAAAAAAAGAATTTAAAGATATCAGGCTTTCATCAAAATCCATAGTAGATAAAACAATTCACCAAGACATTAAAGATAACATAAAAGAAGTTAGAGGAAATTTTTTAACAGAAGGATCATGCGGAGATACTTCGTTATGGGATTTAAATGAACAGCTTCATTTAAGTTTAAATAGCCTATTAACAAAAATCTACGAGCAAGTTCAAGATTATAAAAAAAAAGAAGGAAAAATTAATCTTTCAGATATTTTGCTTTTAACTTTAAAGACTGTAACCGAGCATCCACACTTAGGATTAGAGTTTTCTAAAAAATGGGATTGCTGGTTGGTAGATGAATACCAAGATACATCTTTTTTACAAGAAAAAGTTTTAAAAGTTTTAATAGGCAATGCCGCTGCAGTTATTGTTGGAGACCCACAACAAAGTATTTATTTTTTTAGAGGTTCCAGAAAAGAAGTTTTTGAAGCCAAAGAAGAAAATGCAAAGTCAAAAAACCAACTTAGCAGGCTAGACATTAATTATAGATCTCACCCAAGCTTAGTTTATTTTTTTAATGATTTTTTTAAACATTTTAATGGAACATTTGTAGCATGCAAGCCATGCATAGACCCTAAAAACCCAGAAGATCTAAAAAACCCAGAAGACAATATTTGTTTTAATTCTTCTTTAAGCAAAAAAGAAGAATTAGAGGCTATTTATTTGCATATTCAAAATTTAAAGAAAAAGGGAGTAAAAGAATGCGACATAGCTATTTTGGCAAGAAAAAAAGATATGTTAAAATCTTGTTCTTTATTTTTTAAGAAAAAAGAACTTTCTTTTTATTATCATGGCGGATCTTCTTTTTTTAATTTAAATGAAATTAAAGACCTAGCAGCCTTACTTAGATTTTTTATTATTCCAGAAGACAATATTAATTTTATACATTTATTGCGTAGCCCTTGGTTTGCACTAGAAGATCAGGTTATTGCAGATATTATTAAAAATTTAAAATCAAAAGATATTTATTGTAGTCATTTTTTTAAGCAACAAAAAAAACACCCATCTTTAATATTTTTAGCATCTGTTGTTGAAGAATTTAACAAGCTTGGAGCAGTGCACGGGTTAAACTTTTTTATTAATAATAGTGATATTATTAATAGCTCATTATTTTATGACTCTAGCGGAAGGAGAGAGGCAAATATTTATAAATTTTTAACCCAACTTGTTCAAAAAAGTAGAGTTAGTAACTTTAATATTTTAAATAATTTAAAAACAGAATATAATTTAGAAAATCTAGATCAAGAGGAAGAGGCACCTCCAATTTTTTTATCTAACCAGCTGCAAATGATGACTATTCATAAATCAAAAGGATTAAAATTTGATCATGTAATTGTAATAGGCCTAAACTCAAGACTTAAAACATCAAGTCATGATGGTGGCAGTAAATTATTTGTAGTAGATGAAGAAAATACAGTTTGCACCAGTCCTTTTAAAAAAGATATTCAAAGCTCTAAAGCTCAAAATATGTATGGAGCATATATTCTAGGTATTAAAAGTGAATTAGAAATAGAAGAGTCAGAAAGATTATTTTATGTTGCACTAACTAGAGCTGCGAAATCTATATATTTATCTTGGACACAAGAACTTAAAAAAGTTAGTAAAACCAAATCTACAACAACAGCAAAAAAAGAGCCTGCATTAAAAGAGCCTGCATTAAAAGAATTCAAATCATTAGAAAAACATTCTTTGGCTAAAATTTGTGATACTTTTTTAACTAATTATAGCTGGCATAAAAAAGATATCTTTAATAATAAAACAAATATTACAAGTTTTAAATCAGAAAAATTTAATATTCTACAAATTAAAAACAAAAGCGAAAACGAAAACGAAAACGAAAACGAAAACGAAAGCGAAAACGAAAACGAAAACGAAAACGAAAGCGAAAACGAAAACGAAAACGAAAACGAAAACGAAAACGAAAACAAAAACATACTAGACAAGCGCGCCTCTGCAAAAAATTTTAAAGATAAACAAAACCACATCCAAGAAAATAAAAATAACAAACCAAGCCTGCCAGTTTTTACAGTCAGCAAACTTATAAATTTTTTATCAGAAGCCACAACCGCAGAATCCACAGCCGAAGCCACAGCCTCAGAACCCGAAGCCACAACCTCCGAATCCACAACCACATCAGATGCAACAAATAATCAAATTTTATTTACACAAAAAAGTTTTAAAAATAAAATAGAAAAAGGAATAAAAGGAACTTATTGGCACGAACTTTTAGAGCATTTAGTATTTTTATTGCAAAATAATAAAAAACCATCAGATGCAATAGGCGAGATAAAATCTTTGTATAATTTATCAGAAAATGGAATTACAGAAAAACAGTTAGACAGTGTTGCAAATTTTTTATTTAAAGATTCAAAAATTCCTTTTTTAGAAATTATTAAAAATAGTTTTATTGAGTGGGAGTTTCAATTTTGTTTTTTTTCTAAATATATTGTAGAGGGTAAAATAGATTTGTGGGGGTGGGACAAAGACACTATTTGGATTATAGATTATAAATTTGGTAGCTCTAAAAATACCGAGTTATTTTTTAATCAACTAGAGTTATATGCACAAGCAATTGCATTAAAGTTTCCTGATAAAAAAATTCAATTAGCCCTTCTTTATCCTTTAGAAAATAAAAGCATAATAAAAAGTTTTAAATCTGTGACAAACAAAAAAATACTACTCTCCATCACTGCCGATAGCCTCAACGGGACAAGTATCTAAAGCTTCTTGGCAATCTTCTATTTCTTTTTTTGTTATAGGCTGTTTCTTAACAAATGCATGTCCGTCATCTTCGTGAATTTCAAAATTATCTGGCGCAGCTAGGCAGCATGCATCACAGGCAATACAGTCTGTGTCTACATAAAATTTTCCTAAAACATTTTCTTTAAACTTATTATTTTTATCAGGCATTATTAATTAAATAAATAGCCACTTATAATTGCAAGTCAATTGGATTTTATAAATTTAAAAACAAATATAATATTAAGCAGCCTGTTTGTAATTTACATCTTTGCTGTTTTGTTTTTTAACTTGAGTTAAAAGTCTTTTACCACAATAATACAAAGCTTGTTGAAAATTTGGCGCCTTGTTAGAAGAGGTAAATTTAGTATCAACTATATGTATAGAGCACTCTACACTATGAGAACCTTGTTTTTGAAAATTAATTAAAAGCTTAGTATCTGCATAAAAAATACTAAGTTTTTTATATATTTTTTTAGCCGTACTTGATAGCCCATCAGAATCTAAATAAGCAGGGCTTATTTGAATATTTTTATCATTCCATTTTTGCATAAAATTCTCCATTTGTTTTAATTACTGTTTCTTATCGCCATAATAATTTTTTTATTTAATAATTTTTTTTAATATTGTGTTCTAATTTAATACAACATTGCTATGTATTTAAATTTATAGATATATTACAGGCCAATAAAATTATTATAAATAAAATTATTATTTACATTAAATTTAAAAACTCAAACAATATACTAACACCCAAAATAGAAGTAATATCACTATGATCATAGGCAGGAGCCACCTCTACAAGATCTGCTCCAACTAAATTTTCTAGTTTTAAATTTTGTAAAATTTTAATAGCCTCATATGATGTTAAACCTGCCGGAACTGGAGTGCCGGTTCCTGGTGCATAAGCTGGATCAATGCTGTCTATATCAAATGTTATATAACTGTTACCGCTTACTTTTGGTAATTTTTTAAGAAAATCTTGAAAGTTATTTTTTCGTATATCATCCATAGTAAAACTTTTAATTTTATATTTTTCAATATATTCTAAATCATTTTTGGAGGTCAGCGGATTTCTGCATCCAATTTGTAAACTTTCTGGCCCGTTAACTAGCCCCTCATCTAATGCATGTCTTAAAAAACTTCCATGATGATATTCGCAATCCCAAGCTGCGGGATAAGTATCTATATGCGCGTCAAAGTGAATTAAATTTAAAGGACCATGTTGCTTTGCTAAAGATCGTAAAATTGGCAATGTAATAGAGTGATCACCTCCAACAGAAATAAATCTCTTTTGTTTTAAGTCTAAGCTAGTAAAAAATTTTTCTATTTGATTGTATGTTTTTTCTAAACTTACTGGAGTGGTTGGACAGTCGCCAATATCTGCAACTTTCCATTTTTTAGAATAATCTTTATTTATTTCCCAATTAAAATTACGAGCCAGCGAAGACATTTCTCTAATTTTTGTAGGGGCCATTCTAGCGCCAGGCCTGTAACTTGTACCACCGTCAAACGGAACCCCCAAAATGCCTATATCAAAATCATCATCATTGCTAACCCATGGCAGTCTAAAAAAACTTTTAAGAGATGAAAATCTTGGAAAACTTCTTCCAGATAAACTTTTAAACTTTGTATTATTGCTCATAAATGAAACTTACTAAAATATTGTATAAAGGCAAGGTTTGAGTGTATAAAGTTACCTATGAGATATTTATTAGTTTTATTTTCTTATTTTAGAGCAATTTTAGTACTTCCACTGGCTTTAATTCAGTTTTTATTAATTTGTGTGCTTAGCTTAATTTTCTCTATTTTTTCTTTTCCAAAAATTTTTATTCACACAGTGTTTAAATATTTTTGGGCAACACCACTGTTAAAGATATTAAATGTAAATATTATTATAACTGGAGAAGAAAATTTACCAAAAAAATCTCAATCAACACTCTATTTATTTAACCACAGTAGCTTGCTAGATATCCCTTTAGTGTTGCTAGTAGTCCCACATATTTATTTTGGAGCAAAATCATCTTTATTTAAAATTCCAATTTTTGGATTGGCAATGAAGCTATACGGGGCTTTAAAAATTTACAGAGGCAGAAGCTCACAAACTATTGATATGTATAAAAAAGAAGCCAGCAAAAGAGCTCAAAATGGAGACTCTTTTGCCTTAGCTCCAGAAGGCGGAAGACATTACGAGCATGGCAAGCTTGCTGATTTTAAAAAAGGCCCGTTTTTGCTTTCTTTTTTTTCTCAAATTCCAGTTGTGCCAATAGTAATCACGGGAGCACATCAAGTACTTAACAAATCTTCAATATTTTGTAATTGGGGGAGGTGGAAAAGTAATATTAAAATTAGCATATTGCCAAGCCAGCCCGTTACCCAGTATTTAGAAGAAGATTTAGGCATATTTAAAAATAAAGTAAAAACATTGATGCAGGAAGAATATGCCAGGTGTATACATGTTGATACTAAATCTATATAAGTAATCAGGCAGGGTTGTAATTATGTCATTTATATTAGCTATTGTTTCTAGTTTTTCTTGGGCTGTTTTAAATTTATCTAGAAAAAAATTAGTAGAGCATTTTTCTGCACCAGCTCTTTTATTATTTTTAAGCTCAACTCAATCATTATTTTTTTATGTACTTATTGTTATTAGAGGCGACGAAATATTTATTCCTCAAGATAATTTTAAAGCATATGTCATAAGTATTGTTTCAATTTTTTTAGGAAACATTACTTTTTTAAAATCAATTAAACTATCAGAAATTTCATCTGTGTTGCCGATACTTTCTTTTACCCCAATATTTTCTATTATATTATCCTCTGTTGTCCTAAATGAGTGGCTTAGTTTAAGTCAAATTATAGGAGCATCTATTATTGTAATTGCTAGTTTTTTTATACAATCCTCAGATAAAGGCAAGATTAATTTAAGCAAGGGAGCTTTGTATATGATTTTATCTTCTTTGTGCTGGGCATTTGCACCCATTGCAGACAAAATGGTGTTAAAAGAAATATCTAAATTTGCATACTCCTTTCAACAACAATTAGTTATTGCCTGCGTATTGATAACTTATTTTTTAATTTCATCGCCAAAAGAGCTAATAGTTAAATGGACTAAGCAAAAAGTATATTTATTGCTGCTATCAGTTGTTGCCTCTATGTTTGCAATATTTTTTCAATTTTGGTCTATAGAGGGCTTGTTTGTTGGTATATTTGAGGCATTTAAGCTAGCAGTTACTTTATTTTTAACTTTAATATTTGCAAAAATATTTTTACAAGAAAATATTAATAAAAAAAAAATTATTTCTGTTATTATAATGATTATAGGTGTATTTTTAATTAGCATAAAAAACTTTGGATAAAAGGTTAAAATAGATATGAAATTAATAAAAAACTTTTCTTTTCTTTTTGTGTTTACTGCATCTAGTTTTGCTTGGGCTTTGTGTACTAAGCATAAAAAAGCTAATTTTAGAAGTGGGGCAGGGACTAAATATAAAAAAACATGGTCTGTTTCAAAGTATATGCCACTAGAAAAAGTATCAGAAACTAATTTATGGTATAAAGTTAAAGATTTTGAGGGGGATTATCACTGGGTTGCAAAACATTTAGTAACTAATAAATATAAATGTGTAGTTGTAAAAACTCTTTTTGCTAATTTAAGAACTGGCCCAGGAAAGCAATTTTCAAAAAGTAAAATATACCCTCATGCAGAAAAATATGTAACTTTTAAATATATATCTCAAAAAAATAATTGGGTGCAGGTAAAAGATAAACAAAAATATTGGATATACAAACCACTAATATGGATTAGATAAAATGAGCAAAACAATAGAATCAAAACTTAAATTACCTCCCATTAAAAATAAAGCTTTTTTAACACAGGCTTTAACGCATAAAAGTTTTTATCAAGAAAACCTAGACACATGTAGCGAATCTAATGAAAAATTAGAATTTTTAGGAGACTCTGTTTTAAATTTAAGCGTTACTAATTTATTATATTCTAAATATAATAAATTATCAGAGGGGCAGTTGTCTAAAGCTCGATCAGTATTAGTTAGTGAAGCATTTTTACACAAAAAAGCTTTACTGTTGTCTTTGGATGATAAAATTTTATTATCCGATAATGGAAAAAAAAAAAATTTAAATACCAACGCAAGATTATTGGCATCAGTTTTTGAGTCTGTCTGTGCTGTGTATTTTTTAGAGGCTGGTTTAGAAAATCTTATAGCCTGGATTGAAATTATTTTTAAAGAAGATCTTACTAATGTTGATAAATTATTAGAGCTAGATTACAAAACTAATTTGCAAGAAAAACTACAATCACTATTTAAAAAAACTCCATCATATGAAGTTATAGAAAAAAAAACTGACAAAGAAGAGCGCCTATTTATAGCCAAGGTTTTATTAGATGGAATAGTTTTAGCAGAAGGCAGTGGGCGTAATAAAAAAATAGCAGAGCAGATGGCTGCACAAAAAGCACTTTTAGAAAGTGATAAATTTAAAAAATAAATTTTTTATAATTTTATTTAAAAATGTATAAATCTGGAGACTTAGGTGAAAGAAAAAAAACATAAGTCTGGATTTGTTAGCTTGGTTGGCCCAAGTAATGCAGGCAAAAGCACTCTGTGTAATTTTTTAATACAAGAAAAAGTATCTATAGTAAGCACAAAAGTTCAAAGTACTCGCCAAAGAGTTAAGGGAATTTATAATGATAAAAATTCACAATTAGTTTTTGTAGATGCACCAGGGTTTATTTATGCAAAAAAAGGCTTAAATAGTTTTTTACAAAGTGAGTGGGAAGGGGCATTAAAAGATGCAGACTGTTTGGTATTTTTAGCAAGAGCTAATCATATTAAAAAAGATTTAGATTATATTGAAAATTTTTTAATTTATTCTAAACAACCATGTCTTCTTATTATAAATAAAATGGACCTTGTTAAAGACAAAGATAAAATATTAGAAATTCAAAGTATGTCTGATTTATTTATAAAAAAAATCAAAGAAAAAAAAACAGATAACAAAGATATTAAAACATGGTTTGTTTCTTTATCAAAAGATAATGATAGCTTTAGAGAAGAGCTACTTAAAAATATTACAAATATTCTTCCAGAATCGCCAGCATTTTATGACAAAGAAATTTACACCTCCCAATCTATGAGAGATTTAGGTCAAGAGTATATTAGAGAATCTTGTTTTAATTTACTTTCTCAAGAGCTTCCATACTCATTGGTAGTTCAAATTAGAAAATGGCAAAAAGTAAAATCTATCTATCATATTTATGCAGACTTAATTGTGTCTCGCGAAAGTCACAAAGGCATTGTTGTAGGAAAAAATGGATCAATGATTAAAAAAATTGGCCAAAACTCTAGAGCTTTAATTGAAAAAATGTTAGATGAAAAAATTTTTTTAAAATTATTTGTTAAAGTAAGAGAAGATTGGGAAGACCAAGACAGTTTTTTAAAAGAATATAAATACACTCAAACAAAATAAAAAAGGTAAGCTATAGTGAAGAAGTTAGGAATTTTAGGAAGACCAAATGTAGGAAAGTCTACATTATTTAATATTTTAACTCGCACAAGAAAAGCTGTGGTTAAAAATTTATCTGGCGTTACTCGTGATTTATTAATTGAAGAAGCAAAATGGTGGGGACATGATTTTGAAGTTGTAGACACTGGAGGCTTAACAGATTCACAAGATTTATTTTCTAAATTAATAAAAGAACAAGTAGTTAACTATTTGCCTATTTTTGATTTTTTAATTGTTATTTTAGACGGAAGAGCTGGTTTAATTCCAGAAGATAAACAAGTTGTGCAACTAGCTAAAGAAAGCGGTGTTCCATTTTTAGTTTTAGTAAATAAAATTGATCAATTTCATAAAAAAGATGAGGCATTGGGAGAATTTTATAAATTAGGCGTTGATTTAATGCCAGTGTCTTTTGAAAAATATATTCAAGTTGACGAAGTTATAGAGTGGATTATTAGCCATGTTAAAGGTGACGAAGAAGCTAAAGACTTATCAGGCTTTACAAAACTATGTTTAGTTGGCAAACCAAATGTTGGTAAAAGCTCTTTGTATAATAATTTAATTGGTCATAGTAGAGTTTTAGTTTCAGAAAAAGCAGGTACAACAATTGATAGCGTAGAGGATTCATTTGAACATGATGGCAATAAATATGTTATTGTAGACACCGCTGGATTAAGGCGAAATACAAAAAAAGATCATCTAGAAGTTTTATCTGTTTATAAATCAGAGCACAGCATAGCCGCTGCAGATATAGTATTGCTTTTAGTGTCAGCAATAGAGGGTCCAACGGTTCAAGACGCTAGAATTTTAGAAAAAATTTTATCCGAACATAAAACGCCAATTTTAATAGCCAATAAATCTGACCAAGCAAAGACTGATGTCCCAGCTTTTAGAAAAAAATTTAGAGAACAAGTATCAGAAGTTTTTAGATTTTATCCAGATATTCCAATTGTATTTACAAGTGCGGTAACAGGTGCTGGAAAAATAGATTTATTTAATACTATTTCTGATACATGGAAGCAGCTTAATAAAAAAATTCCAACAGCAAAATTAAATAAATTTTTTTACGAAGCAATTAGGCAGGCACCGTCTCCTGTTTACAGGCAGCGCGATGTTAAATTTTATTACTTAACACAAACCAACCAAAAACCACCAAGTTTTATTGCTTTTGCTAATTTTCCAGATGGAGTTAGCCCATCTTACAGAAGGTTTTTAATTAAAAAAATTAAAGCCAAGTGGGACTGGTATGGCGTGCCTATGCGTATTTTTGTTATGAAAAAATAAAATTAATTATAATTTTTTTAAATGTTCGGTTACTAATTTTATTAATTTATCTTTTGATTTTTTTCCATTAAAAATATTTTTAACTTCTGTTTTAGACAAACTTTTAATAATATCTTTATTATTTAATACTTTTTGTTCTAAATATTCATCTTTTTTTAAGCCCAAGCTTAATTTTTGTATTAATTCGTAGGCTTTGTCTCTGTTCCATTTTTTATTAATTAAAGCAGATAGCAAACTTGCAGAAAATATTTTTCCCTTAGAAATTTTTATATTATCTAACATTTTTTGCTTATCTACTTGTAAATTATCTACCAAACTAGTTATCCTGCAAAGCATATAATGACTAAGTATAAAAGCATCTGGAATAATAACTCTTTCAATAGATGAATGACTTATGTCTCTTTCATGCCACAAACTAATATTATCCATTGATGCTTGCCCGTAAGATTTTAACAAACGATTTAGGCCAGATATATTTTCTGCAGAAATAGGATTTTTTTTATGAGGCATAGCACTCGAACCTTTTTGATCTTTTGCAAACCCCTCTGCAACTTCTGCAACTTCGCTTCTTTGAAGGTGCCGCAACTCCACAGACAGGCGATCCATGCATGATGAAAGCATAGAAATTGATTGCAAAAGTCTTGCGTATCTATCTCTAGGGATAATTTGTGTCGAAGCATCTTCTGGCTTTAGATTAAGTTGTGCACATACTTTTTTTTCTAATAATTTTGGCAAAAAAGAATAGTTTCCAACAGGGCCACTGATTTGACCAACCTCTAATTGTTTTAAAGATCTATTAATGTCTTCTTGAGCTCTTTGTAGTTCATAATAATGACTTAATAATTTGTATGAAAAGCTAGTAAGCTCTGCATGCACCCCATGAGTTCTGCCAACGCAAAGGCTAGATTTATTTTCTTTAATTTTTTTTAATAAAGTTTTTTTAAAAATTTTTAATTGAGATTCTAATAATTTTCCAGCCTCTTTAATTTGTAAATTTAATGCCGTATCAAGAACATCAGAAGAGGTTAAGCCGTAATGAATAAATTGCCCATCGCTACCAACACTTTTAGCTAAACTTTGCACAAAAGCAATAACATCATGTTTTGTTTTTTCTTCAATTTTTTTAATTTCTAAAATATTAAAAGATGCCTTTTTTTTAATTTGCAAAGCAGCCTTTACGGGTATGATTCCCATTTTAGCCTGAACACCTGCAACACAAACTTCAACATCTTTCATTTTGTTAAATTTATTATTCTCTGACCAAATTTTTTCCATCTCTGGCTTTGTGTATCTGCTAATCATTACTGGCTCCCATTTATTTGTTTTTGAATTTTATTATTTATATTTTTTTGAAAGTTTAAAAAGCTGGGCCAATCTAAATTAGAGCAAGCTTCAAAATTACAGAAATAAAAATTATTTATTGTTTTTGTGTATAAATTATTAAAATTATCAAACACAGGGAACAGTGGAGTGTTGCTGTTTTTAGGTACATCTATTTTTTTTATTTTTAACTTAGGTATTCTGTCTTTAAAAAAATTTAAAATAGAATCTTTAATTATTTTTTCACTTGGTATTTGTTGAGGAAGACACATCCAAAGATTCCAAATATTAGAAAGGCTTGTTTTTTTTACTATACATAAGTTGTCTCCATAAAAAGAAAGCCTTTTATCGTTTATCATTAAAAACGATTGATTAGAAAACTCAGGTATATATTCTTCATCAATATAGGTTGTAATTTTTTGCCACTGCCACAAAGGTGTTAATGCTTTTTTATATAATAAAGGAAATATTTTTGGAAAAATATTTTTAGTCTCTTGCGAATTTAATGTCCACACAACTTTATCTGCCGCAATGCTTTCTTTTTGTTTTGTTTCTGCATTAGTATAGCTAATGCTTTGTATGCTGTTTTTATTTTTAGTAATAGATAAATCTTTATCTATATTAATTACATTAACATTATTAGAAACGCACCAGTCTAAAGAATTTTGTAAATTATTATGAGAGCATATAGCAATTTTTTTTTTATTAAACAAAGGCATGGCCTCTGTTATAGTTTCTTCTAAATTATAATCTTGAAGTTTAAATAAAGACGCAGACAATTGATGTGACAGCTTGCTTAGCCAATTTTCTGAATGATCAAGATGATTAAGATTTTTTTTTAGATGATTTTTTTCTTCAAAGCTTAATAAATTTACATTGCTTAAGTATTCTATATTTTCTTCATTTAAACCGCAGCTATCTAAAGCATAATTTTTAATAAAACTTTGAAAATCAATAGGCCCAGATTTAGGCCATATAGTAAAGCCAGATGAGGTGTTTTGAAAATTAATAAAAGAATTTAAAAAATCTTTTTGCAAACTGTCTGATGTGTCTTCAAAAAAATCAAACGGGCCTACTAAATTTTCTATATTTAAACACTGGTTAGGCTGTGGATTTTGTAAGTTAAGAAGACTTACAGAGCATCCTTCTTGGCTTAATAAGCTAGCAATATAATGCCCTTTGCCATATAAAGAAACAACAAATATGTGAGGTTTGCCAGACATAGACTTATATGTAGCAAAACTACACTCAAAAGGCTAGGAAAGAGTTGATGTAGCTTAGGAAAAATCGTAAATTAAAACTATGTCACATATTAAAAAAATTCTAATCTTTTTTACAACCTCCTTAATTTTTTTTAGTTACAATTATAGCTTGGCAGAAGACTCATACTACACATTTTCAGACTACGGTGAATTTGATATTGTAAAAGAAGAAGAACAAGATGTTAATTTTTTTAACGACGGCAGATTTTTATCTCTAGGACTTGCACTAGAAAGGTCAGTGCCAATTGGAGATTTATCAGAAATTTATGGAGGGTCATTTGGCGTAAATATTTTTGCTACTTATTTTTTTGATTTACGCTTTGCCTTGCAAGTAAATATAGGCGAGCAGGATCATAAATATCAAAGTGCTGATGGAAGTATAAAAAGTAGTGCAAAATTTAAAAATTTAGGAATAGGTATAAAATATTATGTTAATCCAGACAAAATTGTATACTCTTTATCTAGATTTAATCCATATATTATAACATCAGTTAGCCTTATAACAGAGTTGCGAAGCCTCCCTGGTGTCGAAGATTTGTCAGAGGTATCACATTCAGCTTATAATTTTGGATTAGGCTTTGAGCTACCACTTCCGGGAAAAAAGTTTTTTATAAGCACGCAAGTTGTATATAATTTTTCTTCAAGTTACGGGCAAGAAGATGGCTTTGGTAATAAAACAGGAGACTTTATTAAAACTTCTGTAATTATGGGATTAAATTTTTAAAAATATTTTATGCCTAGTTATTTAAAATCATATTTTAATAAAAGTAATATCATAGATATTATTGCTCCGGCCTCACTATGCCAAGTTTCAGAAATTAAAAAAAGTATTGAATATGCAAAACATTTAGGGTTTCAACCTAGATTTAATAAAAATTTATTAACTAAATCAACAAAAGTTTTATGTTCACAATCTTTATTACAAAAAAAACAAGAGATAAAAAATGCCCTATTGTCAAAAGATTCTAATATTATTTGGTGCTTAAGGGGAGGCTATGGGTCTTTTAAATTATTAGCATTTTTATCTAAAATAAAAAAACCAACAAACAAAAAATTATTAATAGGCTATAGCGATATAACAGCTTTACATTATTTTTTTAATCAAAAGTGGAAGTGGCCAAGTTTACATTTTTCAGGAATAGAGGAGCTAAGTACTTTTTTTTTAAAAAATAAAAAACAAAAACCAGGGTATTCACAATTTTTAGATTTAACAAAATCAAAAAAATTAGACTACAAAAATTTAAATTTATTAAATCCCGACTCAATCTTAACAAAGGCGACATTTAAAAATAATATAAAAAAAAATATTTATAGCTTAAATTCAGTTGTTGTGGGAGGTAATTTGTGCACATTAACCTCTTTGCTTGGATCTACAAACTTAAAATTAAATAAAATAAGCATTCCATCTTTTAAAAGTATTTTGTTTTTAGAAGATTTAAATGAGCCTGCATATAAAATAGACAGAATGCTAAATCAATTAAAAGAATCAGGCTACTTTAAAAATATAAAAGCCATAATTTTAGGTAATTTTGACTGCTCAACATTAGAAAATAAAAAAATAAATAAAATATTTAAAGAATTTTCACATACTTTGCAAATTCCAGTTGTAAGTGGACTAAAAGTTGGGCATGGAAAAACAAATCAACCACTAGCTTTTATGACACCAATTAATTTAACTATTAATTTAAACAATAAAAAATTTAAAACACAGCTATCTTACTTATGAAAAATAAAAAAATAGCTCCAAGTATATTATCTGCTAACTTTGCCAAACTTGGCGAAGAAATTATTTTATTAGAAAAGGCAGGCGCAGATCTTTTACATATTGATGTTATGGATGGAGTTTTTGTTCCAAATTTAACTTTTGGTGCACCAGTATTAAAAGATATTAAAAAACTAACTAAATTAAAATTTGATGTACATTTAATGATAACAAACCCAGAAAATTTATTAAAAGATTTTATAAATGCTGGCGCTGATTATTTAACTATTCATGTAGAGGCCACTAAAAAAGTAGAAAATTGCTTAAAAATAATTAAATCATCTAAGGTTAAAGCAGGAATATCAATTAAGCCAAATACAAAGCTTGATGAAATAATTCCATATTTGCATTTAGTTGATTTAGTATTAATTATGACTGTAGAGCCAGGCTTTGGGGGACAAAGTTTTTTAACAGAGCAGATTAGCAAAATTAAATCTCTAAAAAAATATATTACAGAAAAAAATTTAAAAATAGAGATTTCAGTCGACGGTGGAATTAATCAAGAAACAGCAAAACTATGCACTGATGCCGACATACTAGTTGCCGGAAGCTATATTTTTTCCAAAAATTATAAAACACAAATTCAATCTTTACGATAAGTTTAAAAATTTTATCTAAATTTTTGTAATCAAATTTAAAATTTCACCATTTTTAATATTTTTATTAATACTTTGTATATCTTCAAAAAAACTTCTATCTTGCTCTGCGTATGGCACGATAGTTCTAATAAAATTATAAACTTTTAATACTGTAGACGATGGAGTTAGTGGTTTTAATAAATCAAAAGCTTGGCAGGCACAAAGTAATTCCATTGCCGCTACCTGCTGTGTATTTTTTATAACAGTTCTTAACTTTCTGCTAGAAATACTTCCCATACTAACATGATCTTCTTTATCTACAGAAGTTGGAATGCTATCTACAGATGCTGGAAATGATTGAGTTTTATTTTCACTAACTAAAGATGCTGCTGCAACTTGCACAATCATCATTCCGCTATTTAGGCCTCCTTGCTTAGTTAAAAAAGCAGGTAGCTCGCTCATATTTGGATTAATCATTTGTGCAATTCTTCTTTCAGAAATATTTGATAAAGATGTTGTTGCAATTGTTAAAAAATCTAAAGCCATTGCAACAGGCTCGCCATGAAAATTTCCACAAGATAAAATTTTATTTTCTTTTACAAACACCAATGGATTATCAGTGCTAGAGTTAGCTTCAATTTCTAAAGTTTTTTTTGCGTAATCTAAACTTTGTTTAAAAGCTCCATGAACGGCAGGCAAACATCTAATTGAATATGCATCTTGCACTTTGTTGCAATCTTTGTGGCTTTCTGAAAGTGTAGATGACTTTCCCAGCAAATTTAAAATATTATTTGCAGTTTCTGCTTCGCCATAATGTGGTCTTTCTTTAAAAATAATAGGGTCAAAAGCACTTCGACTTCCACGAAGAGCCTCTAAAGACATTGCCCCAGATAAATCAATAACTTTTATTAGTTGGCAAGCTTTGTAAATACTAAGTAAGCCAACTGCGGTCATTACTTGGCAGCCATTAATTAATGACAGGCCTTCTTTAAATTGCAAAATTAATGGATTAATATTTTGCTCTTTTAATTTAACAATAGTTTTTTGAGTTTTTGTTATTGTCTGAAAGTAATATTCTGTTTC
>JAAGOD010048724.1_pt1 | contig 21197 bp, 38 predicted proteins | sample 8389681 | NCBI WGS metagenome assembly JAAGOD01 (sample SAMN13964374, study PRJNA552185) | sponge metagenome | biome: deep-sea hydrothermal vent fields; feature: spots directly above weak diffusing fluid; material: seawater and sediment | host: Tedaniidae sp. KZ-2020 ... | reverse complement strand
CAGCGGCGTGTTTTTGATGAATAATTTAGCAAAATCCTCCGCCTGAATCAGCTCGCCGGGTTTATTGATTTTACTGGTTTTAGTGCCACCGCCCATACGCAAAGCCCAATGGTACATGACTCCAACTAAGACGGTTTGCTTCCTATGAGCAGTCTAGTAATACAAGTAGATCAACTACATGGGCAAGATGGTGCTTCAACTTTACCATAAATTCATTGAAATTCCTTGGCCGAACATAGTCTGTCTGTTTCAGGTTGTCAACTGCCAGAAGCAAAGATTGAGTTTTGAAGTAGTCCACATGCACTCCCAGACTTTTGAGACTAGACTCATTTAATAGTTTCAACTGAGCACCTTTGATTTTCTGTTAGAAAATTTGCAGCTAAATAACTAAACCTCTAAATAATTGTATTATACCTCTTTGAGAAAGACAAGAGATATGTTCCCATTGGATGCCCAGTTCCCTAAACTTTCCAGCCAAGCCATTACATCTGAATTACTCCACTGCTCCACTGGCTTCTGCACAAACTCACTGCTACTACCAGAAAATGATAACATAAAGAGTAGAAGTGCCTGCAGCAAAGAATGTATCAACAGGGTGGAGGGATGATTTTAGGTGGGAGGGGTAAAGTGCAGTAGTTAGGAGGTTGCAAACTGTTGTCCTGAGCACTAGTGTTCCCCAATGTATGATCTCCCTAGTGTTCTTTCATAACTTACTAGAATAATAATGGCAAGGGCAGCACACCCTAGCAGTAACATGATGACTATACTCCCAGCAACAGGTCTTAGCTGGTACTGTCGAGTTTGCTGGCGCTCTTTCCTCCAATCCCCTTCCACTGCTTTCTTAAACTGCAACAGCATTGCTTCATCTGATTCACTACGACATGCATGACGCCCAGCCACCAATTCACCATGTGTCTTTTCAATAATGTTTCTACAATAAAAGGGAGCATGCATGTCATTCCTTATCACAACAACACTTTATAACATGTACCGAAGTTGAATATTCACACCAGGAAAATTCACCCATGGTTGTCGGCATACTGGGCAAGAGAGAGAGAGTGGAGATTTCTTCCTGCTGCTCTTCCAGAGTGCAGCAAGGCACAGCTGACAAAAACTATGGCCACAATGCAGAGTGCATGGTTCCACAAATATTTCTGCACACACTGCACACAGAATGTCATCGGACAGTGGCAGTTCCCTTTCCTCTGTTAAACCCTCTCCAGATGCTCTGGATTTGAAGTGAACATCAGTCACTTGAGTTAGATCATTCCCATCAGAATGTCCAATGGACCCTTCATCTCCTTCACTGTCAGCATCAGCTGGGTAACTTGATTCATCATACTCAGGTAGGTACTTGGGGTTATCCTCTGAGGCACTCACAGTATTATTGACATCACCACTTTCAACAGTGGAGAAGGTTTTCCTGCCACCACCATTTGACATTTTCTTACTATAGATAGGTACGGTTAATTAGATAAGATTGGGTGTGTATGTTTATTGTGGTCACGTGAAAAAATTCAGAGAGAAAGAAAGTCTCTTGCCCCTGGGTGGTTTCAAGTTTGTAGTCAAGGAGTGAATATCATGGCGGGGACGGGAGAAGATGAAGGCTCGGTATCTTTTAGCTCCCCTGAAGAGGAGATAGAATATTGGAAAGAGAAGGCTTTGGAATACAGAGCAAGGTAAGTAAGTAGCTAGCTATTTTGTATTGCTAGAAGCTAGCTTATCAATGCATAGTAGAACCTCACAGAAGATTTGTAGATATTTTATGACGAACCAAAGATTTAGCTATGTATACATGCTAGCATTCTAAAGTGGTCTTGTGAACCATGGGACCTGTATTGCGGCATTGCTGACATAACGTATTGACATAACGTATTAACTTGACTACCGAGTGTGCTATTCTAATAAATATAGTCTGGAGGAGGTTCGTGGAGAATTTGATGATTTTCAAGAGAGCAGTAGAGAGCTAGAAGCTGAGTTAGAGGCCCAGTTAGAGCAGGCTGAATCTGCTAACAAAGACTTGCTCTCACGAATTCAAAGAGTGGAGGAAGAAAATGAGTCTGTGAAGGTGAGACAGGTTTATTAAAGCAGTCTGTTTTTATGGTTGGGAGTTTGTGTTTAGAATAAGCTAGATATCCAAAAGAATGAGATGTATGTTAGTGTGACAACTCTTGAAGAAGAGAGAGCAGAACTCATGGCTTTGAAGGAAACATTACAAAAATATGTACGTCAACTAGAGCAGTCCAATGACGACTTGGAGAGGGGAAAGAGGTAGGTCACCTAGTTTACCACTAATGCTGTTGAGCTGTCTTGGATGCCACAGAGTCATTATGTCTTCATTAGAAGATTTTGAAACCAAGCTTAATCTGGTTAGACGTGTGTAAGATCAATGAATGAATTATTATTAAGTTTGTGTATGAATCCATAGGCAATTGAAAAAAATGCAATGCTTGAGAATGAACTGGATGAGAAGCAGCGGATGGGAGAGATGGCTCAGCGGCTCAAGGATGAAGTACGAGGTGTGTGTGATGTGTGAGGCTTACTCAGCAATGCCAGGCATCTTGTGCCCTTGTAGATCTTCATTCTGAACTCAGCAGGCAGAATCGCAAGCAGAATGCTAGTAGTAGTGACAGTGTTGTGGAGAAACGGGCAGCTCCTGAAGGGGGAGTCCCCATGCAGAATGGCGCAAATCCTGCCACTAGCATATCCACTTCTCAGCACAGTAACCTAGTTAGCACCGTAGATTCTTCAGCTCTCATCAAAGCCAATCCATCACCGCAAGGCACTCCCTTGCATACCACATTCTCTGGTACTCAGAACTTTACTCCATCAACTCGCATATCAGCACTCAACATGGTGGGAGACCTACTCAGAAAAGTTGGGGTGAGGCTGCCCAGATTACTGTAGTACACAGTGTTTTTACTCAAGTTCCTGTTGTGCAGGCATTGGAGTCAAGGTTGGCCTCATGCAGAACATACACTTCAGGCAAGGATGTTTCTCACCGTTATTCCCGGACTGGTAGTCCAGGGCTGGGAGGAGATGCTGCAAAGTAAGGCATGCTTAACTTCATGCTATAATAGTTTGGTGATCATGATTTCATGTTGCAGGACCAAACGCTTCCAGAGGGCAATCAATAGTAATGTAGACAGTCATAACCTGACCAAAATCACAGTATAACCATGGGGTTCCTGCACATTCCATTTTGCTGTATATTTTTATGTGTATGTACTGTAACTGACACAAGCATCCTATGAATGGTACATCGGCAAGCTGTAAAACAGTTTTCTTGGAATTTGACGGAGAAAAACAAAATAGGGGATTAAACACATGATTCTGTTCCGCCACCAAGTTTTCCGTAGCCTTGGCTGGCTGAGTAAGTCCTTGCTCTGTGTGGTTGTGGTGTCATGAAGTGCTGGTTGGGGTCCTGGGGGAAGTGGTGTCTTGCTGGAGGAGGGGAGAGGTGTGCTGGCATGTCTGGGATTGAGCGGCTGGGCAAGGGGTATGGATGATGAGGACTTGCTGTGGAGTAGTCTGCAGACACTGCCATGTTTGGAATGGAGCGGCTGGGCACAGAGAGACCCTGTCCAGAGGAAGGATAGGCGGGGTGTGACGGCATTACTAGCACCTTGCCTGAATCCGTCAGACTCCTCTGCATGTCTTGATGCTGACCATGAAAGCTTGTTCCACGACGCATAAACTGGGTGTTGGTGTGATTGAGGTGGTCAGGGCTAAGCTGACTGGGTCTGCTCACCCGCAGACTGGCATGTCTTACATTAGAAATAGCCCTGGGAGATTGGCCGTGATAGGTAGGTGAGGAGAACTGGTGTTGGTGGAGTGGTGTGGTGCTGTTGGAGGTAGGGACGCAGACAGCAGAGTGGTTGTCTCGACTCTGTAAAAACACGTCACTTTCATTGTCTGGAGCTGAGCTGTGTGGAGAGAAGCCTCTGTTGTTGGAATAAGGTGGAGCAGATACAGCTGATGCACTGCTGCTACCCAGCCTGGGTCGCGATGCCTTGACTTCATTGATGTTGGGGCTGTAGGGGCTTTCTGGGGAGCTGAAGCTGCCAGTTAGGTCCAGCCTGAAGCGAGGGATGTGCATGGCCCAGTGGTTGGAGCTACAGCCACTGGAGGAGGACGAAGAAGAAGTTGAGCTGAGAGGGGGCAGTTGGTTGAGGAGTGACTGGCGAACATAGAATAAGAGATATGCTCCAGCTGTCACCAGTTGCTCTTCGGGCACTGACTGCACATGATTGTCGTCAAAAACATACCAATGTCCGTCAGCTGGGTTTCTACAGAAGGCAGTGTAGTGGCCTCGTGTCATGGTGCCCATGTGATTGCACACTGCATAGAGGTCGTATGTATGATCAGAGTTGGGCACACTGTCAGAGCTTGCCGGACTTCTGCATCGCATGTCAGTGCCATCCACACTGTGCACTGGAGAGTAGACCCTCTTGCCCCTGTTCATGCCACTGGGTGCACTGCGGATGCTAGAGGGACTGTCACATGCACTGGCTGTAAATCCTGCATCACTGGACTTGTTGCTACGTTCCTCTTCCTTGCGTTTCTTCCAAGGAAAATGAAACCTCTCCTTGGTGCTCACGCTGCGGTTGAAATGCTTACTTGATGACTTGGCATCTTCAAATCTCACTGACTTGGAGGGGGCAGCAAAGGTCTTGGACCGTGTTGTGGAGAGCTGCACTCTGCGTTGGAGGGTAGCCGAGGCAGGGCGCTGGTTAGAGCGAGGGGCAAGGTAGGAAGCCATGTTGAGACCATGAATAGGAAAGCTGATCAAAGTGTTGAGTTTGGTTCGGCTGTAACCAATCTATACAATGATGGACAAATATTAGCTCCTGTGAAATAGATTGACCTGGACTGACTTACATGGCGAAATCTCTTCAAATGTATGACCAAGACATCTGGCAGGGTCCAAAGCGTGATCTTCTTGGTGGCGTCTTGCTGCTGGTGTTTGCAGTGGGGGCAAAACCAGGAGTCTTCTCGATTCAGCTGAAAACATCAGTAGACACAGCATTATACACAGAGGCCATCCTAGTCTACACCTTCATAAGATCCAGTAGTGTGTTGACTAAGGAGTGGTTGGGGGCTTATCAGCTACAGAGCGGCTACACAGCTTACCGTCTCCTCCTTGGTGTATATCTTGAGGCAGTCATCCAGGGAAGCTGTGAGTGGCTGCTGATAAAGCTGCTGTAACTCTATGACGCTGTGGTGAGGGTCAGGCACCTCATCCGCCACTACGCCAAATACCCTTGCCTTCACCTCGGGCTCCCACTCTGCCACCAGCTTGATGTGTGCGGGACCCCCATACAACATGCTCACATCCAGGGCCCTAGATGCAGGAGAGAACAGAATGCTTCAAACACAGCCATGGCAGATAGACACTACTACAACTCACTTGTCAATGGAAGGGGAATAAAATGGATGCTCAGCCTCAATAGGTAGCACAGCACGCCCAGGCAATGCATCCATAACCCTGCATTTGAAGAGCACTCCACTCCGACAAACATCCGCCAACCTTATCCCTTCCCGGAGGTAGCCCACGAGGCCTTTCAGCACCACGGACTGGAACTGGGAATGAGTCAAGTCCCTCCAAACTCTCAAGATCAGTGGAGGACCAAACCTAACAAGGGCAGTAGCACGTGCTAAGATACAGAGGTAGGCTGGCTAATGGCATGCACTCCACTATGACGCAGGAATGTGAGAGAGCAAGACTACACACGCCAAGGCTCATTACCTCACACATTCCTAAGTGGCTAGGGAGCTTAGCTAAGATGGTATGTGAGCGTGTCACTAGAGAGTCACATGAGCCTATACATCCTCCATGGTAACTGCCTACCTCTTTCCAAACTGCGTCTGGCCCAGCTTATTGACCACCAGGATGAGCATGAGTTCCTTGGAGCCCGAGGGGTTGGCCTGCGTGATGGCTTCAGGGTTATCGCCACGGTAAGGGGGACACTCAAACCCAAACACCATGTCTCCACTGGTCACCACAGACACATGCTGGTCATCATAAAAGGTGCGATTAAACCCAGTCGGGAGCAGATCGGCCAGGACCAAGTGATACCTGAGGACAATATGGGACTACATAAAGGATAAAGAACAGCCAAGTCAGAGTGGACGCACCTATTGATGCCACACACATCAGCTAGGTTGGTTCTCAAGTCCCTGATGGTGGAGTCAATGGGCACGTTGACTCCAAACACCCGGTTAGCTTTGGAGAAATTTCTGTAGACTACGGTAACATAGACTGGTCTCCTCTCGCGTTGCGGCAATGGCAGGGACACACACACATAAGGATCAAATGTGACAGAGCGGGTCCCACAAGAAGGGCAGGTCACCCCAGATCGAAACTGGCCCTGGAAGAGATTCTGAATGAAGGAATTATTTCTTTTCCTATGACTCTGCAATGCTTCAGCTGCAACTTCTTCGTCAGGACGGCCAGCACTGTCCTATAGGTCAGGAATAATGCATACATAATCGACAGCTAGCAACATTAATACTGGACAGCTCACTTTGATGGGGCGGTACTTCTTCTTGCCGGCCTGATTCAGCTCCTCATGGACACTATCCAGGAGCCATAAGAAAAACTCCTGTGCATCGTGCTGTGATGAACCTTGGTACTGGGAGGCATGTCTACCAATTACATCTTTGAACTGGCTGGTTACTCGAGGATCGTACTGGCAGTTCCACAAGCACTTGAGCATAACGGCAAACTGCTCGGTTATATCACCTTGACTGCTGAAAGTCCGAGCAGCAAGTTTCTGCTTGTTGAGGTCATTTTTGTACTGATCAGTGACAAAGTACTCAGCCAGCTGATCAGTGTTGCTCAGACATTGTAAGATGGCATTCATGAAACATGTATTGCCATGGTTGTAGAGACCACAGAGCCCTGGGACCTCAACAGTGCTCCCGCTGCCATGCGAAGGGGAGGAGAACGGTTGGTGTGACGGAGACGAGTGCTCAGCACCATGGGGGCTAGTGGGGAACCTTCCGTCAGACCTCACCATGTCAACCTTCTTTTGTTGATAGTAGCTTCCACTGGCAGCGCTGACATCCCACGAACCATGGCTACTATTATGCTTCTTCAATCCTCCAATGAAGACGTGCATAAAACTTTTTAGTTTCTTCATTTTTGTCTTTTTGGCTTTTCTGGCCTCTTTCTCTGCTTTGCTGTCAGCCTCATAGCTATCCTGGGCACTCCTCCTTCCACTGAGATTGCTCTCCTCTCCTTTGTCATCCAGCAGTGTAGGATCTGAGCTGTATTGTGGGTTGCGCCTGTTGCCCAGACCCATTGCTGCTGGCTCCACTCGCACTGGGAAGTGGTTGGACTTCACGGAGGATCCATAATAGTTATCACGCCTTGAATAGGCGCTAGCAACAACTCCACCTTCCACGGACATCTTGGTCAACTCTCTCCTGTATCTTTCTACTCTCCAGATTGGTTGTAAACACACACTAATAGATATATACTTACTACGTACAAGAAAAACCTGAAGGCGTGTCTCTCCCCCTGTCTCCACCACATCCAGGAAATAGTATTCATTAAAAAGATGGCCAACTACAGGAATGCTTCCCTTCCTGCTCACCTCCTGAGCCTGAGCAGTAGCACTAATAGTGCCTTGCAAGGAGCTCTGTTGATTAAGGCTCAGAGTCGTATTGTAGAGCTGGAGGATCAGGTCAGTCAGCTGAAGCAAGAGGCTGCAGTGGAGAGAGTGAAACAGGACCTGAGTACTCTAGCCTCCAGGAACATAGGGATCACTGATGTGGAGAGGGAACTTAAGGTAATTTTGATGGCATTATGAGGCTGGGATTGGATTGCTTTTATGTAGTTGGAGCATGAGCGTACACAACTTGTTGAGGAACTGGCGAAGGTGAAGGCCAAACTGGCTGAGGCGGAGAAGCAGCAAGATGAATTGAGCAACAAGTATCAGATTCTCAGTGAACGTTACGAGACAGAAACTGGAGCTCAAAAGGCACAGGTGGAAAGTGTATGTCACCCTTTGTTGGACTATTGACATGGTAGTTTTGACTCTGTAAGTGTCTGTGTAGATTATGGTCCAAATGATTGAAATGGACTCACTGAATGACGAGATGCACGGGGAGTTGAATGATGTGAAGCTCCTGCAGTGTGAACACCAGCAAGAGCAAGTGGAGGAACTCCAAGAGAACTACAGCAGGTCACAGACATAGCGGTTGGTGGGTTAAAGGGATTGAGTGTATCATCTCCTTAGGGCTATGCAGGCATTGCAGACAAGATTAACCCAGCTTGAGTCCACGGAGAGCAAGCTACTCTCCAGCCAGGCACAAGTCACTCACTTACAACACCAGCTAAGGCTCTACAGGCAAGATAGCCACTTCACTGACAGAATGAAAGATAAAATTTTGCACTTTGAGGAAATTGAGCGGCAGCTCCAACTTACAATGGAGGAAAACCAAGCTCTACGCCAGGACAGAATGAACACTGACTTGTTGCGTTACCAGGTGCAGAGTCTGCAGCAAGACTGCAAACAGTTGGGGGATGTGATGGAGGAGGTCACAAGGCTGAGAGTGGAGAACAGAGAGTTAAAAGCTGGCCATGGGAAAGGACAGGACACACCCTCTTCAGCTCTACAAATCCAACTGGCTGAACTGCAACAGAGAGAGATAGTTGCTCTCAAGGAGTTTGGAGAACTATCAACTCAGTAAGATGGGAGGGGGAGGTTTAGGGCGGCAGTTTGAAATAGTTATGATGTGGCAGGTTTAAAGTGTGTCAGGAAGAACTTGATCTCTGCCACAGTCGTCTGCAAAAACTGCAACAGAAACTTGCTTGCACACAGGACTCTCTGACTGCTGGAGAGGAGAGAATTCACAAACTGGAGAGACGACTCATATTTGTCATGAAAGTATGTAGGGCTGCGCAAAATGTATGTTAAATTGGTGTGATCTAGGAGAGGGATGGCTGTGTAAATGTGCTCAATTCCTACAAACTGGATTCTGGAGTGGATGGACTGATGAAGGAACTGTTGGCAGAGGTAGTTGGCTAACTCAGTTGGTACTCACAAGCATGTTAAACTTTACCCTCAGAAAGAGAGGGAGTTGGTAAGAAGTCAAGAAAGGATTATTGAGTTAGAGGTAAGTCTAGTTCGGTAAGTATTCTTATGGTGGTTCAACACCCACTGTATTATTCTTGTAGGCTCAGCTTGAAGGAAAAAAAACATTGAAACGTTCATGAGCAGTGCTGTATGTATTCAATCAACTCTAACAATCATATAAGCCGGCTCTGTGTAAAATAAACTGCAGTGGTGAGGCTGTTGGAGTCCACTGTAGGATTTAAGGGGGTAGGACTAGAGTCCACTGTAGGAGAGGGGCTGGGGTGCAGGGTTAGGCTCTTGATTAAAGTCCTCCCTGAAGCACAAAAACTATGACAATGATTCCCATTTCATGCTACCTATATACTTACTTGAAGAATGGGAATATGGTGACCAGTGTTTCTTTGGTTGTGTTGTGGGAGAGGATGGACTCTGCTCTGTTCTTGCCACCAGCCTTGCTGGTCCTGCTACTGCAGCACTTGATGACAAACCTCAGGTAGTCTTGCAGTCGCTGCCGTCTTTCCTCCACAAACTGGGAGGTCTACAGACACGCACTATAACCTCACATGACAGAAAGTCACCAATACTCACTTTGTTGTTGATGGCTTTTTTGGGAGGAAAATTAAAGGCAGCCACTTCTGGGAGATGCTTTTGCAGCTGGCGGTGGAATTCTCTAAACTCTGTGTACCTCCGATAGACATTCCACTCCACCCCCTTCACACTGACAAACACCTGCACACAGCAGAGCCAGTGGATGCATGCACAACACCACTGCCATCACATACATACATACCTGGTACACATGAAAAACATCTGGTCCTCTCCCTTTCTTGATGGCAGAAGGAATCCACACTTCCACCAGCCTACTGGAGGAAGAGAGTGTAATGGTTAAGAATAACATCTGTGGTAACAAGAGTGTGTTTGGCTAAAACAACAGACTGGATGTGTGAACTCACACTTTGTCTTCTGAGGTTGCTGCTGCTGGTAACTGATCTTCAGGAAGTGGAATCTAAGGAAAATTTTTTTTTCAATGTGCTGTAACAACCAGCATCAGAGAATTCTACCTCAATGCAGGCTTCTTTCAGGGAACGAACTAAAGCACAAATGGTTCCATCTTTGTCTGCCACAGTGCGATGAAGACGTTCATTCAATTCCATCAAGTCAGCATACATCTCTGCCATCTTTACCACACACACACATACACTGTCATTGCGCACACCCCATGCCCCCTGTCTTACATCTTGCAGCTTCTTGTCTACAGCAAAGAGAGGCTTCTCAGCTGCAGTATTGCCTGCCGACTGTTCCTGTGGTGGCTGGCCAAGTCCTGCACTGCCTGACTGGGTCAGCATCTCTGAAACACAGCGCAACACAGTACCACAATGACAGATTAGGACATTGCTACTGACTTGATGACTCTGATTAGGACATTGCTACTGACCTGATGACTCTGATTAGGACATTGCTACTGACCTGATGACTCTGAAGCAGACGAAGATTCTTTACGCTGAGATTGTACGATACTAACATATTTCTTCAGTTGCTCCCGAAGAAGATCATTCTCCCTTTCCAAGGCCACCTTGTTGCTGGACTGAACTTCTTTTTCGCTAGCAAGCTCCTTCTTGCTCCTATTCAACTCTTCCTGCAGGTGCTTGACCTCCTCCTGCAGCTCAGACACACGACCAGACAAAGCCCTGAGGGGGGACATGCATGGCTAAACACAGAGAGTAAAGCAGGCAATCCCACCTGTTGTGCAATTCAAGATCATCCTTCATTTTTGAGAGTGCCAGCATTGCAATTTTCATCTCGTCATTTGGAGAAGAGCAGCGGTTTGGAGAGTGTGGACTGTTGTCCTGAGCATCAGCAGTTGCTGCTGGCTCCTGGTCCACAGTGGCTGGTGGCAGTAGGGGAGCAGGGGAAGTTGGGGGGGAGGTGGAGGGAGCAGGCATGGGCGCAGAGGAAGCCGAAAGAACTAATGCCGTTGCACTGGCTGCAGCCATGGCTTCCCCGCTGACCAGTTGGTTGGCTGTTGTCAAGGCAACATACATTGGTGCTGACCCATCGTCAGTCATGGAGTCCAAGCTGAGTCTGCTGGACGATGAAGAGGCACTTTCTCTCAGTGGGACAAGTTTATCAGGTTCAGCCCGAGTGGACAGTCCACTGCTCCCTTCCTGTTCCCCTGGACTGCTCATGTGGGATGGCACTGAGCTACTGGACATGTGCCCTGACTTAGACTTGGACGATCTCTTCTGCTTCTTTTTCTTAACTTTAGTGCTGACAGCAATCATGTCACCATCAGCCTCTGCAAAAGACATCATCAGACACAATAAGCTTTCTGACCCTGCCCACTGGCCCCACCCACCTTGCTCAAGGAGTGGCGGTGCACCAGGAACCTGAGAGGTGTGAGTGAAGGGTGGAGGGAAGGAGGAGTAGGATGGGAGGTCATGTGACAGGTCACGTGGTTGTCCGAGTCCAGCTGTTGCTGGGGGTGGCAGCTGGCAGGCCTCAGGGAGGCACACAGCAGGGTCAGGGGGAGGAGGTGGCTGCAGAGCAGGAGAGGGAGGGGACACTGTTGGAAGCTGCACTGAACGTGCAGGCGTGTTGAGGTAGCTGGCATCCGTGGTGATGGCAAAGATAATGGAGCTGAGTCCAGCAGCCATGATGGGCAGCATGGTGCTGCGTTCCTGGTCCAGCAGGAATGCACTGGGCTCATACAGCTTCCTAAGAATGCAGGGAAGATGTGTGTGAGCAGCCTGCTACCAACAGCTCACTCACCTCAGTTGCTCCTCCTGGGCTAACACAGTGTGCATGTAATTCTCCAGTGTACGCTCATTGATAGCTGCACGTAGCCATGCCCTCCCTCTCCCCAGTTCAGAGGTCACGTGGTTGAGCCTGCTAAACCTGACAAGGTCTTCAGCACTGACACAGAGTTTAGCCAAAGGCCAGAGGGAAACCCCCTCACTCCTCCCTGTCAGCCTCAGGCTGTTCTTGGGTTTCTGTTTCTTGGCAGCATGAGCTAATACCATCTCCCACTCCACACAGAGTGCAGACACCCTGCACACACACAGCAGATTAAAGAAGGGGGAGGGGCTAGCTGCAGTTCTCTAACCTTGCATCACTTTCTGTGGCTATCTCTTGCCTTGCACCAAAATAAACCTGTACCTATTACATGAGCAGTATGCATCACCTACTGCAAGAGCTGGTCTGCTAGTTTAGCAAGCAATCTTTTAGCTACCTGCTTCACACTGTTTAGCAGCCTGTCCAGTAAGTTTTTCCTGGCCATTGCCTCAGGGCTGGTGTCGTCCATGGCGGCTGTAGAATAGCCACTTCCACTCCAATCATCTACGGTCAGATCAGGGATAGAAGAAGTGAGAACCAGCACCAGAGAGCTGCTCGAAGACAAAGCTTTCTCTTGTCTATGCTCAAGCTAGCCTAACCAGTCACATGACATGACGTCATAACCCTTACCCATGTGGTAATCAATGGCTGAGGGGCCAGGGAAGGAGGTGACAACAGCAGCAGGAGCAGCAGCTACAACAGCAGTGGGAGATGAAGAAGTTACCTTCAGCTCCCTGGTAAGCTTTGTGTGACTTTGGTAGTTGCTGTAGGGTAAGTTTGTGTTTGTGTTGAGGGTGTTGTGGAAATGCTGTGTGAGGCTTGTGTGGGGCTGAAGTGGTCCACTCCCACTGCAATACAGAGGGAAGCCCTGCCAGTTGCTTTTCAAGGTACGATGTGTATCTGTTTGCATGGTGGTGAAATGTTGTGACTTCTATAGGGAGGGATATTATTGGATTGGCCGAGACAGGTTCTGGGAAGACTGGTGCTTTCTGCTTGCCAATACTACAGGCCCTGCTGGACACTCCCACACGCTTGTTTGCACTCATCCTGACCCCTACCAGGTAGATGAGTAGCCGGGTTTGTGCTAGCCCTCCCTAGCCCTAGTAAATGGCTGCATTTGTAGGGAGTTGGCATTTCAGATTTGTGAGCAGGTTGAGGCTCTGGGAGGTGGGATTGGTGTGAGGGCGGCTGTGGTGGTGGGGGGCATTGACATGATGACTCAGGCTCTGGTGCTGGCCAAGAAACCACATGTTGTCATAGGTTTGTGCATCAACACAGCTGAGTCAGTCCACTTGATTTACTCTCCTGGTTCCAGCCACTCCTGGGAGGCTGGTGGATCATTTGGAAAATACAAAGGGCTTTAATTTGCGCAGTTTGAAGTATCTGGTCATGGATGAGGCAGACCGCATCCTCAACATGGACTTTGAGACAGAGGTTCGTGCCCACTCTGCTTGAAGGCCTATCTGATGGCTTGTGTTTAGGTGGACAAAATCCTGAAAGCCGTCCCTCGAGAGAGGATTACATACCTCTTTTCTGCCACCATGACAAAGAAAGTTGCCAAGCTGCAGAGAGCATCCTTGCACAACCCGGTTCGCGTGGAGGTGTCCACTAAATACCAGACAGTAGAAAAGCTGCAACAGAGTTACATCTTTATGCCGTACAAATACAAGGTACGTCTTTTTGACTGTAGTAAGAGTTTGTGATGCTGTGTGACTACTACCAGGACTGCTACCTGGTCAGTGTGCTCAAGGAATTGCATGGAAATTCATTCATGATCTTCTGTGGGACGTGCAGCAATGTTCAGAGGTAATGATTTGGGGAGGGCTGGGAAGGGTGTGCTGTCACTGTGTGTGTGTGTAGGATAGCTCTCTTACTGCGCCATGTGGGCCTACATGCTGTGCCACTTTATGGAAAACTCAGCCAGCCAAAGAGGCTAGCAGCTCTCAACAAATTCAGGAGTAAAAGTCGTTCTATTTTGGTGGCTACTGATGTTGCCAGTCGTGGTCTGGACATCCCTCATGTGGATGTGGTACTCAACTTTGACATTCCCACTCACTCCAAGGACTATATTCACCGTGTTGGGAGAACAGCCAGGGCTGGCAGGGCAGGTCGGGCTATCACCTTTGTCACCCAGTCAGTCTTTCTTGTCTGTGTGTTCCCAGTGGCTTGACCTTTTGCTGTTGCAGGTACGACGTGGAGCTGTACCAGAGAATAGAGGCACTAATAGGGAAGACACTGGTCTTGCACCCCACCACAGAGGAGGATGTGATGGCACTCATGGAGAGGGTTTCTGAGGCACAGAGATTTGCAAAAATGGTATCACCAGTATTGTTTTATTGAACTGTGGCAGTGAGAATTGTAATCTGAATGACAGGAAATGACGGCCACTGATGAAACCAAAGGAAAAGGCAAAAGAAAAAGGACTAAGTAACTGTCACATGTTTAATATTCATTGATCTCTCATTGACCCCATTCACTCTCATCGTGCAGAAAGTGTGCAACGACTGCATTCCTAAGCGTGCAATAAGTGAGTGCACAGCTGTCGTAATGTGACGTACATTAAGCTGTTCTGTGAGTGTTTTTTTTCTTCAGTGTCCACTTGTGGTAGTGTTGTGTGGCTTTGCCGATGCACTGATGCAAGTGGTGTACTATATGCAGTGTGTCTGTGCTGTCCAGAGCTTGCTCCAGCTCTTGCAGCTGTTTGTCACTGTACTCCACCAAACACTGCTGCATCTTGTGTGCCTGTCAAAGTGATGACTGATATTGCTACTCAGTGAAGCTGTCTGTCTGCACCTACTTTGGCCTCCAGTTGTGGAGTTCTTGCTGGAAAGCAACTCCAGAAATGTCTGAGGAGTTCAGCAATGGCTGCTTGGTGCCGAAACACTTCCTGCTGCTGCTTTGGCGTCAACACTCTGCTTCCCTTCTGGCCACACCCACTAGCCATCAGCAAGCTGCCGGGAGCTAAGTATGAAACAGCTGAGTGGGCTTGGTCTGGCTCAACACCCTATTAGATATGCACAAATGTGATTAAGAGGGAGAATAAGTAATCTGTCAGTACCTGCTGTAGTTGCCATGAGCTCAGGCCATCAGCCACACGCAACAAAGACTCTGCAGATGCTACACTGGACTCGCTACCCTGGGATCTCCTGAGCTGTAGGTGTGGATAGGACTGGCTGGGGGTGGTGACTGTGGGCTCAGTCTCAGGGATGGACGTGCCTTCCATCAGCGCTTCCAGCACCCTGTTGCTATGGTGATTACAACGCTTCAGGAGAGAGGAAGAGGTGGCAGCTGCAGTGCACTCTGAACTGATACTGTAACCCTGGGGACATGCAAGACGGGAAGTGCTGTCTACCACACTACACGCTGAAATGACGAACCTCCTCTCCCAGCATCTTGCTGCTGGTTTCAGGAAGGCTGATTGGATGAAGGTGTGTGGCTCCTGCAATATTATATTGTAAATGTACCCTCACACACATACCTGAAAATTAAATACCTTTCTGCTGTTCTCCAGACAAACAATCCACAAATTGCTGGCTCTTACTTTCATGATGAAAAAATTGGGACTGAAAAAACTGAGTCCAAAATTCCTCCTCCTTTAATTTCTGTGGAACCATTTCAGCATGCTTCTTCTTGACTGTATTGCGGCACATTATGTATGCATAGACGATATCCCTTCTAGACTCGCTCACCCGTGGGGTAGGTCTTAAAGATGGCATGGATGACGTCAGTACTCAAGTTGTACTTGACAGCATTGCAACCATCATAAACTGCCTGGACATCAGCCTAAACACACACACACCCACACATTGCTTTCTATTCATTATTACTTTGCTCACTAGAAACGCTGAGGGCAATCCACTTTCTTGTCCCTGTGCTGACTCAGCAGATTCCCCTCTTTTTTTGTCCAAGGATTGGCTGGCCCAGAATTCCTCGGGTGTGATCAGCCCTGTAGTTACTAAGTCCTTGTAGAGCTGGTAGAGGCTAGGGTTGCTCTTCAGCAAACTGTTCTTTGCTTCCAGCTCTGCACTGATGTGCACTGGTGAGGCCTTGCTTAGTGCTCGAGCCAAGTGCTCTTTCACACGCTGCCTCTCCTCCAGAGCACCAGATCCAGTGAAGTGGAAATTGATATGTGCTCCAGTGTGAAGCACCAACTGAAGCTGCACTTTGGAACTGGTTTCAGCACTAATCCTCTGAGCTACCATTCAATAGCAACATCATGAGGGGGTAGAAAAATGGCTTGAGGGGGCACCTCTTGGGGACTCAAACTGGGGGGGAGGGGCTACTTTGACTGGTTCTATACCTCACCTTTGATCTGCTGGTAAGGGTAATCCGCCTGAAAGGTCTGTAAGATCTCTCCAGGAGCCCATGCTACTCGAACAGAGGTAAGAAGAAGAATTCCACGCTGCTTCTTGTACCTCACACCTTGAATTTCCAGGATCACCTTTTCCTCCTCTGCCATTTTGACTACGTGGGGTCAAAGGTGAGTGACCTTTCACCTCCCCCTTCTTTCTTTGTCACGTGTAGAAGGGTTAGCATAGTGGAATTGAATCCAGTGGAATCTTAGCTGGATTGCCAAGTGTGAAGGAGTGAAGCTGCTGTGTGCGTTGCTGGTGGCATCATGGGTCGTAGGCCTGCTAGGTGGTAAGTTGGACATCATTATGGGTGGTGAGGTGTCGTGTCTATCCTTTGACAGTTACAGATACTGTAAGAATAAGCCTTACCCAAAGTCAAGATTTTGTAGAGGTGTACCAGGTAAAAATATAAGTGTATTAGGTTAGTGGTGTGATTACCTCTATCCATTGTTTAGACTCTAAGATTAGGATTTATGACTTGGGTTCTAAGAAAGTGCCTGTGGACAACTTTCCTATGACGATTCATTTGGTGTCTGATGAGTACGAGCAGTTGTCTAGTGAGGCTCTAGAAGCTGGTCGCATATGTGCCAACAAGTACATGGTGAAGCATTGTGGCAAGGACCAGTTTCACATGCGTATCAGAGTGCACCCTTTCCATGTGCTAAGGATCAACAAGATGTTGTCATGTGCAGGGGCAGACAGGTAACTAGAGCAATCCATTGCAGCCTACCTAGCCCTCTACAGGATTGCTCTCTCAGGCTGCAGACAGGAATGCGTGGAGCTTTCGGCAAGCCTCAGGGTACTGTGGCCCGCGTGGACATTGGACAGATCATCATGTCTGTGAGGACAAAGGACAACCACAAGGCCTCTGCTGTAGAGGCATTTAGGAGAGCCAAATTCAAGTTTCCCGGCCGTCAAAAGGTGTGCACTATGATACCATGGCAACATTTATCTAAGTGTGATTTGGTTAGATATTTGTGTCCAACAAATGGGGTTTCACCAAGTGGAACAGGGAAGAGTACAAGGATATGCGACAAGATGGCAGACTCACAACTGATGGTGTGACTGTACAGTATCGACCAGAGAAGGGGCCTCTGAGTGCATGGAAGAAGAGACAGACGAACTAACCACTGGTTGGCTGATACAATGTTGTATTCCGTTGCTACAAATTATGATTTAAAAAGGCAATGTCTACAAAGTGTGATGATACTCAGGTCCTTCAGGTTGCACCACCATCAAAAAATGTTGCCAGCAGGTCATTGAGAGACTCTGGAGTGTACTTGAGGTACTTTTCTGGGTTCTTGGTGAAATTGAGAGAGCCGTACCTAATAGTGTGTGCAATACAGAGAGTCAAGTAGAATCAAAAGGCACACAGTACAAGGTACATTTCATAGAAGGTTGTGTACAGTGGTACAATCAGTTCCATATTGTCGTTTCTGACCCTTGACCTCAGGACTGGGTCTGGTAGGGACCACTCTTTCTGTATTCTGTGGAGCTCCTCCAATTCTGTGTTGAACCCTTTGAATTTGTCCTTCAGAAGTTGGCGCCTTTGGTTGCTAAGCTGTAAAGAGAAATCACATTAGTATTGTGCCAAAAAACAACTTTGCCTCAACCTTGTCTGCGCTCGTGATATTGGAAAGATTCACTTCATGCCCCAGGTAGCTGATTAACTTCTGAAACCTGTGCTATGCCCAGTCACAGCAAGGCTGAAGTTTGTTTCACGACTCACCCTTTTTGGTACGTCCTGCCTTGCTGCATGATGAGTCCATTGTAGTGGCTTTCTATGTCAGCAAAGCCTTCCTCCAGAAGGCCCAACAGCTGATCATTCCTACTCCACATCACACAGCAGCTAACTCCCATTGCAACTAGCTAGCTAGCCTTGACTCACTGGGAGAATGTTTTGTGCACAAACTGGTAGTTGTTGAGCAAGAACAGAGCAGCCAGATGCACAGACTCAAAGTTTCTAGCCTTGTGTTCCATATTCAGGCTGAGTGCATCAAGCACACGCACTGTGTGTGTCGGCTGTATTCATTACCGAGACCCCAAGGCCACTCCTAGCCACTCACCTAGATACTGCCCAACTGCTTTCTTCCTTTCCAGATCTGATGTCCCATTTCCAAGAGAAAAACTGTTTTGTCCCAGAAAAATTTCCCCCAAGAACTGCTCATACTCCAGCACAGCTTCAATAAAGCGCATAGTCTATAGATAGGGAGCTGGGTATCATATATGTTGGGTAGCAAGGACTCAGCTTACACTGCTAGTGAGGGAGTGCACTGTCCCATCTTTGGGCAAGTTGGAGAGCTTCTCGGAATCCACCTACCACACACACCGCCTGGGGTAAAGGATGATGAACACCCGAGAACTCACCTTGATGTACTGGATAAAGTCCTCTTGCAGCGCCTTGGAACACTACAAATATACACACAGTGCTCAAGTCCAATGTCTAACAAGTGGACACAGACACATACCAGTCGATCAAACTGCTGGAGCAGGTGCACAAACCTGTCGTAGGGCTTGGACTCTAGACCCTGTACAGCAAAAACACGTCTTTCAAACAGAAGAGTGAACAGCATGAACTGACCTGCAGCACTATTCTATACTCAGGCAGCAATGCTTTGATGTGTCTGAGCAACCTCAGGCAAGACAGCACCACAGAATAATCATGATGGGCTATGCTCTTCCTTGCCTGCTGATAGAGAGTTTCTCCTTGGCTCATAAAGAAATCCATGGGCTGTTTGATGAAGCTGTCTAGCACATGGATGTGGTGTGAAGCAGGGATGACCTCCTCCATCAGCCTGGCCTCGCTCTGAAGGAGACGCAGAAACACTGTGCTGGCGGCCATGAATGAAGAACAGCCTTCCAATGTTTCATCAAACAAACTCAAGGAGCTGGATTCTGCAGTGAGAGTTGAAGATCCACCTCCTTTGCGCTGAGAGCCCTTCCCCTTGGGGGTGTGGCCAGCCTTCAGGACTAAACAGCAATCACATCATGCCAATCACACACACTGATGCTCAGTAGACTTACAAGATGAAGCGAAGGAGCTCTTCTTTGGGATCTGCAGGGAGACTGAACTAAAGTATGCCTATCAGTGGCTGTAATTATGCACTCACACTAGCCGGCAGCCAGGACTGGCCCTGACTGTTCTGCAGCAGGGAGTTCATGGCCCTGCCCAACTGGTTGCTACGGATCTGAGCATACAGGCTCATGATATCTGAAGAGCACACAGACAACACATCACACACACACACACACACACACACACACTCCGACCTGTATGGTTTTCTCCAGGTGCTTTCACCAGGTACTCGGCTATCACACGAAGATCATTCACCATTTTAGCCGGCAGTAGCGTAATCGCTGGCATGTCTGAAATATCACAAATAGTACCACTACCATGGCCCCACCCACTTCCTCTCACCTTCTACTTCCTCACACATGGCAATGTCATGTAGAGTAGCCACATGGACAGGCTTGGAGTGTTTCTGTAGCAGCTGCCGAAACTCCCTGATCAGAGCCTCCATCCCAATATAAAACAGTTCCGATAGGTGAACCAGCTCCAAGCTTTCTGCATTGAAGTGGTTAAAGTGGTCCATGGCTTCTTTGAGCTGGTTGAGCAAGCTGAGGTAGGCCCCCACGTCACCCCCAGGCCCTTCCCTGATCTTCACCTCCACTTCATCCCCGACATGGTAGAACCCAATCACCCTCTCCATCCACACCAGACTCTTCTGGACATCTGCACAGCCAACAGCAGCAGTGGTGACTGCAGAGGGGTGTGGCTTGGATGCACGCTACTTACTTTCCTGCAGCCTCGTCAGGTGCAACGTCTCATTGTACACAGGCAAGATAGTATCATCCAACTTCTTCAGACGAGAAGTGAAAGACTCAAGGATTTTAACCTGACACACACCCATAGGTTCATAACAGGGCAATGTGGAATTACTTTTTACTTACCATGCCATCAGTCAATTCATCACTCTTCACAAGGCTCTCCTGCAATTCTCTCAGTCTCAACTCATCCTAAAATGAATCAGTTAATGTCAGTGCCATACTAGCCCTCCACAGACTTACCTCAGCCAGTTGGTTGGCTTTAGAAGACCAACTATTAGTCCCCTCCATCATTTATTGATTCTCCTTGGGGCGTGGCTTGCACTTTGACCTGATGAGAGAGTTATGGGGCGCCGTTCAACCAAGACCACGAAGGCTGGGAAGTTTATGAACCCCACAGACCAATTTAGTGAGCAGTTTTTAACCATCTTTTTAAAGTTTATTTCATGCACTGAAACAGGGAAAGAGCAAAGAAAAAAAGAATTGAAGAAGGTCAATATTCCTAATAGAGCACACCATTGTAGGTATGAGTGTATTTTCAATCTGTGTTCATAGAACAAGAAGCAGCGTCAGATAGTGCGTGAGGCTGTGCTGCGGATGAAGGATGTGGGTCAAATGCTGAAAGAGATTGAGGAAATTGAGGAGCAGGAGTTGAGGCAATTTGGCCCCCAGCACAACGAGAAAGGCCTGGAAGAGAAGAAGAGCAAATTGCATGCGTCCATCCACAGAGTCGCCCGATACTATGTCAGTATTTCAGTACAAGAGGGCACTGTAAGTATGACTTTTTTTGTTTGCCAGTATAGCAACAAGAAGACCCGAAGAAGGCACAGGAGCTGAAGCTGTTAGTGGTGTGGTTGGTGCATGGTGTGGGATGAACAGGGATGTGTGTTGGTATGTGCAGGATGATTGTAGAGAGTGAGCAGAGGAGGAGGGAGATGTCCAGAGTGTACAACTCCTACAGAGCAGCCAGATCAAAGTATTCCATTGAAGACATCCCCCTCCCAGATGCTTCAGAAGGTGTGCATGTGTGTGTGCATGTTTATGATTGCATGGTGGCCCCAGCTTAGTAGGAATGCTTTCATTCTGTCAAGGTTGTATGCTT